>WNGD01001571.1_pt1 | contig 42327 bp, 42 predicted proteins | sample 5400671 | NCBI WGS metagenome assembly WNGD01 (sample SAMN13153369, study PRJNA577476) | soil metagenome | isolation source: 40 cm soil or saprolite under grassland replicate 2 | place: USA:California | collected 2016-06-15 | reverse complement strand
TCTGCGGCTGGTCGGGCCGCCTCCTCGGCCGGAGTCTCTTTCGGCTCGGTCGGCTCCGCCGGCTGCGGCTCGGGAGGCTCGAGCGAGACCTCCTCCCCTTCGGCACCGATGACGCCGACGGTCGTCCCGACGTCCACCTCTCCGTCGGAGACGACGATCTTCAGCAGAACTCCGTCCGCCTCGGCCTCGACCTCCTGTGTCACCTTGTCCGTGTCGAGCTCGTAGAGAGGGTCACCCTTCACGACGTTCTCGCCCTCCGACTTGAGCCAGCGGACGATCGTCCCTGCCTCCATCCCCTGGCCGAGACGCGGGAGCTTGACCTCGACAGCCATGTCTAGGCGCGCGCGACCGTTCGCCGGACCGCGTCGAGCACGTCCGCAGCGTGCGGAACCACCCACTGCTCGAGCGCGGGCGCGAACGGGAGCGGCCCGAACTTCGCCCCGACCCGCTCGATCGGCGCATCGAGCCAGTCGAAGGCGCCGTGCTGCACGACGGCTGCGAGCTCGGCTCCGAAGCCTCCTCTTGTCACCGCTTCGTGCGCCGTGACGCAGCGAGTCGTCTTCCGCACGGACTCGAGAATCGTCTCCTCGTCGAGCGGCTGCAGCGTCCGCGGGTCGACGACCTCGACCGAGATTCCCTCCTGCTCCGCGGCCTCTGCCGCCTCGAGAGCCTCGTGAACGAGCCGGCCGGTGGCAACAACCGTGACGTCCTCTCCCTCGCGGTGGATCCTCGCCCGCCCGAGCGGGATCGGCTCGAGCTCGTCCGGAACCTCGCCCTTGATCGGGTACAGGGTCCGATGCTCGAAGAAGAGAACCGGATTCTCGTCCTGAATCGAAGCCCAGAGGAGGCCGCGCACGTCCGCAGGCGTCGACGCGAAGACGACCTTGAGGCCCGGCACATGGACGAACCAGGCCTCGAGCTGCTGTGCGTGCTGCGCTCCCGGCGACCACCCGGCCCCACCCTGTGTTCGAATCGTCAGCGGGACGGAGACCTGACCGCCCGACATCGTCCGGTGCTTCGCCGCCTGGTTGACGAGCTGCTCCATGGACAGCGTCAGGAAGTCCTCGTACATGATCTCGACCACGGGCCGCATCCCCTGCATCGCGGAGCCGATTCCGGTCCCGACGATCGCCATCTCGGAGATCGGGGTGTTGCGGATTCGCTTCGGCCCGAACTCGTCGAGGAGCCCCTGCGTGACGCCCATCGAGCCGCCCATCTCGCCGATGTCCTCGCCCATGAGGAACACGCGCTCGTCGGTCCGGAGCGCATGGGTCAGGGCGTCCCGCACCGCTTCGCGATACGTGACCTCAGGCATAGACGTACTTGAGTGCGTCCTCGGGCGGAGGGTCGGTCCCCGCCTTCGCGAACTCGACCGCTGCGGTCACCTCTGCGGTCGCTGCGGCGTCTATCGTCTCGAGCTCGGACTCCGAGAGCTCGAGCCGGGCGCGGAGGAGCTCGATCGGGTCCTTCGTCTCGCGTTCTCGGCGGAGCTCGTCCTTGTCTCGATAGACCTGCGGGTCCCCGACGTAGTGGCCGGTGAGCCGGTGGGTCCGCAGGTGAACGAGGACCGGGCCCTTGCCGGCGACCGCGTGCTCCCGCGCCGCGAGCGCCGCGAGGTAGACAGCCTCCACATCCTGGCCGTCTGCCTCGATCGTCTTCATCCCGTAGGCGAGCGCACGCTTGGCGAGCTCGTCGACCGGGAGCGGCAGCTGTTGCCTGGCGGGCGTAGACTCGGCCCAGCCGTTGTTCTCGAGCGAGAACACCGCCGGCACTTTCCAGAGCTGGGCGAGGTTGAGGGACTCGTGGAAGGTCCCGGTGTTCGTGGCGCCGTCGCCGAAGAACGCGACCGCGACGCGCGGCTCTCCGCGCATCTGGAACGCCAGGGCCGCGCCGACGATGCCCGGGATGCCGCCGGCGACCACGGCATTCGCTCCGAGGTTCCCGACCGCGACGTCGTACAGGTGCATCGAGCCGCCGTATCCGCGCGAACAGCCCTCGACCTTCCCGTAGAGCTCGGCCATGATCCGCTCGACCGGCGTGCCCTTCGCGATCGCGTGCGCGTGAGCGCGGTGCGTGGAGGCGATGACGTCGTCGCGCTCGAGGGCCGCGCACACCCCCGTCGCCGCCGCTTCCTGCCCGATCGCGACGTGGAGGAAGCCCGGAAGCTCCCCGGCGCGGAAGCGCTCCTCCACCTTCTCCTCGAACCGCCGGATGAGGAGCATCTCCCGGAAGAAGCCCTTCAGCACCTCCTCGGAGACGCGCCTGCCACCGGACCCGGCCTTCTCCTCGACGGTCGCCATGGACCGGCCATTATGCTGATCCGCCGATGCGGGCCGTCGATCAGTGGCAGCTCATCGAAAGCGATCTCCGGGCCGACTGGGAGGAGCTCCGGCTCTCGTTCACGGCCGAGGACCGGGGCGCGACGGCAGGCGCTGCGGCCGTGCTCGCACCGCTGGGCCCAGGTCGCTACGGAGACGAGCTCCGTATCCAGATTCGGCGCTCCGGGAGCGGAGGGCCCGAGTTCCTCAAGAACCTCCTCCGCCGCCTCGACCGGAAGCGCCTCTGGGGGACGCTGACCCTCGTCGACGTCCGAGCCCCGACGACGCCCGCCGAGCCGGTTTCGCGGGAGGCCGCCGCTCCCCGTCCGCCGCTCGCCGAGGCGTGGGACGCGGCGCTCGCGACGCTTCCTCCGGACTGGAGCGACCTCCTCTGCGAGCTCGACCTCGACTCGAGCGACTACATCGCACGCGCTGCGCTGCTCGGGGCCCCGCTGAATCCGACACGGGATCCCGCCACCCTCGCGCTCCGCTTTCGGGCCGCCGGTACGAAGGGATACGGCGCGCCGAGCGGGATGGTTCGGCGCTGTCTCGAGCGGATGGATGCGGAGAGGATTACCGGGACGCTCTCGGTCGTCACCTCCCTCTCGGACACGGAGAACGTCGCCACGCAGGGCCCGGTCTGGCGAATCGCGGGCCGCTCGGTCTGAGAGAAGAGCCGGGGGCCCACCGCACAGGCCGAGCCCCGACTCCGAGCCCCTCTAGACGATCTTCCTCGATCCGAACATGCTCGTCGGGTGCGCGTCGCAGCGGTACTTCAGCGTTCCGGCCTTCGTCAGCTTCACCTTCCACGTCATCGAGCCGACGAACGAGATCCCGGTCTTCTTGCTCACGCCTCCGGGAGCGGAGAGGTGCGCGTTGTGGATGTTCGCCTTGTCGCGGACGAGGATCGTGTAGGTACCGCGCTTCATCGAGCTGAACGACTTTCCGGCCGAGGTCTTGAGCGTGATCGTGAAGCCCGGTCCGACCGTTAGGAGGAGCTTCGACTTCGCAGTGATGGGGCTCGCGGCTTCGCCGGCGTGTCCGCTCGCCGCGGCGACGAGCCCGGCCACCGCGAGCGTCAGGATGAGTGCAGTTATTCGCTTCATGCCCCGTTTGTACGGGAGGCTTCGGCTATCGGTTTTAGAACTCGCTTCCTACGCGCGCAACTCGCCGCCGAAGCGGGCGCGGAGCAGGGCAACTATGGCGCCGCGCAGCTCGGCCGCCTCCGCATCGGTCAGCGTCCTCTCGGGTGACTGGAAGCTCAGGCGGAGTGCGACGGACTTGCGGTCGCCGTCGAGCTGCTCGCCACGGTAGACGTCGAATACGCGCGCCTCTCGAAGCAGCGGCCCGGCGGCCTCGTGCGCGGCCTCCACGAGCGCGCCGACCTCGACGTCCTCGTCCACGGCGACCGCGATGTCCTGTCGCACGGCCGGGTAGGTGATGACGTCCTCGTACACGATGCGCTCCGGGACGGGCGCGAAGAGCGTTGCCAGGTCAAGCTCGAACGCGCCCCAGGTGCGCTCGAGCACGGAGGGATGAAGCTCTCCGAAGGCACCGGCGTCTGTCTCCGCCGTCTTGCCAGGGTGAAGCTGGCGATGCGAGCCACGCCGTACGCGAACGTCGAGATGGAGCGCGCCGTACAGCGTCTCGAGAACGCCTTTCGTCTCCGCGTACCCGCCCTCGAGGATCCCTCCCAGATGCCAGCGCTCGTCCGGGAGCTGCTCGCCCGACGGAAGGTAGACGCGTGCGATCTCGAACAGGGCGAGGTCTTCCGCACCCGTGTCGAGCCCGGTGCGCGCTGCGTCGACGAGGCCCGGGAGAATCGTCGTGCGAAGAACGGCCTGGTCAGCGCTCATCGGATCCGGAAGCCGGACCGCAGCGGGGTCGGGGTCCGACGCGACGAGGCTCCACGTGTACGCCTCCAGGAATCCGGCTCCGACGAGGACGTCCTCGACCAGCCTCCGCAAACGCTGGTCGCGTGACAGACGCCCGCGGACGTGCCGTCGGAGCGGCATCGTGTGCGGAATCGCGTCCAGGATGGGCCGAGCGATCTCCTCGACGAGGTCGATCTCCCGCGTGACGTCGCGTGCCCGCCAGGTGGGCACGGTCACCGTCCAGTCCTGATTCACCTCGAAGCCGAGCTTCTCGAGAGTCAGGCGCTGGTCTTCGGCTGCGAGTGTGCGCCCGAGCACGTGCTCTGTGCGCTCCGGGCGGAGACGAACGACCGGTCGCTCGGGAAGGCGTTCGTGGACGTCGACGTGGCCCGTCATGCCCGCGTCTGCGAGATCGACCAGCATGCGGCTCGCGAGCACCGCGGCCGGCTCGGCGAGATACGGGTCGACGCCCTTTTCCCAACGGTTCGAACCGGCGGTTCGAAGCGCGAGACGCTCCGAGGAGCGCAGGATGCCGATCGGCTCGAAGTTCGCGGCCTCGAGCAGAATCTCAGTAGTCTCGTCGCCGACCTCGCTCTCCTCGCCGCCCATGATGGCGGCGAGGGCGACCGACCGCTCGCCGTCCGTGATCATGAGATCGCTCGTTTCGAGCCGGCGGAGCGTGCCGTCGAGCGTTCGGAGCTCCTCGCCCGGCCGCGCGCGACGAACAACGATCCTCCCGCCCGCGAGCCTTGCGCGGTCGAAGGCGTGCAGCGGGCTTCCCCAGACGTGCATCACGTAGTTCGTGACGTCGACGACGTTGGAGATCGAGCGCATCTCGGCGAGGTAGAGCCGGGAGCGAAGCCATTGTGGCGAGGGTCCGATCTTCACGTCGCGGAAGACGCGACCGATGTAGCGCGGGCAGCCCGCAGGGTCCTCGACGGTGACCACGACGGGCTCCCCGTCGACAACCGGTGGATCCTGCGGCGCCGGGGGGTGGAGGTCGCCGTCGAGGAGCGCCGCGACCTCTCTGGCCAGCCCGACCATGGAGAGGAGGTCGACTCGGTTCGGCGTCGGCACGACGTCGAGCACCTGGTCGTGGATCGGAAGCACGTCGTGCAAGGGCGTGCCCGGCTCCGGCCCTCGAGGGAGAACCATGATCCCCGCGTGGTCCTCACCGAGGCCCACTTCGTCTTCGGCGAGGATCATTCCGCGCGACTGTTGCCCACGGAGCTCGACCTCGCGGAGAGGCTGGTCGAGAACGGGCAGGAGCGCGCCGGGCAGAGCGACGGCGACCGTCGCGCCCGCCTCGAAGTTCCATGCCCCGCAGACGATCTGGCGTGGATGTCCCTCACCGACGTCGACCTGGCAGACGCGCAGGCGATCCGCATTCGCGTGCGGTCGCGCTTCCAGCACGCTTCCCACGAGGAAGCGACCGAGGTTCCCGTCCACGTCGGGCACGCCGACGTCGATCACCCGCTCGACCTCGAGCGCCGAGATCGCGAGCCGGCGCGCTATCTCGCCCGCAGACGGATCGACAGTGACGTACTCACGAAGCCAGGAGAGCGGCGCGCGCATCAGAACTGCCTCAGCAGGCGCGGATCGTTCCGCCAGAGCTCTCTCAGATCGGGAATGCCGTGCCGGAGCACGGCGATCCGCTCGAGTCCCCAGCCGAAGGCGAAGCCCGTGTACCGCTCCGCGTCGTAGCCGACGAACTCGAGGACGTTCGGATCGACCATCCCGGCACCGCCGACCTCGATCCAGCCCGAATGCCGACAGACGGGACAGCCGGAGCCGTCGCAGATGTGACAGGACACGAGCGCCTCGATCGACGGTTCCGTGAACGGGAAGTAGTGCGTCACGAACTGCGAGCGACGTTCCTGGCCGAAGAGCTCGCGGAGCAGGTAGTCGAGCGTGCCCTCGAGGTCGGCGAGCGTGATGCCCTCGTCGACTGCGAGCCCCTCGACCTGGTGGAAAATCGGAGTGTGCGTCGCGTCGGGGGTGTCGCGCCGATAGCACCGGCCGGGGCTGACGATGTAGACGGGAGGCTCCTGCGTCTCCATCGTCCGAATCTGCGAGGGTGACGTTTCGGTCCTCAGCACCGTGTGCTCGTCGAGGAACAACGTGTGGAGCGGCGACCGGGTCGGGTGGACGAGCGGGAAGTTGAGGGCATCGAAGTTGTAGTGAGTCGTCTCGACCTCGCGGCCGTCGACGACCGTATAGCCGAGGCCGAGGAAGATGTCCTCGAACTCCCGCCGGATCTGCGTGATCAGGTGCAGGTGGCCACGGCGAACCGGGGTGCCAGGGATCGTGACGTCGACGCGCTCCTCGGCGAGGCGGCGGTCGAGCTCGAGCTGGCGGAGTTCTTCTTGGCGCACGCTGATGGCCATCTCGAGCGCCTCGCGGAACTTGTTGAGCTGCATTCCGGTGTTGCGGTCGCGAACTTCTCGAAGCGCGAGCTTGAGCTGGCTCTTACGCCCGAGGTACTCGACTCGCACGCGGTCCAAGTCTTCGGTCGAGGTTGCTTCTCGCACTGCCCGCATTGCGGTCTCTTCCAGCGCCTCCGGGTCCACGGCGGCGACTGTAGCGGGATCGATCTCTTGCTTTTCGCTCATCGCTCTCATCTCGCTCGAGCAGAAGGGACGGGGCAGCCCCTGCCTGGATGCGGAGAGGGCGGACTGCTACGCGCGCGTCGCTGCCCCGACTCCAGGCCGGGGCTTCATAAAGAGCGCCGTGCGTGGGCTGCTCGTCATGCGCGTCCAGCGTAGCGCCCGACCCGTCTGCTGACAAAGTGTGCGCCGATGGCTCTCTACGACCCGATCGCCCGCATCTACGACCCGTGGAGCCGGTCGGTGACGGAGGACGTCGGGTTCTACGTCGACCAGGCGCTCTCGGTCGGTGGCCCGGTCGTCGAGCTCGCCGTCGGCACCGGGCGGATCGCGGTTCCGATCGCCGAGGCGGGCGTCGCCGTGATCGGGATCGACGCGTCCCCCCGGATGCTCGCCTTCGCGGGCGAGGCAGCGAGAGCTGCCGGCGTCGAGGCGCTCGTCGATCTCCGGCTCGGCGATCTTGCCGACCCGCCGGTCACGGAGCGCGTCCCGCTCGTGATCTGCCCGTTCCGCTCTCTCCTGCACATGGAAGACGAGCCCGCGAAGCTTCGTGCGCTGCAGGCGGCCCGCGCGCTCCTCGTGTCGGAGGGCCGTTTCGTATTCGACGTGTTTGCGCCCAGCGCGGAGGACATCGAGGAGACGCACGACCTGTGGGTCGAGCGCGAGCCCGGAATCTTCGAGCGCGCGGTCTGGGACGAGAGCGCTCGGACCCTCTCCCTTTCGGTCCGCTCGGGCTCGGTCTCGGCGACGTTCGCGCTCCATTGGCTCTCGTTGCCGGAGTGGTTGCGGTTGCTCGACCTCGCGGGCTTCGAGGTCGAGTCGACCTACGGCTGGTTCGACCTCCGCCCTCACGACGGCGAGGAGGACATGATCTTCGTCTGCCGCGGGCAGAGCAAATGACTCGTCTGCCGCAGGCGGAGCGACTGGCTCGTCTGCCGCAGGCGGAGCGCATGACTCGTCTCCTGCGGACGCGGGTCGTCGCTTATCGTCCCGAGCATGGGCGCATCGGACGCGGCGGATCCAGTCTCCTGGCTCCTGATCAGACCCGGATGGAAAGTTGTGTCATCGGACGGGCTGGAGGTGGGGCGCGTCGACGAGATCGCCGGCGACGACACGAGCGACATCTTCGACGGCCTGGCCGTCGCCACGGGCGCCCTCGAGAAGCCGCGGTACGTCCCGTCCGAGCAGGTCGCCACGATCACGCAGGGAACCGTGATCCTGAAGCTCACTCGTTCGGAGACAGAGCGGCTGGAGGAGTACCTGGAGCCGGCCTCGAGCGAGGAGATCGAGCCGGACAGCAAGGGAGGACTCGGCGAGGAGATCGGCGCAGACGTTCGTGAGGTCGAAGGACGCGTGTTCGCGCCGACGCAACGGCACGAGCACTCGATGAACATCTGGAGGCGGATCGCGCTCTGGATCCGCAGCTGGAGACGCTAGGCGGGCACTCCCGGCTACACCAACTCGACGGCGTCCCCGAGCGCGATCTCGCCGCCCTCGACGACGTGGGCGAGCATGCCGCGGCGACCGTCGAGCTCGGCGCGTAGTCCCTCGCGCAGCTCGTCCATGCGGTGACACGGCTCGCAGACCATCGTGATCTCGAGGACCGTCTCGCCCACGCGGACACGCTGGCCGATCGGCCAGTCGTGCACGTCAGCGCCTTCCACCGTGACGTTCTCGCGGATCGCGCCCGGCGCAACGCCGACTGCGTCGAGATGCTCCTTGGACGCGAGGAGCACTTCGCGTCGAGGCGGGTTCGCGTGGGCACAACCCTCGATCCCAAGCCCCTCGAGTGCGAGCACGCGCTCGCGCGCCGCGGACCGCCCCGTCCCGCGCTCCGGTGAGACGAACAAACCCGCGACCGATGCCATGTTTTCACCCTATCGGTAGAGTCGGGTAGCAGTGATCTGGGCTCTGATCATCCTCCTGGCGATCGTCCTGGTCGTCTTTCTGCTGATCGCCGGCCTCTACAACAGGCTCGTTCGCTACCGGAACGCTGCGAACAACGCGTGGGCGCAGGTCGAGGTTCAGCTCAAGCGGCGATGGGACCTGATCCCGAACCTGGTCGAGACGGTCAAGGGCTACGCGGCGCACGAGCGCGGGGTCTTCGAAGAGGTGACGGTTGCGCGGACGCGTGCGCAGCAGGCGCAGTCGCCGGCCGAGTCCGCCCAGGCGGAAGGAATCCTCGGGCAGGCGCTCGGACGTCTCTTCGCGGTCGCCGAGGCGTACCCCGACCTCAAGGCAAGCGAGAACTTCCGCGAGCTGCAGGGCCAGCTCGAGGGAACGGAGAATCAAATCGCGGTCGCGAGACAGACGTACAACGACTCGGTGCTCGCGTACAACAACGGAGTCCAGACCTTTCCGGGCGCAGTCCTGGCCGGCCCGTTCGGGTTCCGGACTCGCGAGTTCTTCCAGGTCGAGGAGCAAGCGGAGCGAGAGGCTCCGCACGTCGACTTCACGAGCGCTGCTGCCACTCAGGCATCCGCGGCTCCGGGACCGGAAGGCCCTGCTCCGACTCAGGAACCGCGGCGCGAGAGCTCGTAGAGCGCGATCGCGCCCGCGGCCGCGACGTTCAGCGATTCCGCCGCCCCAGGCAGCGGAATGGTTCCGACGTCGTGACTAGGCGTCACCAGGCCGTCGGGAAGCCCCTCGCGCTCCCCGCCCAGAAGGAGGGTGAGCGGAGGCGTGAGGTCGACATCGGCGAGCGAAGCCCCGCCGTGGGCGACGAGCGCGATGTGGCGAGCGCCGGGCTCTCGCCACGCGACGTGAGGCACACGAAAGACTGCCCCCGCGGAGGCTCGCAGAGCACGCGGGCCGAGCGGGTCGGCACAGCCTTCCGAAAGGGAGACCGCGGCGCCAAAGGCGTCGGCGGTGCGCAGAAGCGTCCCCACGTTGCCCGGATCGCCGACCCGCCACAGAGCAAGCGTCACCTCGCGCCGGCCGGTCGGGAGATCGGATCGTCGATAGACACCGACGACCCGCGGCGCATGTCCGAGGGTCGACAGAGCGCCGAGTAGCGCGGACTCCACGTTCTCGCCGGCCACGAGCAGCTCGACCGGGTCGATTCCTGCGCCGCTCGCCGCCTCGACCAGGTCCTCGCCTTCCACCGCGAAGAGCCCCGTCTCATCGCGGTGCTTGCGGGCGGAGAGGAGCTTGCGGACGAGCCGCAGCTTCGCGTTGTGCGCCGAGGTGATCAGGCGGCCTGAGAGCCCGATGCGCCGGACTCGAGCGCCGCCTTCGCACGGTCGGCGACCACCGCGAACGCCTTCGGATCGGACACGGCGAGATCGGCGAGCGACTTGCGGTCGAGCTCGATTCCGGCCTTCTTGACGCCCGACATGAATCGGTTGTAGGAGAGCCCGTTCGCACGCGCGGCTGCGTTGATGCGCATGATCCAGAGCGAGCGAAACGTCCGCTTCTTCGCCTTGCGGTCCCGGTAGGCGTAGACGAGCGAGTGCTCGACCTGCTCACGCGCGAAGCGATAGCTCGACTTCTTGCGCCCGTAGTAGCCCTTCGCCTGCTCGAGGAGCTTCGCGCGCTTCTTGCGCGCGTGGACCGCACGTTTCACGCGGGGCATCGCTCAGCCTCCTCTCAGGAGCTTCTTGACGCTTCTCGCGTCGCTCCTTGCGATGCCCTGCGACTTGCGGAACCCGCGCCTACGCTTCGACGACTTCTTCTCGAGGTTGTGGCTGCGCATCGCGTGGCGGCGCAGAATCTTCCCCGCCCCGCTCAGCCGGAACCGCTTCTTCGCTCCCCGTGAGGTCTTCACCTTTGGCATCCGTCTTCACTCCTGCGTTCTTCGTCGGCGCGAGCACCATGACCATGTTGCGGCCGTCGAGGAGGGGCTGCTGCTCGATCGCCCCGATCTCCTTGACGTCTTCGGCGACCCGCATCAGGAGGTCGCGTCCCCGTTCCGGATGGAGGGTCTCTCGCCCCCGGAACATGATCGTGACCTTCACCTTCGCCCGCTGGTTCAGAAAGCGGACGATGTGCCCCTTCTTGGTCTCGTAGTCGTGGGTGCCGATCTTCGGCCTGAGCTTGATCTCCTTGACTTGGATCTGAAGCTGGTGCTTGCGGGCCTGCTTGGCGCGCTGCTCCTGCTCGTAGCGGTACTTCGAGTAGTCCATGACACGCGCCACGGGCGGGTCCGCTCCGGGCGCCACTTCGACGAGGTCGAGCCCCTTCTGCTCGGCGAACTCGACCGCCTCCCGGGTTGCGACGATCCCGACTTGCCCGCCTTTCTCGTCTACGAGGCGCACGCGAGGCACGCGAATCTCCTCGTTGATGCGCTCAGGCCGGGCGCGTGGGACGACCCGCTCGTTCAGCGCGGGCCGGCGGCGCCGGGGTCTCAAAGGCTGTTCACCAAGCTCTCAGTTTCCTCCTTGCAGACGACACAAACAAAAACACCCCGGAACAAAAACACCACTGCAAGCAGTGGCTCCTCGTTCCATCCAAACCTTCGGCTCGGTTGAACCCCCGCCAGCTATGACCGGCCCAGCTATGACTGGCTGAGTCAAGCCCGGGAGGTGAGGAAGCTGTTCGCTCCTGCTTGCAGGAGCCGCATGGTACCACCTAGGCAGAGCCGGCTTCCGCCGCGAGTGCGTCAAAGCTGTCGAGAAGCTCCGACAGCGAGCGCGTCGACTGTCCTCCCCCGCGCTCCCGCACGGCGAGCGCGTCGTCCGACTCGCGGTCTCCGTAGACGAGCACGAACGGGATCTTCTCGAGCTCCGCGTCCCGGATCCGCTTGCCGAGGGTCTCGTCCCGATCGTCGACGTCGGCGCGATAGCCGGCGGCCGCCAGCCGATAGCGCAGCGAGTCCGCCGGTCCGCGATGGCCCTCGCCCACAGGAAGGACTCGTGCCTGAACCGGGGCAAGCCAGAACGGGAAGTCCCCCGCGTAGTGCTCGACGAGAATGCCGATGAACCGCTCGAGCGAGCCGAACAGGGCGCGATGGATGACCCACGGCATGTGCTCGCGGTTGTCGGCGCCCGTGTACTTGCACCCGAGTCTCGCAGGCTGCTGGCCGTCGAGCTGGATCGTCCCCATCTGCCACGGCCTCCCCATCGCGTCGTCCATGAAGAGGTCGATCTTGGGCCCGTAGAACGCGCCGTCGCCCTCCTTCACCCGGTACGGGATCCCCTGCCGCTCGAGCGCCGTGCCCAGTACACCCTCCGTGTAGTCCCACTGCTCGTCCGTCCCGAGCTTCGACTCCGGCCGGGTCGAGAGCTCCGCATGCGCGAGCTCCCGAACGCCCAGGCGGTCGTAGAGGAAGCCGACGAACTCGAACATCCCGTCGATCTCGTCCTGGATCTGCTCCTCCGTGCAGAACACGTGCGAGTCGTCCTGGTGCATCTGTCGCACCCGCAGGAGGCCGTGCAACGTCCCGGTCGGCTCGTCGCGGTGCAGGGACGCCGACTCGGCGTAACGGATCGGCAGCTCGCGGTAGCTGCGGAGCTTGCTCGCGAACAGGAGCATGTGCCCGGGGCAGTTCATAGGCTTGAGGCCAAAGGTGTGCTCGCCATGAGGGATGAGGAAGAGGGCGTCGTGGTACTTCTCCCAGTGGCCCGAGCGCTTCCAGAGCTCGATGTCCCACATGAGCGGCGTCCGCACCTCGAGGTAGCCGCGCTTGGCGTTCTCGCGTCGCCGTAGGTCTTCGAGCGCGTTGAAGAGCGCAACGCCTTTCGGGTGCCAGAGAGCGGCGCCGGGCGAGTGCTCGTCGAAGTGGAAGAGGTCGAGCTGCGGCCCGAGGCGCCGGTGGTCCTTTGCGCGTGCCTGCTCCAGCCGCTGGAGGTGCGCGTCGAGGTCCGCCTGCGAGTAGAACGCGGTGCCGTAGATCCGCGTCAGCTGCGTGTTCCTCTCGTCTCCTCGCCAGTAGGCCCCTGCGAGACCGGTCAGCCTCAGCGCCTTGATGGGCGACGTGTCCTGGAGGTGCGGGCCGCGGCAGAGATCGGTGAAGTCGCCCTGCGTGTACAGCGAGATGGGAGGCTCGGCCTCGCTCGCGAGCTCGACCTTGTAGGGCTGGGACTCCGCGCGGAAGCGCTCGAGCGCGTCCTCGCGTGGGACCTCCTCGCGACTCCAGGTGCGCCCCTCCTCTATCTCGCGCCGCATCTCGGCTTCGATCGCGGAGAGATCTTCCTCCGAGATCGGCTCCGGGAACTCGAAGTCGTAGTAGAAGCCGTCGGCGATCGGCGGCCCGATCGCGATCTTGGTTCCGGGGTGGAGCCGGAGCACGGCCTCGGCGAGCAGGTGCGCGGTCGAGTGCCGCAGGACGTAGAGGGCGTCCGGATCGTCCTTGTCCCGTATCGTCACAAGCTCGATTCGTTCGCCGCCGCTGAGCGGAAGACGAAGGTCCTGGACATGCCCGTTGACACGAGCGAGGACGGAGTCGCGTGCCAGCTTCGGCCCGATCGCCCGTGCCGCGTCGAGTCCGCTCGCACCGTCGGGCAGCTCGAGCTCGGACGAATCGGGCAGCACGACCTTCATCGCGCCGGAGGATAGTTCGGGTGCAGGCGGGAGCCGGGAGCTACGAGCGAGCTGTGTCCCGGAGCATCATCACCCTGCGAGCGTAGCCCAAGCGCGAGCCGAACGCAGCCAGCTCGCTCCGTAGACTCCGGCTGTGACCGAGACTCCAGTTGCCGAGCCCGGCGGACGTCTCGGCCGCCTCACGCGCTGGCCCCTCGAGATCGTGCGCAAGGTCGGACGCGCTCTGCCTCGCGCCCTCGAAGACCTCTTCACCGATCGCTGTCCTCAGTACGCCGCCGCGATCGCGTACCACGTCCTATTTTCGCTCTTTCCGCTGACCATCTTCCTCGTCTCGATCTTCGGCCTCGTGCTCCAGGACGAGGAGCTCCGCCAGAGGATCATCAACGAGGTGACCGACCTCCTCGGCTCGTCCGTCGGCGGGACCGACGTGCAGAAGTCGATCGAGGGCATCGCAAGCCCGCTCTCCGCAATCGGTCTCGTCTCCCTCGTCGCGCTCCTCTGGGGGGCGTCTGGGATGATGGGGGCGATCCGGGTCGGCCTCGAGGCTGCGTGCAAGGTGGAGCGAGGCCGACCTGCCGCCCATGCGAAGGCCATCGATCTCCTCCTCGTCGCCGCGGCGGGTCTGCTCGTCCTCCTCGTGGTCGGATTCTCGGCGTTCGCGGCGTTCTTCAGCCGCGTGGTCGACCATGCAGCGGAAAACATCGGCATCAACGCCAACCCGACGGGTGTCCTTCTCCGCGACGTGATCCAGCTCGTCGCGTTCTGGGTGATGGCGCTCCTGCTCTACCGCTTCGTTCCGGCACGCAAGCTGCGGGTGCGGGACGCGCTCGCCGGCGCGATTCTCACCGCCCTTCTCACCTGGAGCGCGACGAAGATCCTGACGATCGTCTTCGGAGACTTCTCCCGCTACAACCTCATCTACGGGTCGCTCGCAGGCGTGATGACCTTCCTCTTCTTCGTCTATGTCGTCTCGCTCATCCTCTTGCTCGGTGCCGAGTTCGCGTACGCCTGGTCACAGCCGGCAGGGCCTCCGGGCCCGCCCCTACGACGGCAGGTCGTCGCTTTCCTGCGTGGGCTCTTCGTCGCCCCGAGCGAAGAGGGCGGCGACCGGGCCGCCCGTTAGTCTCGCCCGATGCGGCAACTTACGGGAGGTACCGGAATGCGTCCACGAATCGCGCTGGCCACGGCTCGGCTGGTTACGGCTCGGCTGGTTACGGCTCGGCTGGTTACGGCTGGGCTGGTTACGGCTGGGCTGGTCGCTGCGCTCGGGCTCGTCGCAGCACCCGTCGCCTCAGCATACGGCGAGAGTCATCCGAACTCGCAAGCAGTCGAGAACTGCGAGGCGAACATCGCGAAGCAGTTCGAGCGAGGTGTGGCAGCGGGCGGAGGGAAGAAGGAAGGCATCCCCGCTCCCACCAACTGCGACCACCTTTTCAGCGGATAATCGAACTCGGGTTCGGCACTGCGCTCGAGCCTTAGCTCGAGCGAAACGTCACATAGCTGAGGTTCGCGCGACCACGGTCGTCGGCGTATGATCGCCCTGGCCGCATGCTCGTTCCATCGGCTGCCGCAACGGGCACGACGCTTCACGCCGCACATGGTGTGCGCTGGAGTGCACGACATTCACCTACGGAGGGCATGCAAACGCCGTCATGGCATCTGCAGAAAGGATGGTGGGGAGAGTGAAGCATCGAGGAGGGCTTGTCATAGTGGGACTGACCGGCGCGTTGGCGCTCGTGGTCTCACTGGCCATCGCCGGAGCCGGAAGTGCCGGCACCGCCGAACCGTCGACACCTGCGGCTGTAAAGCCCCCGCCGGTCGCCGGCGCGGCCGCCATCAAGGCGAAGTACGGTGGCCAGAGCATCACGTTCGTCGGCGACGGCGCGGTCGGCAACTCGCACGTCCGCGACCAGAACCTCGTCGCCCAGTTCTCGAAGCAGACGGGCATCAAGATCAAGCTCGTGCCGCACCCGGCGGACTCCAGTGCCGCCTATTCCCAACTGGCGCGGAACTTCAGCGCCCACTCCTCGAGCATCGACGTGATGATGATGGACGTCGTGTGGCCGGGAGCGTTCGCGCCCTACCTCGTCAACCTCAAGCCTGCTCTCGGGCAGCAGGCGAAGCTGCACGCGGCGGGAATCGTGCTGAACGACACCGTCAAGGGCAAGCTCGTCGCAATGCCCTGGTTCGGCGACTTCGGCATCCTCTACTACCGAACAGACCTGCTGAAGAAGTACGGATACAGCAAGCCTCCGACGAGCTGGGCGCAGCTCGGCGCCATGGCCAAGAAGATCCAGGACGGCGAGAAGGCTTCGAATCCGAGCTTCGTCGGCTACGTGTACCAGGGGAACGCGTACGAGGGCCTGACGTGCGACTCACTGGAGTGGCTCGCGTCGAGCGGCGGCGGGCAGTTCATCGACAACGGCAAGGTCACGATCAACAACCCGAAGGCGGCCGCGATCCTGAACCTACAGCGGAGCTGGGTCGGCAACATCGTGCCGTCCGCCGTGACGACGTACCAGGAGGAGGACGCCCGGAACGCGTTCGACTCCGGTAATGCGGCGTTCATGCGCAACTGGCCGTACGCCTACTCGGCGAGCCAGACCACTCCCGTCAAGGGCAAGTTCGCGGTAACCGTCCTGCCACACACCGGAAAGAGCCCGTCCGTCGGAACCGTCGGCGGCTGGCAGCTCGGGGTCTCGAAGTACTCGAAGCACGTCGGGGCCGCCACCGAGTTCGTGCGGTGGATGACCAGCCCCGCGGTCGAGCGGTACGACGCCATCTTCAACGCCAACGTGCCCACGATCCCGGCGGTTGCCACGATCCCGGCCGTCGTCAAGGCGAACCCGTACCTCATCCCCTCGATCGCCAAGGTCACGCGCGTGACGCGGCCGGCACGCTACCTCGGCCCCCACTACGCGCAGGGCTCGCAGGACATCTACCAGGGCATCAACCAGATCCTGAACGGGAAGAGCGCGCAGTCGGTCCTGCCGACGATCGCCTCGGAGCTCAACAAGCTCGTGAAGCCGTAGGGACTCCCGGCTTGACTCGAACTTCGGACGCGAAGCGACTAACGGAGGACGGGAGCCCAGGCTCCCGTCCTCCCATCCGTCCCGGTAGCGGTCGATGAGCGCGAGCGAGGCCACCGCGCCGCGGCGACGCGTGCGGCGCAAGCGATCGTCCGGGCTCCAGCGCAAGCAGACGCGCCTTGCATGGCTGATGCTCACGCCCGCGCTCCTCGTGGTCGCGTTCGTCGCCTTCTACCCCCTCGGTCAGACCATCTATCAGAGCTTCACCGACCAGCAGTTCCTCGCGTTCGAGCCGACGAAGTGGGTCGGGCTTGCGAACTACCGGCGGCTCATCCACGACGACGCCTTTCGCCACTCGATCACCGTGACCGTGAAGTTCACCCTCATCACGGTCTCCTTCGAGTTCGTCCTCGGCCTGATCATCGCGCTCGTCGTCAACTCGAGCTTCAAGGGAAGAGGCGTGATGCGCGCAGTCATGCTCGTGCCTTGGGCGATCCCGACCGTCGTCTCGGCCCAGATGTGGAAGTGGATGTACGACCCCATCTTCGGCCCGATCGACGACGCGGGCGTGCGTCTGCACATCCTCTCCCACCCCGTCGCCTGGATCGCCCAGTCGAACACCGCTCTCTGGGCCGTATCCGCAGTGGACATTTGGAAGACGACGCCCTTCGTCGCCCTCCTCCTCCTGGCAGGACTCCAGGTCATTCCGCACGACCTGTACGAGGCGGCGGGTGTCGACGGAGCGAGCAAGTTGCACCAGTTCTGGCGGATCACGCTCCCGTTGCTTCGCCCGGCGATCCTCGTCGCGCTCATCTTCCGCACGTTGGACGCGCTGCGCGTGTTCGACATCTTTTACGTCTTCTTCGGCTCGCGGTCCGACACGCAGACGATGTCGATCGTCGCTCAGAACACGATCGTGACGGAAGGCAACGTCGGCTACGGCGCCGCGATCAGCGTCGCGATCTTCCTGATCATCGGCATCTTCGTCGTGATCTACACGACTTTCCTGCGCGTGCAGGAGCAGTAGTTGAGCGTCGTCGCCGAGCGCAAAGCGAAGGTGCAGCCGCGGCCCGTCTCCTGGCGACGGGCAGCGCGTCGCAATCCCGTCTGGCGGGTGGTCAAGCGCGTCGGGTTCTACCTCCTCGTCGCCGCGATCTTCGTCTACGCACTCTTTCCCTTCTACTGGGTGATCCGATCCGCCTTCACGCCGGAGGCCGATCTCTTCGTCACACCGGTGCGGTACATCCCGGTGCATCCGACGTTCGAGAACTTCCGCCTGGTGCTCTCGAGCGGAGACTTCCAGAAGGCGCTGCTGAACTCGACCATCGTCGCCGGTTCGGTCACGCTGGTCGCCCTCGCTCTCGGCTCATTTGCGAGCTACGCGCTCGGGCGCATCCGTTTCCGTGGCCGCTCGCTGATGCTGTATCTGATGCTCTCGATGACGATCTTCCCGCAGATCGCGATCCTCGGCGCTCTGTACACGATGATCAACCGCTTCCACTTCTACAACAGCTTGAGAGCGCTGGTCCTCAGCTACATGATCCTGGTGATCCCGCTCACGGTCTGGGTCCTCACCAGCTTCATGCGCGCGCTGCCACGTGACCTCGAGGAGGCGGCGTACATCGACGGCGCCTCACCCTTCCAGACGTTCTACCGCGTAGTGCTCCCGCTCGTCGCGCCCGCTCTCGTCACCACCGGAATGCTGGCCTTCATCGCCGCCTGGAACGAATTCTTATTCGCGCTCTCGTTCACGGAGACGCCTGACAAGCACACGGTTCCGGTGGCCATCACGAGCTTCACCTCGGGCGTGGGAGGCACCTTCCAGTACCCCTGGGGGGAGGTCATGGCAGCGACGCTCATCGTGACCGTTCCCTTGATCGCGCTCACGCTGATCCTGCAGCGGCGGATCGTCGCGGGGCTGACCGCCGGAGCGGTCAAGGGCTAGAGAGCGGCTCGGCTCTCCGGGTCGAAGAAGTAGAGCCGGCTCGTATCCACCGCAAGCTCGCCCTGGTTGCCTTCGGTGATCCGAGTCTTGGGATCGACCCGGGCGACAAGACGGGTGCCTTCCGCTTTCCTCGGACCAGCGTCCTCGAGTGCCGGGTCCGCGTCGCGGGCCACCCCGCTGATCACCCCGGTCGCAGAGACGGTGAAGTACACGAGCACCTCCGCGCCCAGGGGCTCCGTGTAGTCGCAGGTGATCGCGAGCCGGCGGTCCCGAGGCGCCCCCGAGTCCAGGCTCGCATCCTCGATGTCTTCCGGCCGAATGCCGAGCACGATCTTGCGACCGACGTACTCGCCCAGCGCGGTGTTCGCGCGGGCCACCTCGTCGGCGACGGCGAGCTTGTGACCGCCGAAGCTCACTGAAAGAGCTCCGTTCGAGCGTTCGAGCTCCGCCTCCACCATGTTGATCGAAGGCGATCCGATGAACCCGGCGACGAACTCGTTGACCGGGCGCTCGTAGAGTGCCTGTGGAGTGGCGACCTGTTGCAGCTTCCCGTGCTGCATGACGGCCACGCGGTCGCCGAGCGTCATCGCCTCGGTCTGGTCGTGCGTCACGTAGACGGTCGTGACGCCCAGCCGTCGCTGGAGGTCGTGGATCTCGCCCCGCATCTGCACTCTGAGCTTCGCGTCGAGGTTGGAAAGCGGCTCGTCCATGAGGAACGCCTGCGGCTCGCGCACGATCGCTCGCCCCATTGCGACGCGCTGGCGCTGCCCGCCAGAGAGGGCCTTCGGCTTTCTGTTCAGGAACTCCTCGATCTGGAGGATCGAGGCCGCGTTCTGTACCCGTTGCTCGATCTCGGGCTTGGACATCTTGCGGAACCTGAGCCCGAAGGCGAGATTCTCCTTGACCGTCATGTGCGGATAGAGCGCGTAGCTTTGGAAGACCATCGCGATGTCGCGCTCTTTCGGCGTGAGGTCGTTGACGATCTCGTCGCCGATCGAGATCGTCCCTTCGCTGATCTCCTCGAGGCCCGCGAGCATCCGGAGCGCCGTCGTCTTCCCGCATCCGGACGGGCCCACCATGACCATCAGCTCCCCGTCCTCGATCGCAAGGTCGAGATCCTCGACGGCCCGCGTTCCGTCGTCGTAGACCTTCGAGACGCCGTCAAACGTGATCTCAGCCACCGGTAGCTCCCTCCTCCCACGCATTTCCGCGACCGGGATTCGCGCGAGCGAACTCCGGTCTTGCGCAAGTCAGTGCAGAGACATCCTAAGGTGTCGGACGACCACGATGGTCATCTACAGGAAGATCGTTGCACGGCGGCGGCCGGCTGGGAGACATGGGTCCGGCTGACCCCTGGTGGCGCGGCGGCGTCCTCTACCAGATCTACCCGCGCTCGTTCGCCGACGCCAACGGCGACGGGATCGGCGACCTCGCCGGGATCGTCTCCAGGCTCGACTACCTCGAGTGGCTCGGGATCGACGGGATCTGGCTCAACCCGATTCACCCCTCGCCTAACGTCGACTGGGGCTACGACGTCGCGGACTACTTCGGAGTCCATCCGGATCTGGGGACACTTGCCGACGTCGACCGTCTCGTTGCAGAGGCCGAAGGGCGGGGGATCCGCGTGCTTCTCGATCTCGTCCCGAATCACACGTCCGACCGGCATCCATGGTTCCGCGCACGGCCCGAGCTCTACGTCTGGGCGAACGAGATCCCGAACAACTGGCTTGCCGCCTTCGGCGGCGGCTCCGCGTGGACGCTCGACCCGGAGCGCGGCCGTTACTACCTGCACAACTTCGCACCCGAGCAACCCGACCTCGACTGGTGGAACCCGGAGGTGCGCGAGGAGTTCGAGCGCATTCTTCGCTTCTGGTTCGACCGCGGGGTCGCGGGCTTCCGAATCGACGTCGCCAACGCGCTCGTCAAGGACCGGGAGCTTCGCGACAACCCTCCGGCGAACGAGAACGACGATCCCTGGTCGCGACGTCGTGGCTTCACGCCGCTCTACAACGCCAACCGGCCCGAGGTGCACGAGATCTACCGGGAGTGGCGTGCGCTGGCAGACGGCTACGACCCTCCGCGGGTACTCGTAGGCGAAGCCTGGGTGTGGGACTTCGCCAGGTGGGCGGCGTTCTGGGGAACCGAAGCGGACGAGCTCGACATGGCCTTCAACTTCCAGCTGCTCGACGCGCGCTTCGAGGCCGACGCACTCCGGGAGGTCGTCGAGCGTACACAGGCTGCCCTGCCGCCCGGCGCCTGGCCGGCACTCACAGGCTCGAACCACGACGTTCGACGCTTCACGACCCGCTGGTGTCACGGCAACCAGGCCCTGGCACGCTGCGCTCTGCTCATGCTGCTCACGCTGCGCGGGACACCGTTTCTCTACTACGGCGACGAGCTCGCGCTCGCGGACGGGCACGTGCCTCCGGATCGGGTCCTCGACTGCGCGGAACCGTCGCGCGACCCGGGCCGCACGCCGATGCCGTGGACGGCCGAGGGTGGCTGGAGCGAACCCTGGCTGCCGCTCACGGACACGAGCCGGAACGTCGAGGAGGAACGCGCCGACGCGGCGTCCACGCTCCACTTCACCCGCGATCTGATCGCGCTCCGCCGCGGGCGCCCCGAGCTGCAGGCGGGCGACTACGAGGAGCTGCCCGCCCCGTCCGGAGCGTGGGCGTGGCGGCGCGGCGAGAACGTGACGATCGCTCTGAACCTCGGGCGGGTTGCGGTCGACATCGCGGGAATCGAGGGAACGATCGAGCTCGCCACCGAGCGAGACCGGGAAGACGAGAAGGTCACCGGGCACCTGCATCTCGCTCCGGCCGAGGGTGCCGTGGTAGTGACATGAGCGAGCCCGCCCGTTCGCCTTCGTCGCTCGAGCTCGACCTCCCCGAAGGAGCGCTCGTCGTGCTCGTCGGACCGTCGGGCTCGGGCAAGTCGACCTTTGCGCGGAAGCACTTCCTCGCCACCGAGATCATCTCGTCGGACTTCTGCCGCGGCCTCGTCAGCGACGACGAGAGCGATCAGACGGCGTCGAAGGATGCTTTCGACGTGCTTCGCTTCGTCACCGAGAAGCGGCTCGGCGCCGGACGTCTGACTGTCGTCGACGCGACCAGCGTCCGTTCCGAGCACCGGGCCGCCTTGCTCGCGCTCGCGACCAGGCACCGGGCCCCTGCGGTCGCGATCGTCTTCGATCTTCCGGCAGACATGTGCTTCGAACGAAATGAGCTTCGCCGAGACCGGGGCGTGCTGCGACAGGTGGTGCGCGAGCAGGTCGCCGACCTGAGACAAGGGCTCGACGGACTGCTCACCGAGGGCTTCCGGCAGGCCTACGTCCTCTCCTCCGCGGAGCAAGTGGACGTGGCGACCGTCAGGCGAACCGGGCCTGTCGATTCGCGCCGGTGAACGATTCGCGACCCGGGAGGGGTCGGGAGGAGGACGACGAAGAAAACGTCTCGGTCGGGTCGGCTTTTGGCGTCCCCTTCCCCTTGCCCGGACTGGGGGGCGATGGGTGGTCGGCCCGACCGAACCACCCTTCGCCACGCGAGAACCTGGTGACCACCTGGCCACCGCGGCCGCCCGCGCCCCGACGGCGAGAGCGGCCGGCTCCTAGCCTCAGCTGTCTCCCATCTTCGTCCAGAGGACAGCGTGGCGCGCTCCGTTCGCGGTATTGCTGACCCCGACGATCTGGCCGTTTTCGTTGATCGCCGCCGCGTCGCTCTCAGCTCCGCCGAGGGTTCCGAGGTCGACGGACTTTCCGCTCTGCCAGAGGAAAGCGTGGACGACCGCCCCGCCCGCGGGCACGCTCGACCCGATCACCTGGCCGTGGTCGTTGATCTCGATCGACCCGCTGAAGCCACCGCCGAGCGTCCTGATCGGAGCGATCTTCCCGCCCCGCCAGAGAACCGTCTGCCGCTTGCCGGTCTTGGCGATGCTCTCGCCGACGACCACCCCGCGCTGGTTGATCGCCGCGGCGTGGCTGTCCCGGTACCCGCGCAACGCCCCAAGGTCGGTCATCTTGCCGTTCTGCCAGAGAAAGGCGTGACCTGGCTGCCCCGTCTGCGTCACGGTGGGCTTGAAGCTGTCACCGACGACCTGGGCCCGGTCGTTGATCGCGACCGCCCCGCTGTCGGAGTACACGCGGCCGAGGGTGCCCAGATCGGTCATCTCGCCGTTCTGCCAGAGGAACGCGTGGGTTCTACCCGCTGCGGTGCTGCTCGACCCGACGACCTGACCGTGCTCGTTGATCGCGAGCGCGGTGCTACTCGGCCCGCCGAGCGTCCCGAGGTCGCTCATCTTCCCGTTCTGCCAGAGGAAGGCGTGAACCTTGCCGCTCGCGGTGAAGCTCTCGCCCACGATCTGGCCGCGGTTGTTGATCGCACGGGGCCTGCTGCTACGCCCGCCGAGGGTGCCGAGGTCGGTCATCTTGCCGCTCTGCCAGAGGAAGGCGTGCGTCCTCGCCGGCTTCGCCGTGAGACTCGTTCCGATGACCTGACCGCGGTCGTTCAGAGAGACGGCGGAGCTGTCTCGCCCGCCGAGCGTCCCGAGGTCGGTCATCTTGCCGCTCTGCCAGAGAAACGCGTGCTGCTTGCCGCTCGCGGTGCCGCTCGTCCCGGCGATCTGCCCGTTCTCGTTGACCCCGACTGCGCCGCTGTCCCGCCACGCTCGTCCGAGCGTTCCGAGGTCGCTCACCACCCAGCGTGGCTTCGCGGTCGCGGCGCTCGGGCCGGACGTGCCGACGGCCAGGGACGCGAGGAGCACGAGGCCCGATACGAGTGTCCACCGCCTCATCGCCTTGCCTGAATTGAACATGTTCCCTCCGTTTCTCGATGTAGCCTGATCGCACATCGAGTGTCGACCAGAGAGCGACGCCGATCCATGGACGTGAGATAGGCGATAGATGGAATCTCGCTCGGCACCGAGAGCCCTCGAGCACGAGGCAGAAGTCCTCGTGCTCGGCCCGAAGGGCGAGCGACGTGACGAGCTACGACTGTCCGGCGAGCGGGTGTCGGTGGGACGGCTCGCGGGCGCGAACGACATCGCTCTGGAGCCGGATCCGCAACGTCTCGTGACACGCGTCGCCCACTGCACGCTGGAGCGCGAGGGCGGGCGGTGGTTCGTCCTCGACGGAGCGGGTGTCAACGGCACGTTCATACGGCGAGGCGACGAGCTCGAGCGCGTGACCAGTCGCACCGCGCTCCGGGACGGCGACACCGTCTGCATCCTCGCGTCGCTCTCCGACACCGGAGAACGCAGTTATTTCGAGCTCGTCTTCCGCGCCGCCGGCGACTCGCAGGCGACACGGGCAGCCCCCATCCCCGTGCTCCGCCCGAGTCGATCCGAGTGCCTGAACTACGACCCCCGAGAGGCTCGCCTCGTCCTCGTACGGGGCGAGGAACGGCACGAGATCCAGATTCGCGCCCAGGCGCACCTCCTCGTGCGCCACATGGCCGAGCGGAACGCCGCGATCGGAGGAGCACCGGCTCTGTGCACGCACGAGGAGCTCATGCACGCGGTCTGGGCCGACGAGCCGATGCACACGCGAACCGAGCTCGCCAGGCTCGTCTGGGAGCTCCGCCGACAGCTCGAGCCGCTCGGCGCCGCAAACCTGATCGAGAACGAGCGACGGCGCGGCTACCGGATCCACACGTGTCCCGCCGATGAGTGAACGGCTCGCTCCCGGCGTCGGGCAGACGTTCGGGGGGTACACGATCGAGTCGTTGCTCGGCCGGGGCGGGATGGGCACGGTCTTCCTCGCGACGCATGAGCGACTGGGACGCAAGGTCGCGCTGAAGGTGATCTCCCCGGAGCTCGCGCACGACGAGGACTTCCGCAGCAGGTTCCTCCGCGAGTCCGAGCTCGTCGCCTCGCTCGACCACCCGAACGTCATTCCGATCTACGACGCCGACGAGGTCGACGGCGTCCTCTACCTCGCGATGCGCTATGTGGATGGACCAAGCCTCCGCCATCGGATCAGCGTTCAGCGACGGCTGTCTCCCGAAGAGACCTTGCGCATCGCCGAGCAGATCGGAAGCGCACTCGATGCCGCCCACGCGGCCGGGCTCGTCCACCGAGACGTGAAACCGGCGAACATCCTGCTCGCAGAGCCCGGCGGGCACGCGTACCTCTGCGATTTCGGGCTCGCGAAGCGCACGAGCTCACGGGGCGCGACCCGGACCGGCTCCTTCCTCGGCAGCGTCGACTACTGCGCTCCGGAGCAGATCCAGGGCCAGCCCGTCGACGAGCGCACCGACATCTACTCGCTCGGCTGCGTCCTCTTCCACTGCCTGACCGGGGAGCCTCCATACCGAAGGGAAACCGAGTTCGCGGTTCTGCATGCTCACCTGGAGGATCCGCCGCCGACCCTCTCGGCCGCCCGCGCGGACGACGTCACGCGCCCCGCGCCAGCCGTTCGCGCACTGCCCCGCGAGCGCGCACGGCCGCCGCGGAAGTGGCTGGTTGCGGCCGCGGTGATCGGGGCGGCACTCGTGATCGGAGGGGCGGCCGCTGCTCTCCTCGCGACGCGAGGCTCGAGCGGAAGCGCCTCGGCGCAGGATGCCGCTGTCCGGACCTTCGTCGATCGCATCGAAAACGTTCTCGCGCAGTCTGCGGACGGGCGAAGCGAGATCGGCATGGCGCTGAGCGCGGGCTTCAAGTGCTCGATCTCCCCGAGGGTGGCCGGGCAACGGGTCGCGAGCGTCGCCGACAACCGCCAGAGCATTCTCGTCCAGATCGGCACCCTGACGACCCCGAGCGACGAGACCGGCGTCGTCGTCACCCGGCTGCAAGGCGCGCTGCAACAGTCGATCGAAGCCGACCGTCACTACAGAGACGGCTTCTACACGGTCCCCGCCGGCAGCCGTTGCCCGCTCCCCGGCAACGTCGGATTCGTGCTCGCTGCGAAGTCGGACGCCCAGGCGACTGCGGCGAAGAGGCGCTTCGTGCGCGCGTTCAACCCGCTGGCGCGGCAGTTCGGGCGCAAGACCTGGTCGCCGGGCGGGTTCTGACCAGACGCAGCTCCGCGCGATGGCGCGCACCCGAATGCCGTCCGGCACGATGCCCGCATGCATCTCGACGTGCAGCAGAGCATCGTGGCCCTCTCGCTTCTCGCCGCCGTCGCGGCGATGCCTGCTGGTTCTCGGAGGGCTCGCGATCGGACTCGTGCCGGGGATGCCGAACGTCGAGCTGAATCCGAAGCTCATCTTCTTCGGCGTCCTGCCGCCGCTCCTCTACGGCGCCGCGTTCTTCACCTCGTTGCGAGACCTCAGGGCCAACAAACGAACCATCGGACTGCTCGCGTTCGGGCTCGTGATCGCAACCACGCTCGGCGTCGCCGTGATCGCGCACACCTTCGTCGACGGCTTGACGTGGCAGAGCGCCTTCGTGCTCGGCGCGATCGTCTCGCCCACCGACCCCATCGCTGCGACGGCGATCGCGGAGCGGCTGGGAGTCCCTCGGAAGCTTGTCGCGATCGTCGAGGGCGAGAGTCTCGTGAACGACGGCACCGGTCTCGTGCTCTACCGCGTCGCGGTCCTTGCGGTCGTCGCCGGATCCTTCTCGTTCGTCCACACGAGCGGGCTCTTCGTCGTCACGGCGGCGGGCGGCGTCGCCGTCGGCCTCGCGGTGGGCTGGGTCGTTCGCCAGGTAAGGCGGCGGCTCGACAACCCCCCCGCAGAGGTGACGATCTCGCTCCTGACCGGCTACTTCGCGTTCTTCCCGGCCGAGATGATCGGAGTCTCCGCGGTGCTCGCCGCCGTGAGCGCCGGGATCTACCTGGGCTGGTACACGCCCGAGCTGACGAACGCGCAGGTGCGACTCCAGGGCGTCGCGGTGTGGGAGATCGTCCAGTATCTCCTGAACGCCCTGCTCTTTGTGCTCGTCGGGCTGCAGCTTCCGGTCGTCGTCGACGCCCTCGGACAGATCCCGAACGCCCGGCTGCTCAGCTATGCGGCTCTCGTCAGCGGTACCGTGATCGTCGTCCGTTTCGGCTGGGTCTTTGCCGTGATCAACGCGCCGAAATGGATCGCGCGCAGGATGTCGAGCTGGCGCGGTGCGGTCTTCCTCTCATGGGCGGGGATGCGGGGTGCCCTCTCGCTCGCCGCAGCCCTGGCACTGCCTCTCGAGACCGATTCCGGTGGGCCCTTCCCGGGCCGCGACCTCATCCTCTTTCTCACCTTCGCGGTGATACTGGTGACGCTCGTCGGGCAGGGACTGACGCTGCCTTTCGTGATCCGAGTGCTCGGGCTCGAAGACGACGGCATGGACGCCCGTGAGGAGGCAAAAGCTCGAATCCGCGCAGCCGAGGCCGCGCTGGCTCGCCTGGAGGAGCTCGTCGAGGAGGACTGGGTCCGCGACGACACCGCCGAGCGTATGCGCGGCATGTATCGGTTCCGCACCGATCGCTTCCATGCGCGCTTCGACGACGGCGACGACGGCGCGATCGAGGCGCGCTCGCAGGACTACCAACGGCTGCGCCGAGAGCTGCTCGACGCCGAGCGCGACGCGGTCCTCGGTCTTCGCCGCGCGGGCACGATCAGCGACGACGTCTGGTATCGGGTCGCCCGCGACCTCGACCTCGAGGACCAGCGGCTCGACATCTGACAGCGTCCGTCGCGAGCAAGACGCGACATCGCCAAAGGGGTCGGCAAGGGGAAGAAAGGGGGATGCCGACCCCTCGACGAGCGTACGCCCTGACACGAATGTCAACAGGGCAAACCCGTCCAGACGAAAGCACTTTCGTCCGCCGGGTTCGCGAGATGTACTGGAGTCGGAGCTAGCCCGAGCCCGCCACCAATAAGAACCCGACGAGCGCGACGACAAGCAGACCAAGTCCGACCAGCAACCACACGACAACCCCTGGAATCATCGGTCGCCCGGTCAGCGGTTGCGAACCCATGTCCTTCCCCCTCTCCTCGAAACCGAACGCTGCAAGGTTACGCCGATCTCGCCCAACGGTCTAGATGAAGCAACTTTCGCGGTCGGGGCACCGGCACACCTGATCCCGGGCCGACAAGGAGAAGGCCCGCCGAAACGGGCCCTCTGCAAGCGCCGACGAGCGACTGCTGTCAAGCGTGGGCGGCGCCCGCGAGGACCATAAGCATCATCCCTGCGACGGCCGCTGTAACGACAGCCGAAATGGATAGCCGATGCGTCACGCGTGTCACCTCTCTCTCCCCTCGGCAGGGAACGATTCCCCGCCCGTGACCGCGCCCTATAGCACTCTCGTCTTGTGGTGAGCGGCAGTCCCTCGACCGGTTACCGCGGGTGGTTGGATCGACCCGAGCGCTACGTCGTCATCCGCATCGCGACGTCGTACCTCGTCACCGAGGCGCGCTTTCCGGGCGTGTCACCGGCGGGCATCGCGTCGAGAATCTCGTCTCCACGCCTGTAGGCCTCGTCCGTCTCGAAGAAGACGATTGCGAGGGACTTCTCGGAGTCGGGGTCGTGGAGCACGACGAGCTCGGTTGCGTCGAGCCCCTCCGGCGGCTGCCCCTCGTTCATCTCGCGCTTCATCTGCTCGATTCGGTCCTTGCTGACCCCTTCGAAGGACACAACCCGTGCAATTGCCATCCGAGCCTCCTTTCGATTGAGCCAACCCTACGTCACTCGCTCTTGCCGCGCGAGGCGGGCGCGGGAGGATCATACGGCGGTCGCTTGGAGGTGTCGGTTGACCGCCTCTGCGACCTCGTCGGGTGCCTCACGGTGGGGGGAAATGGCCGATCCCGTTCAGGAGGACTCGCCGGTAGCCGCCGGTGAAGAACCGCTCCTGAACCATGCGGTTTCCTTGTGGCTCCGTGGGTTCAGATGGGCGCTAGTGCGCTCGAACCGGTGAACCTCAGCTTGTCGATTACGGGAAGACGTAGCCAGCGGTGGTCCGGGAGCGTTTCATGCGGGATTGCGCCTCTCCTCGACGTCAGTGCCAGGCATTCTCGGTCGGTGTGATCTGACCCAGATCTGACCCAGCCAATACGTCTTCTCGGGTCATATCCGGCGCATGCGTTCGGCAGGTTGGATGTCCCCTCGCCGTGCCGAATCCGGTCGGGTCGGCGAGCTTCTTCGCTACTCGCTCGGGACTACCGCGATGCAATCGATCTCGACACGACCGACGACCAGCTCTGCCTGGACAGTCGCTCGTGCCGGCTTCGGGTCGGGGAAGACGTCCGCGTACACACTGTTCATCGCCGGAAAGTCCGCGAGATCGGCAAGCCAGACCCCGCAACGAACGACGTGCTCCGGGCCACTACCTGAGGCAGCGAGTATCGCGAGCAGGTTGTCCAGAGTCAGGCGCGTCTCCTCCGCGATCGTGCCGGGAACGTAGACGCCGTCGCGCAGCGGGCCTTGGCCGGAGACGAAGACGAACGTGCCCTCCGCGACAATGCCCGGCGAATACGGCCCACTCGGCCTCGGACCGCGGACTGCCTTGCGTGGCACGTTGCTCTCCTCTCGGGAAGAGGTGATTGGTTCGTGCCGCACGCTACAGGTGGTGCGGTCGCGACGACACAGGGATTCGCTGGAGCGTGCCTCGGCGGGGAAGACTCGCCTCAGCGGGTTCCAGGTCCTTTATCCTCCGATCCGGGATGAGAGCGAGATCGCGTTCGCCGCGCCTCCGATGACAGACCCGAGGACTATTGGCGGCTCAGGGCTCGACTCCACTGCCGTGCCTACGGGAGCAGAGCGGACGCTGGAGTTGCTCGAGACGCAGATCGGACGATCGCTCGACGAGGTCGAGACGCCCGTCGCGATCCTCGATCTCGACCGGCTGGAGGCGAACCTCCAGCGACTTCAGTCCTACGTCGCCTCCCACGCGATAGCGCTGTGGCCTCACACAAAGACGCACAAATCACCGGACATCGGTCTCAAACAGCTCGCGCTCGGGGCACAAGGGCTGACCGTCGCCAAGACGGGCGAAGCCGAGGTGTTTCATGAGGTGGGTGCTCCGCGAATCCTCGTTCATTACCCCCCTCTGGGCGCTGACAAATGCGACCGGCTCGCTCGGTTGGCCGCAGAGGGCCTTGAACTGACGGTGGCTGTGGACAGCGTTGCTCCCGCCGAAGGTCTCTCGGCAGCCCTGAGTCAACAACGCGCGACGGCAGAGCTGCTAGTAGAGCTAGACGTCGGTCTCCACCGAACTGGCCAGGTGACCTCCGCGGGCGCGCTCGAGCTGGCACAACAGCTTTCGAACCTGCCAGCCGTTGAGGTCGCTGGCATCAGCTGTTACCCGGGCCATGCTCGTGAGGATCCCAACACAATCGGTCCGGTGGTCGAAGCCGTCGACGCGCTGCTGCGCGAGACACGCGATGCCTTCACGGCGGCAGGTATCCGCTGCGACCGCATTTCCGGCGGCTCGACGCCGACGCGCTATGTAACGCACACGACGTGCGTCAACGAGTTGCGAGCTGGCACCTACGCCCTGCTCGACCGCGTCGACGCGCCGACGGAGCCCGACCTTGGCCTCGACGCATGCGCGCTATCCGTTGCAGTCACGGTCGTCTCTGACATCGTCCCCGGACAGATCGTTATCGACGCTGGTTCGAAGACCTTCACCTCGGATACACATCCAAACGGCGGTCACGGCGTCATCGTCGGATGGCCCGATGCGCGGCTGCATACGCTCAATGAGGAGCACGGCTACGTGGACGTGTCCGGAATGCACGATCGCCCGAAACTCGGCGACCGTCTGCAGGTCATTCCGAACCATGCCTGCGGCTGCGTGAATCTGCACGACGGACTGCTAGGCGCGCGTGAGGGCGTAGTCGAGCGAGTGGTTATCGTCGCCGCGCGCGGTCTCGTGCGGTAGCGCGGCGTTAGGCGCGCGCGTAAGGCTGCAGCACCTCGCGCGGAATCGTGCAATACGCGGTGTAGTCCGTGTTGCTGATTTGGGCGATACGCGCGTCTGCCACCATCGCAAGCAGGAGCGCCGCCTTCGTCCGCGACAGGTCGTACTCCTCGACCACCCAGTTCAGAAGCTCGCGGAACGCCTGCCGCGCGCTCCGTTCCAGAGGAGTAGCAGAGACGAGCGTCGTTAGCGCGTCGCCCGTCTCGATCCGGGGCCACTCAAGCGAGCGAGGCCGCTCGCGCGGCTCGGCGCTTGCTGTGACCACCGCGCCGACCTCGGGCGGCGCGACGATCTCGCCGTCACCCATCAGCGCCTTGCAATCCCCGAAGTAGAGCCCGCCGCCGTCGTGCGCGACGGGTAGGACGAGGGTGGCTCCGGCCCGTAGCTCGCGGCAGTCGAGATTGCCGCCGTAGCGGCCCTGGAGCATCGCGTGCTCCTCGCCCTCCTCCGGGGCCACGGCGAGGCAGCCGATTAGCGGCCGTGTGGGAAGGGTCGTCCGATCGTCGAAGTGCAAGGCGCCATCCTGCGCCTGAAAGAGCTCGCACGCGGTCTCGTCGTCCCACCACTCGAGTGGGTCGGCCGCCTCATAGGCCCCGTAGACGACCACGCCGGGTGTCACCACTTCGACGGCGTGGATCGTCACCGCCACTGCTCCACCCCGGGTCGTCCCGTCGACGGAAATCGGGCCGGTGACGGCCCATTTGTGCGCCTCCGCCTCTGCATGGCGCTCGGGCGTGAAGTCAGAAGGAGCCCGGAAGTACTCGGACCAACCTTCGACGGATTCCACCTCGAAGCGCTCGCCCGCCTCGACCATGCCGATCGACGCGTGGTCTGGGCTGTAGGAGTACTTCGCGTTGCTGGCCGAGAAGCGCTGCAATTTAGCGACCGATTATATTTTTGCGTCGGACCGGAGGCGCACCGTGCAACCACTCACCGATCAGGTCGCAATCGTGACGGGCGGCGCGCAAGGAGTCGGCCGCGGGATCGCGTCCGTCCTCGCTGCAGAGGGGGCCCGTGTCGTGATCGCAGATCTCAACGGGGCCCTTGCCGAGTCGACGGCCGCGGCCTTTCGGACGCAGGGACTGGACGCGCTCGCGTTCACGACAGACGTCTCTGATCGGTCTTCCATCGACGCGATGGCCGCCGTCGTCGTTGCGGAACACGGTCGGATTGACATCCTGGCCGCGAATGCCGGCATCTACCCAGCCGCCGCTGTTTCCGCGATCGACGACATCTTGTGGGATCGCGTGATGGATATCAACGTCAAAGGTGCTGTTCGCGTCGTCCAGGCCTGCATGCCGACGATGGTTGGTCGACGGTACGGCCGGATCGTCTTGACGTCGTCGATCACTGGCCCTGTGACGGGTCAAACGGGGTTCGCCCATTACGGTGCCTCGAAGGCTGCGATGCTCGGCTTCATGCGCTCTGCCGCCGTCGAGCTGGCAACCAGCGGGGTGACGATCAACGCGGTCCTACCGGGGAACGTTCGAACGCCGGGGTTCGCCGACACAAGCGAGGAGCACCAGCGCCAGATGCTGCTGTCGATCCCGATGGGGCGTTACGCCGATCCGGAGGACGTTGGCTGGGCCGTGCGCTTCCTCGCGTCTGCCGAGGCCGGGTACATCACCGGCCAGACGCTGATCGTCGACGGCGGCCAAGTCCTTCCGGAAGGGTCGAGCGGCGCTTCGGCGTCGAGCGGCGAGTAAGAGAGAGATCCGGCGAGCCGCCGCGGCTAATGCAGGCAGTCTCGGTTGACTCGTACAACCTTATAGGGTGAAACTTGACGTCAAGAAGCGGCAGGCATTAGGAGCGGAGGGGCCAATGAAGAGGAACCATGTGTTGGGAGTGCTTGTCGCGGCGGTCGCGGTGGGTGCTGCGGCATTCGCGATGAGCGCGTCCCCGGGGACGGCGCGCATGAGCGACGACCCGAACAATGCCAAACTGACCTATTGGTACTGGGCCGAGAGCGACGCACCTGGCGCCAACAACTGGCTCAAGAAGGAAGTCGCCCTCTACGAGAAGACTCATCCGAACGTCAAGATCTCTGTCGCCCTCCAGTCCACCGACACTCTGACGTCGGCGTTCACGACAGCCGCCCAGACGCGGAGCGGGCCTGACATCGCGACGCAGTGGGCAACCCTGCCGACGCTGACACCGGCATGGAGCGGCGCCTCGGTGCCGATCTCCGACTACGTGCCCGCCAGCGAGACCAAGCACTGGATCAGCACGGCCGAGAACATGTCGGGCGGCAAGCTGTGGGCCGTGCCCCAGTACCTGATTGGCATCCCCCTCGTTTGGAACAAGACGCTGTTCAAGAAGGCGGGCCTGAATCCAAACAAAGGGCCGAAGACCTGGGCGCAGTTCCTGGCCGACGCCAAGAAGCTCAAGGCGGCCGGCATCACACCGTTCGGCATGGGAAACAAGGACGGCTACGGCGGCGCCTGGTTCTTCTCGCTGATCGGCAAACAGAACCTCAACTCGATCAACGAGCTCAAGGACGCGATGATCGGCAAGGCCGACTTTGCCGACTCGAAGTTCTCCGGCTTCTACAAGACCCTCGCCGACTTGAAGAAGAGCGGATATCTGAACTCAGATGTTGCGTCTATCAGCTTCGGGCAGGGCTTCCAACTCTTCGGCCAGAAGAAGGTCGGCATGTCCTGGGGCACCGACGGCAACGTCGCACAGTGGGAGAAGCAGCTCGGGGCGAAGGCGATCGGCGTCAGCGCAATCCCGATCTGGGGCCACGGCAAGCTCGCGACCAGTTATGACACCACGCAGTCGTCGGATGCGTTCATCACGAAGTGGTCGAAGCATCCCCGTGCCGCAGCGCAGTTCCTGATGTTCCTTCACTCCCCGCAGGCGCTCAAGGCCTGGTACGCGGCGACCGGCGTGTTCCCCGCCGACAAGCGCTTCCCGGCCTCGCTGGTGAAGGACCCGATCGCGAAAAAGCTATTCGCGCTCGACCGGTCTCCCCTCTCGGTCTGGCCGGAGAACTTCGTCCCGCCGCAAGTCGACGGCAACGCGGACCTCGCGGCCGGCGAGCTGATCACGTCGGGCTCAGGCACGCCGGCGGATGCCGTGAAGTTGTGGAAGAGTCAGCTTTCGCAGTGGAAGAGCCAGCACCCGGACGAGTTCCGTAACTACAAGAAGTGGGCCTCCGGAGGCTGAGCCCAGCGCCTCCGGAGAGCACCCGCCGCCGGCGGCGGCGGGTGCTCTGGCCCTATTTCTACGCACTGCCCGCGGCCGTCGCGATGGCGTTCGCGTTCGGCTACCCGCTCGTCCAGGTCGTACGCGACAGCTTTTACGCGGGTAACTTCGACGCACCGATCTGGGTCGGCCTCGACAACTACAAGGGCGTCATCGACGACCCCGTGTTCCGTCAGTCGCTGTTGAACAATCTCAGGCTGCTGCTGGCTGTGCCGGTGATGGTCGGGCTCGGCCTCGCGATCGCGCTCGTGCTCAACGACCGCATCCGAGGCGGCCGCCACTACCAGGGGATCATCTTTCTGCCCTATGTGCTGCCGGCGACGGCGATTGGCATTGCGTTCTCGTTCCTTCTGCAGGAGAACGGCGTGCTCAACACAGCGTTACGCGACGCCCATCTGGGGACGCTCGCGCAGGACTGGCTGGGCGGCTCGCACCTGGCTATCGCCTCGGTGGGCGGGCTCGTGATTTGGCAGCAGCTCGGCTTCAGCGTCGTCGTATTCACAGCAGCCCTGCTCTCGCTCCCACCCGAGACAGCCGAGGCGGCGCGCATCGACGGCGCGGGCTGGTGGACCCTGCAGCGGCGCGTAATCGTGCCGCAGATCCGTCCGATCATCGGGCTGCTCACAGTGATCCAGGTGATCACCGTGATCTCGTGGGTCTTCAACTACGTCTATGTGCTCACCTCCGGCGGCCCCGGCTACGCATCGAGCGTCATGGAGCTGTACATCTGGAGGAGCTTCTCGAACGGCTCGAATGGCACGGCGGCGAGCGTGGCCGTGATGCTGCTCGGCATGGCCAGCGTGCTGATCGGCCTGTCGCTGTGGGTGCGCAAGCGGATAGTGACCACGTGAGGGCCAACGGGAGCGAGCGTCTCGATCGGTCCGTCGCCCTCGGTGCGCGGGCACGTCGAGACCACGTGCGAGCACGAAGGAGCGGGCGCCTCGTGGGGCTGATGGCGCGGCACGCGTTCCTCGTGATCATCTGCCTCGCGGCGCTGTACCCGCTCTGGTTCATCGTCTCGACGGCGATCAGGAGCAACGCCGCCTACCAGCTCAACCCGACCGGCCTCCCGACTCACCCGACGCTCGGAGCCCTGCGCACCATCCTGGTGGACGAGCCGCTGCCCCGCTGGATGTGGAACAGCTTCCTGGTCACGGTCTCCTCGGTCGCCATCTCCACGCTGGTCGCACTGCTCGCCGCTTACGCGGCTGCGTTCGGCCGCTTCCCCGGACATCGCATCTTCCTCTCGATGAGCGTGGCATTGATGGTGGTGCCGCCCGTCACGCTGCTCGTCCCGATGTTCGTGCTCATGGTGGACACGGGCTGGGTCAACCACCTCCAATCGGTGATCGTCTTCTATTCCGGCCTCCTGGTGCCGTTCGCAATCTTCTTCTTGGCCAACTTCTTCCGCACCGTCCCACGTGAGCTGATCGAGGCGGCCTCGGTCGAGGGCGCCAGGCCGTTCACTGTGCTTCGGCGCGTCGTCATGCCTCTCTCCGGGGCGGCGACCTTCACGCTCGTCGTCGTGCAGGCGATCTGGGTATGGAACGAGCTCTTGATTGCGCTCGTCTTCCTGCAGAACGAGAACTCACGGACCCTGATGGCCGGTCTCACACAGTTCCAGGGCCGCTTCGTTACGAACGAGCCACTCGTCCTTGCGGGCGCCCTCCTCTCAATCCTGCCGGTGGTCGTCCTCTACCTCTCGGGCCAGCGATTCTTCGTCCGCGGGCTGACGGCCGGCATCGGCAAGTGACCCAGACGCGGGTCGGTACTGCTAGGAAGCCGGTTGCTACGGGCCGGTCGGGATCAGACTCTCGCCTGTCTGGAGATCGAAGAAATGGAACCTGGAGGGATCGACGGCGAGCTGCAAGGGAGCGCCAACGCGTGCCGACGTCATCGCTTCGACCCGAGCCGTGAAGAAGGACCCTTCCTCGGCGAGCAAGCTCGCCTCGTCCTCCGGAGCGTTACGCGACTCGACGGTGATGCGCGGGGCCGCCACGTGAAAGAAGACGAACGCGTCGGAGCCGAGTTCCTCGAGTACCTCGACCGTGACCTCAATGCGCGGCAGGTGCGGCCGCGAGTGGGACGCATCGTTGAAAACCTCTGGGCGGATACCAAGGACAACCCGATCGATGTGGCGCGCCGGACGTCGGACGGGGTCGAGAGGCACTCGAAACTGGCCGAACGCGATCAGGTCGGCGTGCAGAGTCGCCTCGACGAGGTTCATCGACGGAGAGCCGATGAACGCCCCGACGAAGAGGTCCTTCGGGGCCTGATAGAGCCGTTGCGGCACGTCGACCTGGACGATCCGGCCGTCGCGCATCACCGCGACCCGGTGGCCCAGCGTCATCGCCTCCGTCTGATCGTGCGTCACGTAGATGCTCGTCACGGCTAGCCGTGCGTGCAGCTGCGCAAGTGACGCGCGCATGCCGACGCGAAGCTTCGCGTCGAGGTTCGAGAGAGGTTCGTCCATCAGGAAGGCTTTCGGCTCGCGGATGATCGCTCGGCCCATCGCCACGCGTTGTCGTTGCCCACCCGAGAGGTTCGCGGGCTTACGGTCGAGGAGATCTTGGAGGCCGAGTAGCGTCGCGACCTCCTGTACGCGACTGACGATCTCGCGCTTCGGCGTCCGTCGAACACTGAGCCCGAACCCCAGGTTCTCGCGTACGCTCATGTGCGGATAGAGCGCGTAGTTCTGAAAGACCATCGCGATGTCGCGGTCCGGTGGCTCGAAGGCCGTAACGTCCACGTCGCCGATCGAGATCGTGCCTTCCGTGATCTCCTCCAGGCCGGCGATCATCCGCAAGAGCGTCGACTTCCCGCAGCCCGACGGACCGACGAGCACCATGAATTCCCCGTCGGTGACCGTCAACGTGACGTCGTCGACGGCGACGACGCCGCCGGCGAACTCCTTGGTCACGTGGTCGAGCTCGATCGCAGCCATTCCTACGGGCACGTGAGCATAGACCGCGGCGAAAACTTGCCCGCGTTCCGGTCAGTATCCGGCCTGCATTGTGCCCATGACATCAACCCGAGCCTTGAACGCCATGTAGCCAGCGTCCACGGGGAAGACGGTGCCAGTCACTGCACTCGATTCGTCGCTTGCGAGATAGACGACGAACGGCGCGACCTGCTCGGGCGTCGGGATCGGGAGGATGTGCAGACTTCCGATCGTTGCGCGCGCGTTCGGATCGTCAAGCCAAACCATCTGGGGCTCGGTCGAGACGAAGCTCGGGGCTATGGCGTTCACGCGCACCCCGTCCTGTCCGACCCCGGCGGCAAAGGACCGCACCATCGACGTCACGCCGCCTTTGGCCGCCGTGTACGAGTCGAGGCCGGCACAGCCGACCAGGGCATCGACCGTGCTCGACACGATGATCGAGCCTGAGCCTTGAGCGATCATCTGTCGTCCCGCGTGTTTCAGAACCAGAAACGTGCCTGTGAGGTGGACGTCGATGATGCGATGCCAGACGTCGTCGTCGAGCTCGGTGAGGCGTCTGTCGCTCGTATTGACCAAAGGAACGTCGGCGGCACAGTGGTAGAGGGCGTCCAAGCGACCGAAACGAGAGACCGTCTCGGCGACCACGCGCTGCACCAATTCCGGGGAGGTGACATCGACATGCATCGAAGCGGCCGTGCCACCGCCCTCCGCGATTGAAACCGCCACTGCCTGGGCGCGCTCGAGCGCAATGTCGGAGACGGCGACCGACGCGCCCTCCGCTGCCATAGCGACTGCACCGGCACGTCCCATTCCCGACCCACCGCCTACGACGAGCGCGACCTTGCCCTGCAACCGGCCAACCTTCACCGTTCCTCCTTTGCGAGTTGGTAGTCCTGCCACGGCAGGTACTGACCCTCGATGCGGTAGCGTCCAGCCGCCTCGGCGACACGATCATCGTCGACCTCCACGCCGAGTCCTGGCCGGTCGATCGTTCCCCAGCTAGGTCCGCTCGCGATCGGGATCGGCTCCGTAAGGACATCGTGCTCCATCAGATGCGCGGTCTGTTGATGCCCCTCGATGCCGTTGGGCAAGGTCAGGAGGACATGATGGCTGGCTGCCGCGGCGAGCCCGAGTTCCCCGTGAGTGTGCTTGCAGATCTGAAGCCCTTCGAGATGCGCGAGCCACGAAAGTCGGTGAAAGCTCCCGATCGATCCGACCCAATAGGGAGAGAAGCAATAGACATCTGCTTCTCGGGCCCGAATGCGCGCGTAGACGTCTGCCTCCGACCAGAGACCTTCGTTGGCGCAGACAGTCATGTTGATGCGAGCGCGCACCTCTGATAGCTGCCCAACTGGATGATCGCGGACAGGTTGCTCCACGAAATCGATGTCGCACTCGCTCATCGCTCGAAGATTTCGCAGAGCCCGTGGGATCGTCCAGCTTCCGTTCGCATCGATCCGTAGCCGTGGCCCAGGACCTAGCTGCTCGCGCACGGTCGAGACCATCTTGAAGTCCTCCGCGTCGTCGAGGCCTACCTTCAAGTAGAAGACCTCGAAGCCCGCCTTGAGGCCCTCGTGGACTTGGGCGCCGAGGCTCTCTCGCGAGCCACGCGCGAGGTAGTAGAAGTACGTGGCCTCCCTCTGCTGGAGCCCGCCCAGGAGTCGCCATAGCGGCTGTCCACATGCTTGGCCGCAGATGTCCCATAAGGCCATGTCGATCCCTGCCCAGGCGAAGTTGCCCGTGCCGGAGCGGAACTGCCACAGGCCGTGTGTGAACACATCGCGACGCATCGCCTCCCGGTTCCAGGGATTGCGGCCGAGGACAAAGGGCGCCATGGATCGGAGTGCGGCTTCGACCGACGCGGTGTCCGCCCCGCAGCACGATTCGCCCCACCCGATGTGACCCTCGTCCGTCGTTAGCTTCACCAGCACGTCGCTGACTCCGTCTCTCGCGACCTGAGAGCTGACCTCCCGATGGCGATAGGGAACGCTGACCGGGGTCGCCTCGAGCGTCGCGATCTTCACGTCGTTCTCACAGCGTGTGCTCGAAGCGCGTGAGTATCTCGTTGTCGCTCGCACCTACGACGAAGACGTGTTCGAGGCGAATACCTCCCCATCCTGGCCGGTAGATCGCGGGCTCGAGCGCCAGCACCATACCCTCCTCGATACGCAAGTCGTTGTATGGCGTTATGCGAGGCTCCTCCGACCATGCCGCTCCGATCGCGTGGCCGGTGTGATGCGGGTACGTCGGCCCGTGCTCGGAGAGCAGGTCGCGCACCTTTCGGTCGACATCTCTTGCTACTACGCCAGGACGACAGAGTGAGATGCCCTCGTGGAGGGCGCGTCGGACAGCGTCGAACCGACGCCGCGTTTCCCCATCGGGAGCACCGACGTAGACCGCGTTTGCAGTATCGGACCATGCACCGTCGATCCAAGGCGACGTGTCCGTGAGGACGAGGTCGCGCGGCTGGACCAGCCGCTCCGTCGCGACGCCACCACCCGTCGCGGTCGCCGCTGCCCCGGTCGTAACAGTGAGTATGGCCGGCACTCGTCGGCCAGCTTCCCGGAACATCGCTGCTGCGGCCAGCCCCGCCAGCTCAGCTTCGCTAACACCCGGTGCCGCCTGGTCCTTGACGGCTTGCTGAACGACGTCTGCGAGTCGGCTCGCCCGTCGGATTGCACCGAGGTTTGCGACGGACGGGAGCCGCCGCCACGACGCGACAGCGGAGTCGCAGGCGACAGGTGTGCGCCCGGCCCCTCGAAGCCAGTCAGCGATCTCGTACGGCAGGTTCAGAGCCTCGACCGCGGTGGGCCCGGGCGCAATGCCCACACCGTCCAGCGCCTCGAGGAGCGCGACGCGCAGCTCTCCTGCCGGATCCGGAGGGCTCTCGTAGTCGTACGACCTGTAGGAGATCACTCGTGCGCCGCACTCGCGCACATCTGACACATGGAAGTCGGCTACGACGAGAAGTGCGTCCTCAGGACCGATGCAAAGGAGCGCGGGTAAGGCGACAAACGGGTTCGAGACGGGCCAGTCCTCGACCGGCACCTCGAAACACCCCAGGTGCGAGAGCGTCTCGGGGTGCGAAAGCACAGCCTGTGAGTGGCCGCTCGCATCGAGGGCGCTGCGCAGACGGTCAAACGGCATAGAAAGTTCCATGCTCAGAGAAACTGAAGCCCCCGCGATCATGCTTCCGCCTATAGGAAGCAGAGCCTAGTTACGATCGCCCTCCTCCTCCTCCGTGTGATCGGGACGCCGATCCCGAAGGAATCAGCAAAGGCACATCGACTACATGGCCGAGCGCATTCCGATGGGCCGCCTGGGACGCCCGGAGGGGTGACCGCGCTCGTGCTGGCTCGCAAGCGAGAAGTGCTCGTTTTCGACCGCGCCGTGTATGACATCTACGGCGGCCCCGTCTACTGATGAGACGCGTTCGCCTGCTCGGCCGACGCACCACACGCTCTCGAGGCGCATGCCAGGAAGCTCACGAGTTCGAGAGCTGCGGTGCGCGGCGCAAAGCCGCGGCTGCTGCTACCTCCAGCGTCTCAAGCCCGCACGCAAGCTCGGCTTTCGACGGCCAAGCGAAGCCGATGCGGAAGAACCGCCGGTCCTGGTCGAACCAATGCCCCGCGCCCACGTACGTGCCGTGTTCCTCGAACAGGTTGCGGTAGAAGCGATCGATGTCGACTTCGATGTCAGAGCGAACTCGCGGGAAGCAGACGACCCCGGCCTGTGGCTCGACCCATTCGAACTTTCCGCTCGCCTCGATCCATTCGCGAACGTCGGCGAGGTGTTCCCGAACCTTCTTCTGCACCAGTGGCAAGATCGTGGAGCGGCGTTCAAGGACGCGAGCCGCGAGTTCCTCGTCGAGGATGGCGCCGGATATGAAGATCTGCTCCTTGGCGGCGAGGAATGTCTCCATGAGTAGCTCATCACGGCATATGAGCCAGCCAATACGTAGGCCGGGAAGGCCATACGTCTTCGATATCGATGAGACACCCAGCACGCGCGGAGATAGGGTGGCTGCCATCGGTAACGGGTCGCCGTAGGCCAAGTCTCGATAGGTCTCATCGACGAGAAGCAATGCGGTCGGGTGACTTTCGACGATTTCGACGAGCGCGCGAAGCTCGCCGAGGCCGATCATGCTCCCCGTTGGGTTGTGCGGATAGGTGACGCTGATCAAGCGAGTATCGGGCCGAAGTCGATCCGCGACGGTCTCGGGGTCAAGCCGCCAACCATTGTCAAACCGAAGTTCGAGCCTCTCGACATCCGCGCCAGCGCGGAAGCGATGATGAACAATGCCGCTGCCGCACCCGCCGTAACGAGAACATCATCGGCTCGAAGATCGTGGCTGCCGTCCGTGATCAGCATGCGCAGCCGTTCTGAGCCGTGGTGGTCAGCATATGGCAGTAGAAGCTGTCCCACGTCAGCCTCGATGTCGTAGTCGGCAAGACGCATGTCGGAGAAGGAGCTCTCCGCAAGATTGTTCTTGATCACCGAGTACCCGAGCTGTTCGGGCGATTCGATTTCGATTGATGTCCGCCGGTAGTGCACGTTCGTGCTCCCCTCTTACTCTCGCGCGTCTGGCTGCTGAGTGTCGGTGCGCCCACCGCTCTGGCGGTGGTGCGTAGTCGGCGATGCTGCCGAGATCGTCTTCTGCCGTAGGCCGCGCGAGTCCATATGGACGACCTGTGCGCGCGTTGCTTCCCTCACCGCCAGGGCAGCGATCGCCGCGTCTTGTACGCCCACGCCCGTCAAATCGGCAACAGTCAAGTCCTCGGCTCCGGCTCGTCCCTCAGCGGCTCCTTCAAGAAGCTCGCCGAGCGTCACAACGTCCTCCTCGCTGCTCAGGCCGCGTTCGATTGCGTGATGTAGCTCCCCCAGGCGTGCTGCCTGACCACGGTCATCAACGGCAATGACGTCAGCGCGAGCGAGAACATCAGCAGTCAGCTCCTGCTTGTATGGCTCGTCTGAGCCGATCGCGGTGACGTGAGTGCCTGCGTCAAGCCAGTCCACCTCGATGAGCGGAGTTCTCGAGGGCGTCGTCGTGACGACGATTTCGGCGCCGCGAACCGCCTGCTCCACGGAGTCACACAATTGCGCGGACAACCCAAAGTTGCTCTCAATCTCATAAGCGAACGCGCGCGCGCGTTCCGGTGAGCGCGATGCTACGCGAACCCTTTCGATCGGCCTGACGTTGAGCAGGCCTTCTAGTTGGTATCGCGCTTGACTACCTGCCCCGATGATTGCCGCCGTCTTGGCATTCGGACGAGCAAGTAACTCGGCTGCTATCGCGCCTGCCGCCCCTGTGCGTAACTCGGTTAGGTAGCCGTTGTCAATGAGCAATCCAAGAGGGCTGCCGTCACATGCACTCAGCACGAGCATCAGGCCGCTATGACGGGTGACACTGCCGTCTTCAGGATAGAAATCGCCGGAAACCTTGACAGTCCACACAGCGTCATCGTGAAGGTGGCCGGCTTTGATGTGCGCGGCGCCTGTCGGCCTGGTGAAAGGGAGGGCAATGACGTTGGCGAGTGTTGCCTCACCTCGATGAAGCGCGCGAAACGCATCGGCGACCACCGCTCGCGCCCCATCAGCATCGACGAGCCCACGAATTTCGGACTCGTTCAGGATCATCATGATGTTCTCTCTGGGTTCGGCTTCACGGCATGCAGCGGTATGAGCGTCAGCGGTGGCGATCAATCGATGCGCCACGAGTTGCGCGGGGACGCCGGGTTGCTCGCGGGCTGACGACGGTCTGTCGCAAGATGCTCGAGCTCACGCGCAGCCCGCACATGAGGGGCTCATCGGTGGGCAGCTTCATAACGACACCTCAAACGACGATGCTAACGAGGTTGTTGCCGTTCGCCGACCGTTCTCTCGCGCTTATGGCCGTAGCACAATCGCCATCAGCACAGAGGCCCGTCGTTAGCCGAGCTTCACATGGTCAACTGTTGACAGGCGAGCTCAGGTCGCAGGAGGTGGACGCATGAACATGCCGACGAAGCTCAGGCTTGGTGAGAGCGAGCTGACGCGCATCGGGCTCGGGACGAATCGACTCAGGAACACGCGGGCGAACGTCGCTTTCGTG
>WNGD01001455.1_pt1 | contig 42427 bp, 32 predicted proteins | sample 5400671 | NCBI WGS metagenome assembly WNGD01 (sample SAMN13153369, study PRJNA577476) | soil metagenome | isolation source: 40 cm soil or saprolite under grassland replicate 2 | place: USA:California | collected 2016-06-15 | reverse complement strand
CGACCGCCACGTCCCGCGAGCGAGCCTGATCGGAGCGATCGCCGCGAACATGCCGGATTTGTCCGAAACGTTCTCGGGCTACTGGGGATGGTCGCGCTCGCAGTTTCTGGTCCATCATCGTGGCATCACGCATTCGCTCGTCGGGGCGCTCATTCAAATCCCGGTGCTCATTCTGACGATCGGACTCATCACCCGCGCGCGGACCCAGTGGCGTGCTCCCTGGCGTTGGCTCACCCTGTGCGTAGGTATCACGTTCGCCAGCCACTTGTTCATGGATTGGCAGGGATCGTACGGCTGGCGCCCATTTCTTCCCTGGAGCAACCGCTGGTTCTATCTCGACTGGGTGGCAATCGTCGATCCGTTTTTCTGGCTTGTGCCGCTGGTCGCGTTGGCGTGGGGCAGCGACCGGCACTGGACGCCGCTCAGCGGGGTGCTGGTGATCGGCGGTTTCATCGGCCTGCTGCTCGTCGGGCGACACGACATCGTCGCGCCCTGGGTCCTTTGGGTCTACGCGGGTCTCTGCCTCGTCGCGATTGTGGGGTGGGTTCGCTACTGGTTCGGTCCGGTGGCTCGGCAGCGTGCCGCTGCGCTCGCGGTCCTACTCCTTGTGCTGTATAGCGGCGCGCACGCAATCGTGGCAGCGGCGCGCAAGCGGGAGGTCCGGCAGGTGGCCGAACACCGCTTCGGCGCCGGCGCGTCCTGGGCGGCGTTGACCAACATCGGTCAACCGTTTACGTGGGAAGCGATGTATGCCAGCGCGGATACGGTCGCGAGTGACGACTGGAAAGTGGCGCGGCACCTGCGCGAGCCGGCGGTGGTACACACGATACAGGACACGCCGGACGGGCGCGCGATCGCCCAGTTCGCCCGCTTTTTGACGGCCGAAGTGGACACGGCAAGCACCATCATCTACCTGCGCGATGCGCGCTATGCGCGCGTGGGACGAACTGGCTGGGGCGTGACGGCGATCAGGATGAAGTAGATTTACGACCGGAGCCGCGGCGATCCTTCAATTGACGGCGCGGTTGCGGCGAGCGCCGCTCCACGCGACTGCGGCGTTCAGTGCGCCCCCGCCGTTCGACCAAGACCGTGACCTGCTTGACGCGTCGTTCGGTGACGCGGCGATCCAGTCCGGACCGCCGCTCGGGCCGTACCCGGCGCTCCATCTGATGGCGGCCGGGTTGGTGCGGACCGGAGGAACGCGACGGACCAGACGAACGTGAGGGACGGCGGGGCTCTTTCTCCATCCAGGGAATCTGCGGCGTCGCGGAGGTTCGTGCCAGCCGAACTCACCCACTACATTTCTCGCCCGTGACCACGCCAGACCGGCGCTCCACGCCTCCCAGGGTGACCGCCGTCACCAGCGCTCCCGCGCAAACGCCGCCCGCGGGTCTGCTCGACGACGCGCTGCGCGCACTCGAGCCTGCGTTTCGGCTCGACAACCTCGTCGCGCTGTCGGCGGATCGCGCGCTGTATCACGGCTGGGATCGCGTGTTGAAGCGGAACGTCTCGATCCGCGTGCATCTCGCGGCCGAGGCGCCGGGACGCGCCTGGTTCATGCGCGAGACCGAAACGCTCGCACAGCTCGACCATCCGGCGATCCGTCATGTCTACGCCGCCGGCGAGATCGCGTCGTTCGCGTATCGCACTGCCAACTGGATCGAAGGCGAGAGCCTAGCGGACGCACTGCGACGCGGACCGCGCCCGATTCCGCAGTCCATGTCGCTGATTCGTGATCTCCTCGCCGCGCTCGAGCACGCGCATGCGCGTGGCATCATCATGCGGCGCATCGTCCCCTCGACGCTGATGATCAACACCGGTGGGCAGGGCGTCATTACCGATTTGCGATACTCCAACTGGTGCCTGCCCTACCTGCCGCCGCTGCCGACGGACGACGCCAACGCGGCGTACATGGCGCCTGAAGTCCGGGCTGCAGAGGCCGGGGAGCCGGCGAGCGACGTGTACACCGTCGCAGCGAACATTTACGCTGCGCTCACCGGTAACCCGCCGGATCCGGATCCCGCGCGCATCGTTCCACCGCGCCAGCTGCGGCAGGCGATTCCCGCCGCCGTCGAGCGCGTGATCATCCGCGCGGTGTCGCGCGTGCCCAAGGACCGGTATTACACGGCGACGGAGATGCTCGAGGACTTCGTGAGTGACGCCGGCACGTTCCAGGTGCTCGCGGCCGCTCCCGCCCTCACCGAGTCGGGTTTCGAACGGCGCCTGCGGCGCGCGCTCGGCGATGACTACGAGCTGTTGGAAGAGATCGGCGCCGGTGGATTCGGCCGTGTGTATCGCGCGCGCGACCTCGCCCTCGAGCGCGACGTGGCGATCAAGGTCTTGCACCCGGCCCTGACCGCCGATCCCGGGGTCATGGAGCGCTTCCGGCGCGAGGCACAGCTCGCCGCGCGACTCCGGCATCCCAACATCGTCAGCATCTACGACATCATGGGCCGCGCGGGACTCTCGTGGTACACGATGGAATTCGTCCCCGGCTCGAGCCTGGCGCAGGTGATCCAACGCCAGGGCACGTTCTCACTCGAGCAGACCGAGCGGCTGCTCAACGAAGCGCTGTCGGCACTCGAACACGCCCACGGCCTGGGGTTGATTCACCGCGACCTGAAGCCGGAGAACATGCTGATCGAGCCGGACGGCCGGCTGCGGATTACGGATTTCGGACTCGCCCTGGCGCTGCGCGGTGGGACGCGGTTTGGCGGTGCGACCTCCCGGAGCGGTACACCGCAGTTCGCCGCGCCCGAGCAGTTGCTGGGCGAGCGCGTCGACCAACGAGCCGACTTGTATTCGCTGGCCGCCGTCGTGTATTTCTCATTACTGGGGAGACCGCCGTTCAGCGGGAAAACCCCGGAGCAGATACTGGCGCGTCAAACAACGGACGATGTACCGCCGCTCGTCGCCGAGCGTCGCGACGTCCCACGCGAGCTCGAAGACGTGCTGCGGCGCGCGCTCCGCAGCGAGCCGGCCGAACGCTTCCATTCCGCCAGTGCGTTTCACCACGCCGTGCGGGGCGCGCTCGGGGGATTCTGGCGGCGCCTCGCCGCGCTGTTTCGGCCGGAGAGCTAACCTCACCCCCTTTCCCCCTCTCCGCTTTGCGGAGAGGGGGGACGAGAGGAAAGCTCCCGGATCAGCTGTCTCAATCGTTCCTCGCAGACCTCGTCGTTTCGAAATCGTGCTACCAATAGGCCCCTCAATTCGAGATGCGCAGACCTAGCCGCGTCGTACGCGATGTTTTCGGGATCTTCGTGGACGCGGCCGTCGATTTCGAGAACCAACTTCAATTCCGGACAATAGAAGTCCACTATGAAGCCATCGATCACATGCTGACGACGAAACTTGAATCCCAATAGTCGTCTGTTCCGCACAATCTCCCAGACGCTGCGCTCGGCTATTGTCGATTCACGCCGGAGGTTTTTCGCAAGCCGCAGTTTGATCGGGTTGGGACGCTTTGCATAGCGACGCATGCGCCCAAAGTACGAGCGAGCGATCAACAGCCGTTCCCCCTCTCCACAACGTGGAGAGGGGGTCAGGGGGTGAGGCTACCGCCAGCGAAAGATCCTCAGCGCGACCACGAAGCTCACGGCACCCCAAGCCACCACGATCACGATCGGGGTGCCGAGCGCCGTCACGGCGGCGCCATCGATCATCACGGCGCGCAGGGCGTCGTTCAGGGCGGTGAGCGGCAGCGCCTTCACGAACGGAATCATCGCGTTCGGGAAGCGCGAGTAGGAGAAGAACGTCCCCGACAAGATCCACATCGGCAGCATCACGAGGTTCATCAGGCCCGAGACCCCTTCGATCGTCTTGGCGCGGCTCGCGACGAGCAGCCCCAAGCCCGCGAACGCAAAGGAACCCAGGACCGTTAGCCCCGCGAGCGAGGCGAAGGACCCCCGCACGGCGACGCCAAACAGGAGCCAGCCGAACCCGACCAGCGCCACAACCTCGACAATCAAGAAGACGAGGCGGGAGAGAATGAAGCTCAGCAGGTAATGGCTCCGGCGCATCGGTGTCGCCAGGTACCGCTTGAGCAGCTTCCGCTGCCGGGCCTGCACGACCGAGAATCCGACGCCCCAGATCCCGCTGCCCAGCAGGTTCATGCCCAACAACCCGGGAATGAGGAAGTCGATGTAGCGCGACCCCGGCGCAACGGCGCGGTCATCTCGAACCGCGATGAGATCTTTGCGCCCGCGGGCACGCTGCAGCGCGTCGTCCACTTCGAGCCGCGCCAGACGGCTTTCCGTGCGCGTCGAGTCGTAGCGATACACCACCGGGTCCCCGGGAACGACCAGCAGCGCCACGCGACCGGTCTTGAGACGCAGGCGTGCAGTGGCGGTATCGAGCACGGCGGGCACCAGGCGAGGCGAGGCCGCGAGCGCCGCGGCCACCGCGCTGTCACCGGCCCCCGCCACGACACCGACCTGCAACTTCCCCGGCCCGGTGTTGCGGAAGGCCAAGCCGAGCGCGAACGCGAGCACGATCGGAAAGCCGAAGACCCAGAACACCGCTTCCGGCTCGCGGTAGAACTCGCGCATGCGCGACAGCGCGAGCTGGTACATCGGGTGCTCACGTATCACGGAGCTGCCGTCCGGTGAGCGCGACGAAGACGTCGTCGAGCGTGGCGTGATGCGTGGTGAGCAGCGACAGCTCCACGCCGCGCTCTTGGAGCAGCGCGAGCAACACGGGGAGGGCGCGGTGCAGCTCTACGACCGTGAGCGAGACCCCGTCGGGACCCGTCCGCACCGCGGACACCCCGCCCATTTGTCGCAAGATCTCGACCAGATCGTCCGCAATCCTGCCGTCCGTCAGCGCGAAGTCCACCACGTGGTCCGCGCCCAGCGACGCAATCAGCTCCTTGGGAGTTCCCTGGGCGATGATCTTGCCGTGATCCATGATCGCGACGCGATCGCACAGGCGCTCGGCTTCCTCCATGTAGTGCGTCGTGAGCAACACCGTCCCGCCGTCGGCGCGGAAACGGCGGATGATCTCCCACAGCTGGCGGCGCGACTGCGGGTCGAGTCCCGTCGTCGGCTCGTCGAGAAACAGGAGCTCGGGCTTGCTGACCAGCGCGCACGCGACCGCGAGGCGCTGCTTTTGCCCGCCCGACAGCGTCACGACGCGCGCCTTGCGCTTTTCCTCGAGCTCGACCAGCGCGAGCACTTCCTCGACCGTGTGCGACTGCCGGTAGAACGATCGGAACAGCGCCAGCACCTCACCCACCTGCAGCTTGTCGGCGAGCTGTGTTTCCTGGAGCTGAATCCCGAGCCGCTCTCTGAGCGCCCGTCCGGCCGCGCCCTCGCGCCACGGCGTCCCGAGGATCTCGACCTCGCCCGCGTCGGGGACCGTCAGCCCCTCGAGGATTTCGATGGTGGTGGTCTTCCCGGCGCCGTTGGGCCCCAGCAGTCCAAAGCACTCGCCCGCCCCGACCGTAAGATCGAGGCCCGCAACGGCCGCGACGTCGCCGAAGCGTTTCACCAGGGCGCGACAGTTGATCGCTACGATTGTGGGTTCTCTTTGTCTTTTTCTTTTTCGGGCCGCGCTTCGTGGGCCATCTTGAGCGCCTGATCGAGCTGGATCGTCATGCTATTCACGCCATCCGCCAGCGCGCGCACTTTCATGTTGATCCCCGTCCCGGCGCGGTTCGCGACCATCGCCAGTTGACCGGCTACGTCAGGCAGGGTGCCGAGATTCGCCGTGAGAGCACGCTGGCGCATGTGGGACAGATCGCGGGCGATGTTCCCGCAGATACCGTCGATGATTTTCGGCTTCGCGGCGCGGTTGGATTCGAGCTCCGCAATCAACTTCCTCACGTGATCCACGGTCCGCACGTACCCTTGCAGCTCCTCGATGCGGCGGATCTGATTCGCCGACTGCTTCTGCACCACGCTTACTGTCTCGGCGCGAAGGCGTCGGTCCGGGCGTGCCCGTCCACGAGCGAGAGCGGCGTCACCCCGAGCAACACGGCGAGTGTCGGCGCGATGTCCACCGTGTTCATGCGTCCGGCGATCGATCCGCGTCGCACGCCGCGACCCCAGAAAATGATCGGCACATGGGCGTCGTCCTCCGACGGCTGCCCGTGCATCGCGATCGGGAGGTTCGGAATATCCCACACCGAGCCGCGTTGCAGCGTCACAGTGAGCACGACGCCGGCGTCGGGCGGGAGCTGGTGCACCCAGCGGCGGGCGACCGGATCGGACACCGTGTCGGCGCGCGATAGGTCTGCGGGCTTGATCACGCGCGCGACACCCTGCACGCGCACAATGCGCGCGGTGAGCGCATCGAAGATGCTGTCCGTGTTGACGCCCAACGCCGCCAGCCGGCCGTTGTCGCGCAGGAACAGCATGCCAGTATCGAACTCGAGCCACGCCCGCGCGGGTCCCGCCCCGCTCCCCCCGCTCCCCCCCGCACCCGCCACACGGTCGAGATCGCGATTCACCGCCGTGATCAGCGTGTCGAGCGCGACGCGATAAGCGGCGCCACCCGTCTTCGCGCGCGTCCGCTCCGGGTATGATGTCACGCCGTGATCGGAGGTGAGCACGACGACAACATTGTCGCGCCCCACACGATCGGTGAGCCGCTTCAGGAACCAGCTGAGATAGCGATCGAGGCGCAACACCTGATCATGGATCTCCCGCGAATCGGGGCCGAACGCGTGACCGATGGCGTCCGTCGTCGAGAGACTCACGGCGAGCAAGTCCGTGCCTTTGCGTCCGAGGCGCAGCGCTTCGAACCCCTCGAGGGCAAACAGCAGTGTCAGCGAATCCATGGCGGGCACGCTGGCCACGGCCGCGGCCGCGAGCACGCTGTCAGCGGGCAGCCGATGCGGGAAAACGACGTTCGTCCCGCCGTTTTCCCACACTTCGTTGTCCGTTTCCTTGTACGCGCTGTCGGGAAGCAAGAGCGTCCACGTCGTGTTCGCCGCCTTGAACGGCAACCGTCGGGCGTTGAACGCCTGTACCCACGACGGCAGCGTGTCAGCGTAGTAGCGGCTCGTGGTGAATAGGCCCGACTGGTACCAGAACACCTGCTGTTTCGACTGCCCGAGGGGCAGGATTGCGCCGCGGTCCTTGCGGCTCACCGATAGGGCGCGCGCGCTCGGATCGGATGCCTTCAACCAATCGAACAAGGTGGTGCCGCGGAAGCGCCGCGGCGAGGCGCCGGGGCCGGTGGTGCCGACGAGCGGCGCGAGCGAGTCCAGCACGCCCTCTAGGTTGCTGATGATGCCGGTATGCGCGGGCCACATGCCGGAGAGGATCGTCGAATGCCCCGGTGCCGTTTCGGTGACGGCGTGATCCTGGTAGCCGTCGGTGAAGACCGCGCCTTCGTTGGCGAGCTGCGCCAATCCGCCCGTCAGTTGGCTCTTCCAGCGGGTCAAGTAGTCGGGTCGCAGTTGATCGACCGTGATCACCACGACCAGCTTTGGCCGCGGTGGCGCCGGCGCAGGGGCCAGCAGCCTCGCCAAAACAGCGAGAGAGACGGCGAGATTCATAAGCCCCAAAGGTAGCAGCGCTTAGGTGCTCACCGCCACCTGTGGCGGCCGATCCTGTTCAGGAATGCGGAGCGTCAAATACGCAACGACAACGATGATTGCCGCCGAGATGAAAAACGGGATGTGCTGGCCGAGCGATTGGTACGCGCCACCCGCATAGACCGGACCGACAATCGCCGCCAGACCACGGTAGGTCTGCTGCACCCCGAGCGTCAGGCCGATCTCATCGTGATGGGCGCGATGGCTGACGAGCGCCGAGTTCGCGGGGAAGAGCAGCGCGGTTCCGAGCGGCAAGAGGATCTGCGCGCACACGAACAGCGTCAGCGTAGGTGCGAGGGGTACGAGAATGAATCCCGCGAGCAGCAGCAGCGTCCCGACCTGCATCGTCCGGACTTCGCCAAGCTTGGCGTTGAACCAGCCCACGGGCGCCGTGCGCATCAACACGCCGACCGCGCCGAACACCATAAAGAAGAAGCCGATTTGGTCAGCCGTAATCGCGAAACGGTCGTGCAAATAGAGTGAAAAGATCGGGGGCAGCGCGTTGAAGGCGAGCATCGCGAGCGCGTAAATCCAGATCAGCAGCGAGATCGGCCGCGTTGGGTCGGCGACGACGCGCACCGCCGGCTGCACGATGTTGCGGACCGCGTCACCCAATGTGACCGAGGGCCGCGGACCCTCCCTGCCGGTACGCGTCACTCCCGCCTGCGACCACCGCGACTCCGGTAGCCACTTCCACGCGAAGGCGACGTTGACCAGGACGAGGGCGCTCGCGAACAACCCCGGCGCTGCTTCGCCGAAGCGGTGCATGAACGATCCGATCGCGGGACCGATGATCACGCCCGCACTCGTGGCCGCGGACAGCCACCCCAGGGCTTTGGCGCGCTCGCGGGGCAGCATCGCGTCCGCGACGTACGCCTGCACGACACCGGTCGTACCGCCGCCGAGCCCCTGCACGAATCGTGACACGAAGAGGAGCCACACGGTGTGGGCGAACCCGAACACGACGTAGGCGAACGCGGACGCGCCGAGACCAACGAGCAGCGCCGGCCGCCGGCCATAGCGATCGGAGACGTACCCCCAAACCGGCGACGCGACGAGTTGCGCCACCGGGAAGGACGCCGCGAGGAGGCCGACGACCGTCGCGGACGCGCCGAGGTTATTCGCATACAGCGGCAGCAGGGGCCAGATGATCATCAGCCCCATCATGTCGACGAACGCGACGGCCATGAGGACGGACAGACGCTTCATCGTGTCGTCCGGCCTCTACCCGCCATTCGGGAACCGTTGCATCACCTTCCCGTTCTCATCCAGAAACTGCAACCGCGGCGCCCCGCGCCACTTCTCCATCGCCTCAGTCTTGGCCGGCCCGTCTGGCAGCTTCATGATGGAATCGCGCTCCCGCACCAGATCAAAGATGTTGACGTTTGCCCGTTCCGCGAACGAGAGCCCGTCGGGCCTCCGTTCTCGGTACCCTCGTCGTTGAAGAAGATGATCCCCGGCCGACCGCCGCCCGCATGACCGAACGGTTGTCCTTTGTAAATGGGTCCGATCAAGCGAGGGCGGTTGGATATCACCATTCCATGGCCTGGTCTCCTCGAGGGTCCGCTTCTAATGTTCTTGCCACTTCACATGCCCGACACCCCGTCCCCTGGCCTCGGCTCGCAACTCTTCCGCCGCACGCTGCTTCGCGTGCTCGCGGTGCAGGTGGCGACGCTGCTACTCCTGTCGCTGCTCCAAGCCCACTACACCCGATGATGGCCACCTCGTGCGCGCGCTAGACTGGGTCATTATCGCCGTCTACCTGGTGTACGTGCTGGTGGACGGCGTGCGCCGAGCCAAGGGCACGCGGGAGATCGAGGGCTACTTCCTGGCCAACCGGAGCCTCCCGTGGTGGGCGGTGGGCCTGTCAGTCATGGCCACCCAGCTCTCCGCCATCACCCTGATCGGCACCACCGGACAGGGGGCGACCGACGGTCTGCGCTTCGTGCAGTTCTACTTCGGCCTCCCGCTGGCCATGGTGATCCTGGGAGTGACACTGGTCCCGTTCCTCCACGGGGCGAGAGTGTTCACCGCGTACGAGTACCTGGAGCGCCGGTTCGACGCCCGCACGCGCTCGCTGACGAGCTTTCTCTTTCTGGTGGCGCGCGGAATGTCGTGCGGCACCATCATCGCCGCCCCAGCCGTGGTGTTCTCCGCCATCTTCGGATGGAGCCTGTTGTGGTCGGTGGCCCTGCTGGGCATTCCGACCGTTACCTACACCATGATCGGGGGGGTGCAGGCCGTCACTTGGGTCGACGTGAAGCAGATGGGGCTCATCGTCTTTGCCGTGATCGCAGTGATCGTGACTCTCCTGGTGCAGCTGCCGGTCGCACCCGACCACGCGCTGGCCCTGGCGGGCGCCGCAGGCAAGCTCCGCGCCTTCGACTTCTCGTTCGACGTCACGAACGACTTTACCTTCTGGTCCGGGCTGATCGGCGGCACGTTCCTCATGCTGTCGTATTTCGGGACCGACCAGAGCCAGGTGCAGCGCTACATGAGCGCCAAGTCGGTCGACCACGCGCGGAGCTCGCTCTTGATCAGCGCGTACTGGAAGATTCCACTCCAGGCGCTGGTGCTCCTCATAGGCGTCCTGGTGTTCGTCTTCTTCGTGTTCCAAAGGCCACCGCTGCTGTTCAACCCTGCGCAAGAGCGAGCCATTCGCGCGTCGCAGCCCGCGGTGTACGGAGCGCTCGAGGAGCGGTACGGCACCGCGCTCCAAGCTCGCGAGAGCGCGGCGCGCGCCCTGGCGGCTGCCCGCGGCCGCGGAGACCGCGAGGCGTCGGCCGCCTCGTTGGAGCTGTTCAAAGCTCGCGACGCCGACGTTGGCGCGCTGCGAGACGAGGCGCTCGGGTTGGCCCGCCGCGTGACCGGCAAGACCGCACGCGACGTGAACTTCATCATTCCGTGGTTCGTGCTGCATTATTTGCCGATCGGTCTCGCCGGGATCTTCGTCGCCGCGGTCCTGGCCGCCGCGATGTCCGCGGTCTCCGGCGAGCTGAATGCGCTGGCGACGGTCACCGTGATCGACTTCTACCGGCGTTGGGCCCGGCCCGAAGCCCCTGACGCGCACTATCTCCTGGTCTCGAAGGCCGCGACTGGAGTCTGGGGCGTGTTCGCCTGCGTGGTGGCCACGTTCGCAGCGACGCTTGGCTCGTTGATCGTGGTGGTCAACCGCTTCGGGTCGTTCTTTTATGGCTCCATCCTCGGCGTCTTTCTCCTCGCCATGATCCCGCGGGCGCGGGCGACCGGAGCGTTCGTCGGCCTGATCGCCGGGATGGCGGCCGTGGGCGCCGTGAACTTCGGGGCGCCCTCGGTCTCGTGGCTGTGGCACAACGTGATCGGAGCGGTTACGGTCGTGGCCGTCGGCTTGGCTCTGAGCACACTCAAGACCTCACCATAACGCACGGTTTTACGGAATATTCTTCCTCTTGAGCCCAAGGAGATTCACGAAGAGCCGAGAGGCGCCAGGCACACCGGCGGGAAGTTGGCGGAAGAAGCTCAAACCCGTGTACACGTAGGTTCCCCGGCCCAGCGGCGCAATCAGCAAACCTCCCTTGAGCTCCACCGGCGGCGTGCCGGGATCATGCGTTTCCAGCACCGCGACGTAGGTCGTGTCCCAGGTGTGCGCGAAGTACAGGCCCCGCTCCTGGATCCAGCCGCGCCAATCCGCGGGCCCGATGGTGTTTGGATAATGAAAGACGGGATGTGCGGGATCGAGCTCAGTGACCGGCGCGGTTTCGTCCGTCACGCGATCGTGCGGGCGCGCGATGGCAAGGGGATAGGGGGCGAAGCCGCCGTCAATGAACGGATACTGTTGATACTGCACGATGACGAGCCCGCCGTTCCGCCCGTAGTCGAGCAGCCGGCCGTTGTTGGCGACGAGCGCGGGATCGGTCTCGTACGCGCGGCTGCCGATCACGATGGCATCGAAATGGGACAGATCGCCGCGCGCGAGCGAGTCGGCGCTGATCAGCTCGATCGGCACGCCGACGGCGAGCAAGGCTTCGGGAACGCGGTCGGCGGCGCCGCGCACATAGCCGACGTGTGACAACCCCGGGAGCGCAATACGCGCGGCCCGAATCTGCGCCACGGAAGGCTTCGTCAGCGCCCGCGGCCGAATGTGCGGATAGTCGATCAACTCCAGCCATCCCGAACCAGCCCCCGCCCCCGCCCGCAGGTCGTACGTGCCCGGCTTGAGACTGTCGGTTGCCGGCGGCGCCAGACTCACCACGACGCTCTTCGTCTCGTCTTCGCGCGTGAACGAGAGACTTTCGGGTGAGATGGTTGGCCAGCCGCTCGGCGCCGTGACGGTGATGCGAGCGCTCGCTGCTCCACGGGCGCGATTGGTTACCGTCAGCATGAAGCGGCGTGGCTCGTGCGCACCGCCATCAATCGGCCAGAGCAGCTCTTCCGGCGTGATGGCCGCCTCCACGTCGCGCGTCACGAAAATCGGACGCCGGATCTCTCCGATCGCCTGGTCGCGATAGCGATACACGATCTCACGCGTCAGCGTGACGGGCTCGCCCCCAATCACGAGGCGCACCCGCGCGCTGACGGGCGGCGGCTCGAACGGCAGGCCGCGCCACTCCGGTGCCGCAGTGGACCAATCATAGAGGCCGCCGCGATTGGTCAGCGGGCGACGCAGAAAGTAGGGTTGCGTCCGCTCGGCATCCTTAGCCACCGTCAACACGAAGCGGCGCGTCAGCAAAGCCCCAGGCGCTACGGTCGGTATGCCCAGCTCCAGTCGTTCGGCCGTCCAACCACTCGGCGCCACGACGGCGACGCTGTCGGCGCGGACCGCGCTGTCGCCCGCGTTCCAGACCGAGAGCTCGACCTGCAGCCGTTCCCCCGGGATCACAATGCCGTCGTCGACGGTACCGTCGATCGTAACGCCGGCAGCCGTCGCAATGGCGCGGTCCAGCAGGCCGCGCTGCACCGAATCGACTCCGGCCAGCAGGCGCGACGCCCGGAGCAGATACGGCAGCGAGGCCGAGGGACGCCAGGGATTCAGCGTGGCGCGCGCGGAATCGATGAGCGCCGCGTAGCCGGCAACATGGATCGTCGTGTCGACGCCCGTGAACATCGACGTTTCCGCCCCGTTGCTCCCTCCCGCCGCTGCCGGCTTCGCTGCGAGCAGCGCAACGCCAGACGTCGCCGGGCCAGCCCGTTGCAGCTGCCCCATGTCCTGCGAGCGGTGGCGGCTCCGGCTCGCCATCGCCACCTGGAAGTACGATTGCCCGATCAGCGGATCGAGCGTCCCGACCGGCAGCGCGAGCGTCGTGGCGGACGGATCGCCGCGCGTCGAGCGATAAAACTTTTGTGGGCCGCCGGCGGAGTCGCGGAGCAGATCGAAGGCTTGGCGCGCGAGAATCGCCGAGACCTGATGGTGACCATGGCCGTCCGCCGGGGTGCCCGAGAACACCGCGATGATGATCTGCGGCCGGAAGCGGCGGATCACGTCGAGGACGTCTTTGAGAATCGAGTCGCGCGGCCAGAACCGAAACGTTTCGTCGGCGGTCTTGGAGAAGCCGAAGTCGTACGCGCGGGTGAAGAACTGGCGCGCGCCGTCGAGCTCGCGGGCGGCCAGCAGCTCCTCGGTGCGGATGATCCCCAGCTCGGGACCGAGCTCGGAGCCGATGAGGTTCTGGCCGCCTTCGCCGCGCGTGAGCGAGAGATACGCGGCCTGTGCGCCCATGCCGCGCGACAGCAGCACCAACAGCTGCGTGTCTTCGTCGTCGGGGTGCGCGCCGATCATGAGCACGCGCTTGTTGCTGCCGAGCTGGCGCAGGGTGGTAGCCAACGCAGCGACGCCGCCGGTGCCGGACGGAGTCATCTGTCCACGCGACACGCCGGCGGCGCCGAAGCTCAGCAGGAGCCCGACGACGAAAGCTTTCATTATTGAGAAAGGTACACGGCGCCACCCTTCATGACGAACTTCACCCGCTGCAGTTCCGTGATATCGCGCGTGGGATCGCCCGCAACGGCGATAATGTCAGCATACAGTCCGGGCGCGATCGCGCCGACGTTCTGCTCCTGGCCGAGCAGCGCCGCGGCAACCGAAGTTCCGGACTGAATCGCCTGCATCGGTGTCATGCCGTACTGCACGTAGTACTCGAATTCCTTCGCCTCATTGATCTCGGTCCATGCAAAGCCGCCGGCATCCGTCCCCATCACGATCTTGACGCCTTTTCGCAACGCGCGCCCGAACCCTTTGCGCTCGAGATTGACGAGCGCCGGCCACACGCCGCCGCGCGCCACGACCGCCGCGCCCACGGTCACGGTCGGCACCCAGTACACGTTGTTACGCACCATCACATCCATCAGCGAGTCGGTCAGCCCGTCGCCGTGCTCGATGGAATTCACGCCCGCGCGCAGCGCCGCTGCGATGCCGTCCGAGCCGATCGCGTGCGCCGCGACCATGTGGCCCATGCGATGCGCCTCGTCCACGATCGCCTTCGCCTCGGCATCGGTGAAGTTCACCCAGCTGTGGAGCAGGCTGTCGGGCGTGAAGTAGTAGCGGCGGTCGCTGTAGTACTTGATCCAGTCGGCGCCGTGCTGGATCTGTTGGCGCACCGCGAGCCGCGCGTTGTCCACGCCATCAACCGGCTGGACGCCGTGAGGCAGCTCGAGCTCCCAGTTGCTCGTGGTGATCGGATACATCCCCGTCGGGGCCATCGCCCGCGTGGAGGTGAAGACGCGGGGGCCCGGAATCTCGCCGCGATCGATGGCGAGCTTGACGTCGACGTCGGCGTACATCGCGCCTTCGGTCTCGAGATCGCGGAGCGCCGTGAAGCCGTGCTCCAGCGCGATCCGCGCGTTCCGGGCCGCGAGAATGGCGCGATAGGCAGTCGATTGCTTGAGCAGCTGGTCTTCGTAATCCTGGGAAGTGACGTCGCCCTGGAGCAGCAAGTGCGTGTGCGCATCGATAAGTCCCGGAAGGACAGTCATCTGGCTCAAGTCGATCACGCGTGCATTGGGCGCCTGCGCGGTGATCTGGGCCACCGGGCCGACGGCCCGAATCCTTTCGCCAGCAATGAGAATTCCTACATTGGTCTGCGCGGTGGCCGACCGGCCATCGATCAGACGGCCTGCTTTGATCAACACTTGCGGTGGGGGTGTCTGAGCGTCGAGGCCAGGAATAACCAAGAGTCCAGCGACCAACAGCGGTAAACCGCGCATCGGGACGATCTCCAAGACGAGGGCGCGGCAAATCTATCATCCAAGCGACGGAGGCGTACATGCCCGTCCTCGTGACCTGTGAATGCGGGAATTCCTACGACCTGAAGGACGAATTCGCGGGCAAGCTGGTCAAATGTCCGAAGTGCGGCCGGCCGGCGCGCGCGCCCAGCGTGGCGACAGCGGTCCAGAGCCAGGTCGATCGGGCGTTCGACCGCGACATCTTTCTGCTGCGCCAGCAGATGTTGAAGATCTCCGAGAAGTACGATGTCGGTGACGAGCAGGGCAACAAGATCATCTTCGTGGAGCGGCCGGCGCACGCGCTCCGGAATATCGGCGGTGCCGTCGTCACCCTCGCCGGGCTCTTCTTCGGCATGCCCGCGTTCATCCAGGTCATCGATGCCATGCCGCCCAGCGGGCTCAAAACGATTGTCGGTATGGTCGGTGTGTTCGGGATTCTGTTCGGCTCGATCGCCCTGGGCATCGCGCTTTCGGTCAAGCGGCATGTCACGTTCTATCGCGATCAGTCCAAGCGCGAGAAGCTGCTCGACATCCTGCAGGACAAGAAATTCCAGCCGATCACGATGACCTATACCGTCCGCGACGCGCGCGGTAGGAAGCTCGCCAAGCTGGGCAAAAACTGGCTGTTCAACGCGGTCCGCAAACGCTGGTACGTGTGGGGGCCGGACGGACGCGTGTTGTTTCTCGCAAAGGAAGATTCCATCATCCTGTCGCTGCTGCGCCGCTTCCTCGGACCGTTGTTCGGCGTGCTGCGGACGAACTTCATCTTTTTGCCCGCGGGCACCGACGACGTGATCGGGGAGTTCAAGCGCAAGTTCACGATTCTCGACCGCTACGTGCTCGACATGACGGCCGACCCGCAGCGCCTCATGGATCGGCGCATCGCCATCGCGCTCGGCGTGATGCTCGATACGGGAGAGCGGCGGTGACACCCGAAGTCCCGGGCACCGGCAGCCCGGACCACGAAGAGCCGATCCTCATCACGCCCGAGATGCTGGCGCCCGCGCGGGCGGTGAAACCAGCGGCGCGACGCGATGGCCGGATCGACTTCGAACGCGGCATGCGGCGGCTGCCGCTGTTCATCGCCACGCTCATCGTCGCGAACGTCGCGGTGTTCGCCTGGGAGGTCGCGTCGGGCGCGTTTCTCGACCGCAAGTCCCTCATTGAATCGGGCCTCCACGTCGCCAATCAGATCAATCCGCTCGAAGCCGGGGCCCTGGTGCGCGTGCGCGTGCTCGCGGGGGAATGGTGGCGCGTGTTCACCTCCATGTTCCTGCACGGCGGGCCGGATCATCTGATCGGCAACATGGTCGCGCTCTACATCGTCGGCATGGCCTGCGAGCATGCGTTCGGCGCGGCGCGCACGGCGCTCGTGTATTTCGGCAGCGGCGTGACCGGCGCGGCGTTCAGCCTGGCGACCGGTCCGGGGCCGTCCGTCGGCGCCTCGGGCGCGATTTTCGGGGTCTTGGCGGCGGTCGCGGTCATGCTCTACAAGAACCAGGACCGATTCTACGTGCGCGACAAACGGATCGGCTTCGTGCTCGTCGCATGGGCCGCGTGGCAACTGCTCACGGGATTCCTGTCGCCGTTCATCGACAACTTCGCGCACTTGGGCGGCATGACCGGCGGTGCGCTGGCCGCCTTGCTGCTGACTCCGAGGCTGACGGCGGAAGCGACGGTAGGGGGCGGTAGGGGGCGGTAGGGGGCGGTACCGCCTCTTTACCGCCTCTTTACCGCCTCTTTACCGCCGCCATTACCGCCGCCATTACCGCGCCGCCAACGGCTTCCCATCCGCATCGAGGAATCGCACCTCCCCGAAATTCAACTCGCGGATCCCAGGCTCGATCTTTGCCCGATCGCCCACCACCACCCACACCAGGTGATCGGGGCGAATCGCCTCCTGCGCCGCCGTGGTCGCGTCGGGAATCGTGAGCGCCCGGACGCGCTGGGCGTATGTCTCGTAGTAATGATCGTCCAGGCCGTACGTCACGAGCTGCTCGAGCGACCCCTGCACCGCGTCCATCGTCTCCCAATTACCGGGCAGGGTGAGTGTGAGGTTCGCCTGCGCCTTCGCCAGCTCGTCGGCCGCGATGGGCTTCGGACCCAGAATGCCCCGCAGCTCCCGATCGACTTCGATCATGGACTCCTTCGTCTTGTCGGTTTGCACCGGCGCGTACGCAATGAACGGGCGCTGGCCGCGCGCATCCCACACGAGCGTGAACGCCCCGTAGGACCAGTGCTTGTCCTCGCGCAAATTCATGTTGACGCGCGACGTGAATTGCCCACCGAGCAATGAGGTCATCGCCTCGATCGCGTATTCGTGCTGGTTGGCTTTGGGGGGCGCGAGATCGGCGGCGAAGATGATCGACTGCTCCGACCCGGGACGATCGAGGATGTAGACGAGCGGCCGCGGCTGATCCGCGACGGTGCTCACATTCTTCTGCGGCACGTCGCCCGCCTGCCAGCCGCTGAACAACCGCGCCAGCTTCGGCTGGATCTCGGCCAGCGAGATGTCGCCCACGACGACGAGCGTCGCGTGGTTCGGCTTGAACCAGGTCCGGTGGAAGCGCACCAAGTCGTCCCGCGTCATCCGCGTCACCGACTCCTCGGTCCCGGAGCCGGTCAGCGGATTGCCATAGGCATGCTTGGCGCCATAGAGCAGCTGCGGAAACACGCGCAAGGCCATCTGCACGGGTTGCACCTTCTCTCGTTGGATGCGCGCGACCCGTTGCCGCTGCTGCCGCTGGAAATCAGCCTGCGGGAACGCCGGATTGAGGACGACGTCCGCGAAGATGTCGAGCGCCGGATCGAGCGTCTCCTTGAGGGTCGATAACGACACACTGGAGACGTCGAGCTGTGAGCCGGTGCTGAGATCCGCGCCGAGCTGCGACAACGTGTCGCTGATCTGCAGCGCCGTGCGCGTCCGTGTCCCTTCGTCCAACATGTCCAGGGTGAGACTCGCGGTCCCCGGCGTCGCGAACTGATCGGCGGCGTACCCAGCGTCCATGAGCAGCGTCATGTTGACCTGCGGAATCGAGTGACGCTCGGCGAGCACGATCTTGAGACCGTTTGGAAGGGTGGCGCGAGCGATCGCAGGGAAGCGGGCGTCGGGCGGTGTCCCGGCCGCGGGCAGCTTGGAGCGATCCGCCCCACTCGCTACGACATCGTACGCCGGGTACGGGCGGACTTCGACGACCAAATCGCCGTCGCTGAGCCAGCGCGCGGCGGCCGATCGCAGGTCCGCCGCGGTCGCAGTCGCGATGCGCTGGCGCGTCACCTGATAGTGGTCGGCGTTGCCGGCGTACACCTCGTTCATCGCCAGGACGTCTGACTTGCCGCCAAACCCGCCGATCCGCTCGATGCCGCGGATGAAGTTGGCGCGCGATTGCGTCTTGATGCGGCGCAGCTCGCTGGGCGTCGGGCCCCCCCCGGGCCCGATGAACCGGGCGAGCTCTTCATCGATGGCGCGCTCGACGCGGGCGAGATCGCCACCCGGCTTGGCTGTCGCGCGAATCACGAGTTGTCCCGCGATCTCCCGCAGGTCCACGTACGCGACGACGTCGGTCGCGATCTGCTCGTCATAGACGAGCCGCTTGTAGAGCCGCGAGGTCTTGCCCGCGGCGAGCACGTCGGTCACGAGATCTAGGTAGTCGCCGTCCGCCGATCCGAACTGCGGGATGTTCCACTGCTTGTAGATGCGCGCCTGCGGCACGCGATCTTGCATGATCTGCCGGTGCGAACCGGTCCGTTTCGCGATCCAGACGTCCTGCTTCGCGATCGGCGGCGTGGCGGGAATATCGCCGAAGTACTGCTCGACCTTCTGCCGCGCGGTTTCGGGCGTGATGTCGCCGGCCAGTACGATCACCGCGTTGTTGGGTCCGTAATACGTGCGGAACCAGTTCTTCACGTCCTCGACGGAGGCGGCGTTCAGGTCCTCCATCGAGCCGATCACCGTCCATGAATACGGATGACCGGCTGGGAACGCGCCCTCGGCCATCAGCAAGTTGACTTTGCCGTACGGCTGGTTTTCTCCCTGCCGCTTCTCGTTCTGCACGACGCCCCGCTGTTCGTTCACCTTCGCGGTGTCGATGACGCCGAGCAGATGGCCCATGCGGTCCGATTCCATCCACAGCGCGACATCAAGCGCAGTGGTGGGGACGTTCTCGAAGTAATTGGTGCGATCGTTGTTCGTGGTGCCGTTCTGATCCGTCGCGCCAATGCGCTCGAAGGGTTGGAAGTAGTCGTCGTTGAAGTGCTCGCTGCCGTTGAACATCAGGTGCTCGAAGAGATGCGCGAACCCCGTCCGGCCCGGCCGCTCGTTCTTCGAGCCCACATGGTACCAGATGTTCACGGCAACGATGGGTGCCTTGTGATCCTCATGGACCAGCAGCGTCAACCCGTTTTTCAATGTGAACCGCTGATAGGGGATCGTGATGGGCGCCGGCTCGGCGGCTCGGGCACGGGCCCGTGTGGATCGGGCGGGACGCTGGGCGGGTAACGTTGCTGCCGCCACGAACCCCAGCAGCAGGGGCACTAAGAGCGTACGCGACATGAGGAAGCTCCTTCACGAAAGGCTGACGGCGGGCTGAACGGGGTGAAGATATTACATTTAGGAAGCATGGCTACCCTCGCACAGCCGAAACGCCCGGTCAGCGCCGCGGAGGCGCGTGAAGTCGCGGAAGCCGCACGCGAGGAGCAGTGGGCGGCGCCGAGTTTCGTCCGCGAGCTCTTCCTCGGCAACCTGCGGATGGATCTGATCCATCCCTACCCCGAACAAGATCCTGACGAAGTCTCCCGCGCCAAGCCGTTCCTCGACAAGCTCGAGCGGTTCTTGCGCGAGGACGTCGACTCCGACCGCATCGATCGGGAAGGCGAAATCCCCGAGAACGTGATTCAGGGCCTGCGGGAGCTCGGCGCCTTCGGCATCAAGATTCCCCGCGAGTACGGAGGGCTCGGCCTGTCGCAGCTCTCGTACATGAAGGCGATCGAGCTCGTTTCGTCGGTCGATGGCTCGCTGACCGCACTGCTCTCCGCGCATCAATCGATCGGCGTTCCCCAGCCGCTCAAAATGTTCGGCAACGAGGCGCAGAAGAAAAAGTATTTCCCCCGTCTCGCCAAAGGCGCGATCTCCGCATTCGCCTTGACCGAACACGGCGTCGGGTCCGATCCAGCGGCGATGGAGACGAGCGCCGTCCCGAGCGACGACGGTGATGCCTGGATCCTGAACGGCGAAAAACTGTGGTGCACCAACGGCACCAAGGCTGAGCTGCTGGTCGTGATGGCGCGCACGCCTTCGAAGATGGTCGGGGGCAAAGAGAAGAAGCAGATCACCGCGTTCATCGTCGAGATGGACTGGCCCGGCGTCGAAGTCGTGTATCGCTGCCATTTCATGGGTCTGAAGGCGCTCTACAACGGCGTGATCCGCTTCACCAACGTCCGTGTGCCCAAGGAAAACGTGCTGTGGGGCGAGGGCAAAGGGTTGAAGCTCGCGCTCATTACGCTGAACACCGGCCGGCTCACGTTGCCGATCTCTGCGGTCGCCGCGGGGAAGCGCTGTCTCGAGATCGCGCGCCGCTGGGCCGCCGAGCGCGTGCAGTGGGGCCGGCCGATCGGCCAGCACGATGCGATCGCGCAAAAGCTCGGCTCCATGGCCGCGAACACCCTCGCGATGGAAGCCGTCGCCGAGCTGTGCGGGGCGATGGCCGAGCGCGGTGGGTACGACATCCGCCTCGAGGCGGCGATCGCCAAGCTGTACAACTCCGAAGCCGGCTGGCGCATCATCGACGACACCGTGCAAATCCGCGGTGGCCGCGGGTACGAAACCGCCGACTCGCTGCGCGCGCGCGGTGAGACGCCGGTGCCCGTCGAGCGCATCATGCGCGACTTCCGCATCAATCTGATTTTCGAGGGCTCCTCCGAAATCATGCACCTGTTCATCGCGCGCGAAGCGGTCGACAAGCATCTCCAGGTCGCGGGCGACGTCGTGATGCCCGGGAAAACGCCGCGCGAGCGGCTCGCCGGTCTGGCGCGCTCGGCGGGGTTCTACGGTTGGTGGTATCCCTCGCGGTGGATCGGCTGGAGCCTCTGGCCGCGCTACGCCGAATTCGGGCGGCTCGCGAAGCACGTGCGCTTCGTCGAGCGGAGCTGCCGGCGGCTCGCGCGCAGCGTGTTCCACTCGATGATCCGGTTCGGACCAAAGCTCGAGCTGCGGCAGTCCGTGCTGTTCCGTCTCGTCGACGTCGCGGCGGAGCTGTTCGCCATGGCGGCGACGTGCTCGCGGGCGCAACGCCTGTTCGCGCGCGACCCCGCCGCCGGGGTCCGGGCCGTGAAGCTGGCCGACTTGTTCTGCCGGCAGGCGCGGCGTCGGGTGCGCTCGAAGTTCAACGGGCTGCGGCGCAACGAAGATATTCCGACCTACAAATTTGCCCAGGAGATTCTAGCCGGAGAGCATCGGTGGCTGGAAAGGGATATCGTGGAACTACCGGAATGATGGAATGATGGAATGATGGAACGAAAGGCGGCTCAATGGCCGCCTTTTTTTGTGTCCACCTGTAAACAGAATGGTTAGTCCCGTCCAAGGCAGCAGGTCGATCTTCTAGCATGATGCCGTATCAACGTCTCAATGCGTGGAGGAGCTGTCATCAACTCGCACTCGTGACCTATCGGGTGACACAGTCCTTCCCGAAATGTGAACTCTATGGCCTCACGTCTCAGATGCGGCGCGCAGCCTTCTCGGCACCGGCGAACATTGCTGAGGGAAGCGCCAAACGGGGCCCAAAGGAGTTTCGACGGTTCCTTGACACCGCGCTCGGATCACTCGCCGAGCTGTCCTACGCGATTCTCTTTGTAAAAGAGTTGGGATATTTGTCGGAGACGGAATGGAAGGAACTCGACGACTTGAGAAGCGAGGCTGGTAAGTTGACGTGGGGCCTTTATCGACTCATTTCCGCTCGCGGCACCAATTAGGCCATCTCATCATTCCATCATTCCATCATTCCATCATTCCATCATTCACGCCGCTTGATGCGCGATCATGATGCTCTTCAAGCGCTCCGGTGCATCAGCGCCTGCATCGCCGTATGGCGAAGGATGCCCTTCTTGTTCCATCACCACGCTCGGGCACACGAACGCATACTGCCGCGCCCGAATCCGATCCGCCGCCGGCTGCGTCGCGACTGGCGTCGCAATCACCACCTCACGCGCGCCGAGCCCTGCGGCGGCCTTGGCCGCCGCCAGCACCTTCCACGGGTAGACGATCTGGCCCTCGACGATCACCGCCGTGCGTCCTTCCAGTTTCTTCACGGGCCGCTCTGTCCGATACAGCACGAGGTCCTGTTTGACGCGCGCCCGTGACTCGTCGATCGCCGCCTGCAACTTCTCGAGCAGATTCATGCCCGGCTGGAAATCGGGATCCATCTCCGCCGGCGCCGACTCTGCCATGGCACCGATGGGTGCGAGATTCGCGCCCAGTTTAATGAACGATGCGACCAGCACGTCGAACTGCGCCCCCATGGCCTTAGCAGCATGGGCCGCAATCTCGACGCCTTCCGGCGTAATCCCGAGCAAGATGCACGACTGGTAGCCGCGGGCCGCCAGCTGTTGTCCCAAGAGCGCACCGGCACTCGAGCGGGTTGGATAGAGACTGGGGCGGGGCTGAGCCACGGCTGCCAAGATAGAATGACCGTAAGGGACGGTAAAGGCCAAAAAAGCAGGTTATCTTTTCGGCCTCCAACATCCAGGACCTAGGAGTGCCGAAGGACACACTCACGGTCGTCGATAACCGTACCGGCAAGAGCTACGAGCTGCCGATCCAGAACGGAACCGTCCGCGCCGCCGATTTCCGGCAGATCAAGACGTCGGATGACGATTTCGGACTGATGGCCTACGATCCCGCGTTCATGAATACCGCAGCCTGTCGCAGCGCGATCACGTACATCGACGGCGACAAGGGCATCCTCCAGTACCGCGGCTACCCGATCGAGCAACTGGCCGAAAAGAGCACGTTCCTCGAGACCGCGTATTTGCTGCTGCACGGGGAACTCCCGACGGCGGCGGAGCTCGACGCCTGGGTCTACCAGGTCACGCATCACACGATCATCCACGAGAACATCAAGAAGTTCATCGACGGCTTCCACCACGACGCGCATCCGATGGGGATGTTCGTCAGCGCCGTCGCCGCGCTCTCCACATTCTACGCCGAGGCGAAGCGGATCGCGGATGAGCAGATGCGGAACAACCAGATCGTCCGCTTGATCGCCAAGACGCCGACCCTCGCGGCGTTTGCGCACCGCCACTCGGTGGGCATGCCGTACGCGTATCCCGACAACGACTTGAGCTACACGGGCAACTTCTTGAACATGATGTTCAAGACGACCGAGGTGAAATACGGCCCGCACCCCGTGCTCGAGCGGGCCTTGGACGTCCTGTTTATCCTGCACGCCGATCACGAGCAGAATTGCTCGACGAGCGCGATGCGCGGGATCGGATCATCGCATCCCGATCCCTACTCGTGCATGGCGGGCGCGGCGGCGGCGCTGTACGGACCGCTCCACGGCGGGGCGAATGAAGAAGTGCTCCGCATGCTGCGCGAGATCGGTTCGACCGACGCGATTCCCGCCTACATCCAGCGCGTCAAGAAAGGCGAAGTCCGGCTGATGGGGTTCGGCCACCGCGTCTACAAGAACTTCGACCCACGGGCCAAGATCATCAAACAGATCGCCGAGCAGGTGTTCGACGTCACCGGCAAGAATCCGCTCATCGACATCGCGGTGGAGCTCGAGCGGATCGCGCTGCAGGAGGAATACTTCGTCTCGCGCAAGCTGTATCCGAACGTCGACTTTTACTCAGGGATCATCTACGAAGCGATGAAATTCCCGGTGGACATCTTCCCGGTGCTCTTCGCGATCGGGCGCACGCCGGGATGGCTCGCGCAATGGCAGGAGATGTTGCTCGACAAGGAGCAGAAGATTGCCCGCCCGCGCCAGGTGTACACCGGCCCGGCGAAGCGGGATTACGTGGCTATTGAGAAACGGAGCTGAGCCATATGCCCACCTACGTCCTGCTGTCCAACCTGACGGATGAAGGCGCCAAGGCGCTCAAAAGCAATCCCAAGCGGCTGCAGGAAGTGAACAAAGAGATCGAAAAGTTCGGGGCCAAGGTGACGGCGCAGTACGCCGTGCTGGGCCCCTACGACTTTGTGAGCATCGTGGACTGTCCGGACAACGAAACCATCGCCCGGGTCTCGGTGGAGCTCGCGTCACGCGGCAGCATCCGGCTGATGACGCTGGCGGCGACTCCGGTGGCCAACTTCATAAGAACGCTGAAGACTAAAGACTGACGGTAGGTGATACGACGGTAAGAGAAGCGACGGTAGGTGAGACGACGGTACCGTCGTAGCACCTACCGTCGATATATCTACCGTCGTTTTCCGCCTCTACGGGGCCGCAACGAGCGCTCCGGCTTCGGCGCTTCCGCAACGGCGAGTCGCGGCTGCAGCGGCGGGACGGAGGGCTCGAAGCCCGGAATCACTTCCCGCGGGAAGTTCTGCCCGATCAGCCGCTCGACGTCCGCCATCAGCAGCCATTCATCCGGTGAGATGAGCGTCAGCGCCAAACCGCGCGCGCCGGCGCGGGCGGTGCGCCCAACGCGGTGGACGTACACCTCGGCATCCTGCGGCACATCGAAGTTCACCACCATCCGGATCCCTTCGACGTCGATGCCCCGCGCCGCGATGTCCGTCGCCACCAGGATCTCCGCTGCCCCGCTGCGGAATTGATCGAGCGTACGCTGGCGATGACTCTGGGCCTTGTCGCCGTGCAGCGCGTTCGCCGGGATCCCCTCGCGCTTGAGGAAGGTGACGAGCTTGTCCGCCCCGTACTTCGTGCGCGTGAAGATCAGCGTCTGGCCGGCGGGCTTGGCCTTGAGAATCGCGCCGAGCGCGCCGCGTTTCTGCAGCTTGTCGACCGCCACGATGACGTGCTCGATGCCATCGGCGGTCTGGGCCCGGCGGCCGATTTCGACCGAGGCGTGACCGTTCAGGGCGCGCCGCGCCAGCGCGTCCACTTCGGGCGAGATCGTCGCCGAGAAGAGCATCGTCTGGCGCTCCTCCGGCAGCGCGTTCAGGATGCGCCGCACGTCGGGCGCAAATCCCATGTCCAGCATGCGGTCGGCTTCGTCGAGGACCAGCACCTCGAGCTGCGAGAAATCGACGTGGCCCCGCTCCATGTGATCGAGCAGGCGGCCCGGCGTGGCGACGACCATGTCGACGCCATGTTTCAGCGCGCGGGTTTGCGGCTCCATCCCGACGCCGCCGTAGACGGCCGCGCCCTTCAAATGGGTGTGCCGCCCGTAGGCGCGGATACTCGCGGCGACCTGCTCGGCGAGCTCGCGCGTCGGCACGAGAATCAGGGCCCGCAAAGTGCCGCGCTTGCCTGGCGACAGCCGCTGCAGGATCGGCAGCACGAACGCGGCCGTCTTGCCGGTGCCGGTTTGGGCCGATCCGATGAGATCGCGGCCCGCGAGGGCCAGGGGAATCGCTTCCGCCTGGATGGGGGTTGGGTGCGCGTAGCCTTCATCGGCGACCGCGCGAACCAGTTCGGGCGCTAGGCCCAGTGATGCAAATGGCATACTACTCCTTCATGTACACACGCACGTCCCGAGACGAGCCAATCTCATCTCGACATGGACGTAGCTTCAGTTTTTTGAACCTGGGGAGAAAACCGTGCGTGTGTTCAGCGACGGAGTCCCTGAGCGGGACTGTCCTTGAGGGATGCGAGGCCAGACCTCGTTCAGCGTGTCTCCCTCGTACAGCCGTCCATTCTTCATCACATAGCGCACCGTGTTCGTGTTGTGGATATCCTCGAGCGGATTCGCATCGAGCACGATCAGGTCCGCCAGTTTGCCCGGCTCCAGCGAGCCCAGATCCTGCTCCATGCCGATCGCGTTCGCCCCGTGAATCGTCGCGACGCGCAGTACGTCGTGGTTCGACATCCCGCCCGCCGCCATCGCCCACAGCTCCCAATGGTCGCCCAGGCCATCCATCTGGCCGTGGCCGCCCAGCCCGATGTGGCCGCCGGCCTGGAGAATCGAGTTCGCGGACGCCGCGATCCGCGGGAAGACGTACTCGCTCTCCCGGAACCACGGACGCCGCTCGGCGCGCTGGTCGATCTCGTCGTGCGGCATGAAGCGCCGCACCTTGGGATTGTCGTGGATGTCGTAGCGCTCGTAGAAGAAGTTCTCGCTCCAGGGGCCGCCGTACGACACGAGCAGCGTCGGCGTATACGTGATCCCCGACTGGGCAATCAGCTGCACCGCATCCTTGTAGAGCGGCATGATCGGATAGCTGTGCTCCGAGCCGGGGTAGCCGTCGATCACGGTGGTGAGGTTCATCTTGAAGTCGAGCCCACCTTCGAGCGTCGGCATCAAGCCCAGCTCTTTGGCGGCCATGATGACCCACTGCCGCTGCTTGCGGTTCCCGGTCATGTACATCTTGATCGTGTTGATGCGATAGAAATCGCTGTAGCGCCGCAGCGCCTGCCGGGTGTCTTCGAGACTCTTGAAGTCCTCGTCCCAGAAGACGCCCGGACCGGTGTGGAAGATGCGCGGTCCGAGGATTTCCCCCGTCTCGACCAGATCGGCGTAGGTGAGGACGTCGGTCGTCGAGGTCTGGGGATCGCGCGTCGTCGTTACGCCCCACGCGAGGTTGGCGAGGTATTTCCACACCTGCGTTTCGTGAATGCCCCAGGTGGGCCAGGGATGGGCGTGCACGTCCACGAACCCGGGGATGATCGTTTTCCCGGCCACATCGATCACGCGCGCGCCGGCCGGGGCTGCGCCGCGCGCCCCGACCGAAACGATGCGATCGTCGGTGACGACGACGTCGCCGTTCTCGATGACTTCGTCGCCCTTCATCGTGACGATGCGCGCGCCCCGCAGGACGACCGTACCGCGCGGAATGTCGCGCGGCACGCGGATCGCGACGTCCAGACGCACCGGCTCGTAGGCCGGCTGCTTCGCGAGCGAATCCGCGCGCGCGCGCAGCCGCTTCTGCACCGAGTCGGCCAGCGCCTTGAATGCATCGCCCTTCAGCGAGTCGGCGCGAATCGAATCCGTCCGCGCTTTCACCTTGTCCATCGAGTCGGCGACGGCGGGATCCCACCGGAGGAACGAACGGCCGATGGACCAGAACGCCTGCCGGCCGTCGTTCGTCCAGCCGATGAAATCGCCGCCGATCATCGTGAGCCGCTTGGTCGGGAACGCCGCCGACGACGGATCCGACACGTTGACCGCCGGGGTCTGGCCGCCGATGAGGGGCATCGTCACCAGGTAGACATAGTTGCCGACCTGCGCCAGAACGCGCTCCGAATCTGGACTGATGATGATCTCATCGGCGTTATTCGGCTCGGCGCCGGGTCCGGGGTAGGTGTAGCCGGTGACCCGGATGTGCGCGCGACGGTCGGTGCCGTCGTACCGCATCGAGACGAGCCCTTCAGACCCCTCGTAGATGTAAATGCGGCTGGGATCGCGGCTGAAGTGCGGTCGCCCGGCGGCATTGATGGGAGAAATCCTCGTCAGGGCGCCGCCCGCTGCGGGTACCCAATCGAGCTCGTATCCCGGCGCAAAATGCTCCTCGGTGCGGGGCGCGCGGGGACCCTTCACGACCACGATGCGCGCGCCATCGGGGGACCAGACCGGCGAATCGAAGAACGCGCTGTCGGTCGTGAGGCGCACGGGCCGGCTGCCGGGAGTCGCTCGGATCTTGTTCAGCGTCCCACCGTGATCCGTCCACGTGACGTACGCGAGCCACTGCCCGTCGGGCGACCAGGCGGGCACCTGCTCCTTCACCGAATCGTTCGTCAACCGTCGCGGCGTGCCGCTCGGCAGATCCATCACGTACAGCCGGTCCAGCGCGCTGAACGCGATGCGCTTGCCGTCGGGCGACGGTGACGCGTTGCGAATCTGCCGCACCAACACCTGCGCCGTGTCGACACGGATCGGCAGATGGACCATCGGCCCCAGCTGCTGGTCGACTTTGGCGGTGAACGGGATATCGGTCACCTGCCCCGACGGCACCGCGACGCGGTGAATCTTGCCGCCATACGAGACGATGATGGCCTGGTTATCGGGCGTGAACCCGTATCCGGGATAGAGGTCGCGGGTAAATCGGGATTCCTGGTCGTCGCGGGTGACCGGATAGACGAGCCACTTCTCGTCGCCGCCCGCCAGGTCGCGCAGCCGCAGCCCCGTTTCTGTGTCGTACCGCGTCGCGTAGACCAACCACTTGCCGTCCGATGACAGCACCGGACGCATGGCGCTGCCGTACATGTCGGTCTGCGTGAAGAGCCGGCCGGTCTGCCGATCGTAGAGGGCGAGCTGCCACAGCGGGTATTGCAGGTTGTAGCCGAAGCCGCCCCGGTGGCGCGAGACCCAGATATAGCGCGGATCCTTTCCGAAGGCCGCACCCAGCGTATTCATCGGCGGCGGCTGGTTGGGACCGGGCTGCACGCGCAACATGGCGGCGCCCGAGCCGCCATCCTTATGGATCAGCCACAGCTCGTAAACCGAGCCGAGGACGCCGCTCGTCCGCGATACGACGATGTAGTTGCCGTCCGGCGTCCATTCCGGCGAGGCGAACAGGTTGTTCGTGCCCTTCGTGAGCGCCTTGGAGTGCGAGCCATCCGGATCGCACAGCCAGACGTTCTCCGCGCCGCTGCGGTCGGTCAGAAAAACGATGCGCTTGCCGTCCGGCGACCACCGCGGCTGCGAATCGAACGCGGGCCCGGAGGTGATACGAGTCGCGGTGCCACCCGTGACCGGCATGGTGTACAGATCGCCGAGGAGCTCGAAGACGATCGTCTTGCCGTCCGGCGAGACGTCCAGCGACATCCATGTGGCTTCCGATGTCTCGAAGCTCACGGTGCGCGTCGTTTTTAGCGGCAATGAGTCGAGTTTGACGTTGGTGGTATCGCGCTTGGTCGTGTCCTGCGGCGGCGGCGGGGGCGGTTGCTGGAAAGCCAGCAATGTTGCGACAACAATCGAAAGCATCGGTGCTCCGGATGGAAGAAGCGACGGTAGTAAAAGCGACGGTAGAAGATGCGACGGTAAAAAAGCGACGGTAAGGGCGCGAGACCCTTACCGTCGTTTCACCTACCGTCCTTTACCGTCGCTTTATCTACCGTCTTGTCAGATGCTCAGCGCTCTAACCTGACGGGGCGCCGGATCCTGTGACCGCAACACGATCCGCATGGTTTGCGTGTCCGTGTCGATCTCCCACCCCGCGATGCGCGGCCGCACAAACTCCGCGCCGTCATCCGGCGTCAGCCCTTCAGGCGTCGCATCGAGGAACTCCATCAGCTTCATCCGCCACTCGAGATAGCTGCAGCCTTCACGGCTCGCCGCGATGCGGATGCCGACATCGTCATCGAGCTGACGACGCACGAAGCCCTGCGCCACTTCGAGCAGCCGCCCAACGATTACACGCTCGAGCATGACGCCATCCTTGCGCCCCACACGCCGCGCAATGACGCGGGCGTGGGCGGGGTCGAGGCAGAGCGCCAGGAACTGGCGCCGGATCTCCGGATGGGGCCGGCGCTTGCTCTTGGTTTCCCCATCCCGCTCAGCCTTCGCGCAGGTGGGGAGATCGTTCCGGTGCAGCTTGAGGAACTTGGTCATCGGCGCGTAGACGTCCATACGGCCAGGGGCCGGGGGACGCCGCCGTCCGGCGACGAGGTCAGCGATATAGATCTCAGACACCTGAACCGCATCCGCCAACTCGCGCGGCGTGCGCTTGAGCTCGCGCAGCCGGCGCCGGACCAGTTCTCCGACCTTGACGGGGCGCTTCAGGGGGAGGGCTGCCGCCATGTAGAACTCCTTTGTTTAGCTGTTTTGTGGGTCGGACAATATCGCTAAATACAGGCAAAAACGGTAGTTCTGGAGCTTTTTTGACGCCTGGTGGGGATACCCCTGCGGGATGACGTCGCGCAACTCACCGCCGAACGCGTACGCCGCCCGGCTAACGACCCTTACGAATCATGACGGCCGTCCCCACCAGAGCGATCAGCGCAAAGCTGAACCACTGAATGGCGTAGGATAGATGCGGGCCGTTGTCGAACACGGGTGGCGGCCAACGGCGTGGCAGCCCGCCTGCCGGATCCCGTCCCTCGAGCTGGATCACGAATGGCAGAAACCCGGATACGTCAACGTCCCCGCGCCCGCGGGGAGGAATCAGGGCGATTCCTGCGACCGCCGCGCTGTCCGCCTCACGGTAGGCCGAGTGATCCACGTGGAATGCATCGGGCGCGTAGACCCAGCCACGATCGACGAGCACCGTCGAACCGTCGCCGAGCCGGAGCGGCGTCATCAGGGCGACCCCCGGCGTCCCCTCGAAGCTGCGTCCGGGCCATGTTCGCTCGGCGGCAAAATCGTAGACCCCGCGGGCCGTCACGCGCCGCTGGCGCGCGCTGTCAGCCGACAATCCGCGCCGCACTTCGAGTGCAGGCAACGCCAAGCGTGCCGCCAGCACCGCATTGCGCGCCCGCCGCCCCGCCAAGCGATCGAGCTGCCAGATACCGGCGCTGATGCACCCTGCCGCGACGATGACGGCACCGATCGCGAGTTTTATGTCGCGGCGCTGCACAACTCGATCTTTTCCGCACGCGAGAGCCGCTTGATGGCCGCTTCGCGCTGCAGCGCACTGCCGCGATTGCCCGCGGCTTCGTGATAGGCGAGTGTCACTGGGAGTCGCGAGCGCGTGTACGCGCTCGCCTTGCCGCTGCGGTGCGACGCCAGCCGCCGGGGTAAGTCGTTGGTGATGCCGGTGTACAACGAGCCGTCGCTGCAGCGCAGGAGGTACACCATCCAGCGCTTGCGTCGGGTCAGACGAGCTTTGCCTGCAGCGTGATGTCGACGTTGCCCTGCAACGCCTTCGACACGGGGCAATTCTTCTTCGCGCCTTCGGCGGCCTGCTCGAAGGCCGCTTGATCCACCCCATCGACCTTGCCACGCACGTCCAGGACGCTGCGCGTGATCTTGGGCGAGCCGTCGACCATCTCGAGCGTGACCGCGGCCCGCGTTTCGATGCGGGTGGCGGGATGGCCGGCCTTCTCGAGCGCGGATGACAGCGCCATGCTGAAGCAGCCTGCATGTGCCGCGGCGATCAGCTCCTCGGGGTTGCTGCCTTTCTTCCCCTCGAACCGGGTGCCGAAGCTGAATGCCCCGCTGAAGGCGCCGCTCTGGCCTTTGAAGTTTCCCTTTCCTTCTTTGAGCTTGCCTTCCCACGTCGCTACGGCGTTGCTGGTCGCCATGATCAGAGATCTCCGGTTGGTTCTGTTTTGGGTTTTCACAGGCTGAAGCCTGTGCTCGGCAATCACTGTCCTTAAGGACAACGTTGGCCGAGCACACCCTTTAGGGTGTGAACTCGAATCTGGCGAGACGTCGGCAGGTTCGCTACGCTTTGAGACCCCGAGTTTTTGGAGCGAATCCGCATGGCTACCAGAAAGGCCAAAGCCAAGGCACCGAAGGATCGCCCGCGGCCCAGACGCCAGCCTGAAACGCTGCGCCTCCGCAAGCTCACGCCAATGTTCACCGCGACCGATCTGCAGCGGAGCATGGCGTTCTACCGCGACGTGCTGGGATTCGTCATCGGCGACGAATGGCGCGAGAACGGGGAGCTCTCCGGCTGCGAGATCCATGCAGGCGCCATCACATTCATGCTGAATCAAGACGACTTCAAGAAGGGTCGTGATCGCCAGAAGGGAGTCGGCGCGCGGATTTGGTGTCACACCGCGCAGAACCTGGATCAGCTCGCCGCTGAGATCAAAGCGCGCGGTGGCGCGCTGGACCAGGAGCCGCAGGACATGCCGTGGGGCCGCGTGTTCATGATCAGCGACCCTGACGGCTTCAAGCTGACGTTCGTCCAAGAGCGTTGACACCCGCGCTGTCGCCCGCCGCGCGCGACGTGTTGCGCGTGGTGGCGGCGACGCTGGTCGACACCGCCCCGGCGGATCTGGGTGACCGGGTCGCGCTGAGGATCGCCTCCCTTCCCTGCCCCGCCGATCGCGCCGACCTCGATCTGCTGCTGCGGTTGCTCGATGTCGCTGCCGTCAATCTGCTCCTCAGCGGCATTCCCAAATCGTTCACGCGCATGTCCGCCGGCGAACGCGAACGCTGCCTGCGCGGCTGGGCAACCAGCCGCCTGCCGCAGCGGCGCAAAGCGTTTCAAGCCCTGAAGCGGCTCACAACCGTCACGCACTACACGACGCCAGGAGCCGCGCGCGCCATCGGGTATCCGGGTCCACTGAGCCCTCCCCCGCCGCCCAAGACGCCCAAGCCGATTCGTCCGATCGCCATCTCCGCCGACACGACCCTCGATTGCGACATTGTCGTGGTCGGCTCCGGAGCGGGCGGAGGCGTCGTGGCGGGAGAGCTCACGGCCGCGGGAAGGGACGTGATCGTGCTGGAAAAGGGCGGCTATCGCAACGAAGCGGATTTCACGCATCAGGAAGGCGAAGCCCTCGAAACGCTGTACGACGCCGGCGGCCTGCTCGCGACGCGCGATCTGGGGCTCGTCGTGCTGCAAGGGTCGACGCTCGGCGGCGGGACCGTGATCAACTACACGACGAGCTTTCACACGCCGGACAGCGTGCGCCGCGAGTGGGCTCACGAGCACGGCTTGCCACACTTCGAAAGCGTCGAATTCACACGCGCGCTCGACGCGGTCGCTCGCCGGCTCGGCGTCAACACCGATCATGCGAAACCATCGGGGCGGGACCAGGTATTGATTCGCGGCCTCGAGCAGCTGCGGTGGCACCACGGCCTCCTGCCGCGCGACGTTCGCGACTGCCCGCAGGATGATGCGTGTGGCTACTGTGGCATGGGATGCCGCCGCGGCGCGAAGCAGTCGACGTTGATCACCTACTTGCAGGATGCCGCCGCGCAGGGTGCACGCATCGTGGTGGGTTGCGACGTGCATCGAGTTCTGATCGATCGCAGCACCGCGAGTGGCGTCGAGGCACGCGTTGGCAGGTACACCATCAACATTCGGGCGAAGGCCGTCGTCGTGGCCGCCGGCGCCGTGCATTCGCCGGCCCTGTTGCTGCGGTCCGGCGTGCGCCTTCCCGCGCTCGGCCACAATCTGGCGCTCCATCCGGCGACGGCGGTATTCGCGGACATGGACGAGGACGTGCGTCCGTGGACCGGTACCGTCCAGGCCCATTACTCCGACGAATTCGCCGATCTGGACGCGGGCTATGGATTCAAGTTTGAGACGGCGCCGGTACATCCCTCGCTGCAGGCGCTGGCGGCACCCTGGGAATCCGCGGCGGGACATCGCGATCGCATGGCCAGACTGCCGAAGACCGGGCTCGTGGGCATCCTGCTGCGTGATCGATACGGCGGGCGCGTGGGGCTGGACCGCACCGGCGCCGCGGTCATCGACTACCGCATGTCGCGCTACGATCGCGAGCATCTGCGTCGCGCGATCGGCGCGGCCGCCGAGGTGCTGGAGGCGGCGGGTGCACGGGAGATCTGGGCGCCGCTCGCGCGCGCCGTGACCTATCGGCCCGGTGCGCGGAGCGCGCGCGAGGACTGGCTCCGGCGCGTGTATCGGGCCGGATGGGGACCCAATCAGCTGCTGCTCGTCACCTTTCATCAGATGGCGTCGTGCCGGATGGGCGCACGTGCCCGCACGTCGGTCGTCGATGCGGAACACCGGGTGTGGGGTATACGAGGCCTGTACGTGGCGGACGCGAGTACTTTCCCCAGTTCATCCGGAGTCAACCCGATGCTTACCGTGATGGCAATTGCCCATCGGGCCGCAGGCGCGACCGACGCCCACGCGCGGCGCGTCGGGCGCACCCGGGCCTCGCTACTGGCAACAGCGCGCCGACTACACGCTCGAGGCGACGCTCGATACGGCCGCGAACGTGCTCCGCGGCGGAGGACGCATCTATTACGTCAACCGCTCACCGGAGACGCTCGACTACGTCTGGGTACAGCTCGACCAGAACATTTTCGCTCCCGCCTCCATCTCCGGCGTTCTGAACCAGCCGCCGCTCCTGTTCGCGGGCGGCGTCGTCTTCGATTTCAGCGCGAAGGGGTTCGTCGGCGGCATCACGGTCGATCGCTTTGCCGCGGGCGGGCGGCAGCTCACGACGAAGGTGTTTGGCACGATGATGCGTGTCGAGCTGCCGCGGCCGCTCGGGCCGGATCTCGGCATCACGTTCGACATCGCCTGGCATTTTCCGATTCCGCCGTACGGCGGCGGCCGGATGGGCCGCGTGGGCTCGCGGTTTTACGAGCTGGGCCAGTGGTATCCGCGTATGGCCGTCTACGACGACGTGCAGGGCTGGAACACGCTGCCCTTCCTGGGCGCGGGGGAGTTCTATCTCGAATTCGGCGACTTCGATGTGAACCTGACGGTGCCCGCGGGGTTCACGGTTATCGCGACCGGCGCGCTGGCGAACCCATCGGTGGTGCGTTCAGCGCAGGAGCGAGCCCGGCTCGCGGGTGCGTTCACCTCCCCGGGACAAACCGTCCAGGTTATCACGCGCCAGGAAGCGACTGCGAATGCGACACGACGCGTGCCCGGCACCAAGACGTGGCGGTTCACCGCGAGCGGTGTGCGTGACTTTGCGTGGGCGGCCGGCTCGGGGTTGCGCTGGGATGCCAGCACCTGGGACGGAATCCTGGTCCAGACGTTCTATCATCCAGAAGCCACGCCGTGGGAAGAGTCGAACGCCATGGTGCGCGCCACGCTCAGACATTTCTCCGGCGCGCTCGGGCGGTATCCGTGGCCGCAAATCTCCGCGGTCGAGGGCCTGGTCGAGGGGATGGAGTACCCGATGGTGATTTACTGTCCCTCGCTCCAAAAGCGTGAGGACCAGTACTGGGTGCTCATGCACGAGCTGGGGCATCAGTGGTTCCCCATGCAGGTCGGATCGGACGAGCGACGCGATCCGTGGATGGACGAGGGCTTCAACACGTTCGCCGACTACGATGCGGCCGAAGCGTTTTTCAAGGGGACCGCCTACGCCGACACCGTGCGCCGCGAGCTCCTGGCCGCCTACGCCGCGACCGCGATTCCGGGCAGCGAGCAACCGATGATCACGAAGCCCGACGAGGTGCGCCAGCTCTATTGGACGGCGTATCAGAAGCCGGCGTTGATGCTGTCGATCCTGCGCGAGGCGGTGCTGGGCCGAGAGGAATTCGATCGCGCGTTGCGCGAGTACGTCCGCCGCTGGAAGGGCAAGCATCCGCAGCCGGCGGACTTCTTTCGCACGATGAGTAACCTGACTGGGCGGGACCTCGATTGGTTCTGGCGCAACTGGATCTACACGACGGCCCGGCTCGACCAAGCGGTCGACTCGGTACGGTCCAGCGCCGACTCTGCTTTCCTTTATCTATCGAATCGCGGCCAGATGGTGCTGCCCGTCACGCTGGAATTGCGCTACCAGGACGGCTCGACCGACACCCGTAATCTGCCGGTCGAGATGTGGGACCTCGGCAGTCGCTTCACGTATCGTATCGCGACGGCCAAGCGATTGTCGAATGTGGTGATCGATCCGCGCCGGATCTATCCGGATATCGCGCGGGACAACAACGGCTGGAAGCGCTAAGGCGGGGGCTTGTGGTCGCCGCCGCCGCCGCCAAAGCCTGAGAGCGGTCCGACCCCGGCGAGGATCGCGCCCACCGCCGCGGCGCTCGCGCCAAGTGCGATCGCGGTCTTCCAGCCCGAGACTCTTTTTTGTTTGAGCTCGAGTAGTTGCGTGCGCGGAATGGTCAGCAAGTCGCCGATGCTCTGATATGCGGTCCCCGCGTCCGAAGTGAAGCGCGTGCCCGCGATCACGAGCGAGTCCGCGTCCGCGAACGCCACGCGCCCTTGGACGTTGGTCACGCGGTGTATCGTGATCTCGCCGACGCGCGCGTCGAGCGGCGCCATCGTCGCAACGACCTCCGCACCGCGTGCGGGCGTGACGTTGCCGAGGGGCGTGTAGGTCAAGCACGCTGACACCGGCATCAGGCAAACCAGTAGCGCCGCTCGCACGATGCCGCGGGTCACGGTTGATTCGCGACGAGCACTGGCACGCCGCTCCCGCCTGTGTTGCCCGTACCGAGCTGGCCGTTGCTGTTGTCGCCCCAGCAGTAGGCTTTGCCACCGGTCGTGATGGCGCAGGTGTGGTGGCCGCCCGCGAAGATGGACGCGAAGATCTGATTCGTGCCGACCGGCACCGCACGGTGAGTGCAGGGTGCCACCGTTCTCCCCGACGCCGACGTGCACGTCTCGGTCACCTGCGCGCCGAGCTGGCCAGATCCGTTCTCTCCCCAACATTGCGCCGTATTCCCTGTCCCGATCCCGCATGTGTGCTCCGCGCCCGCGCTCAACGCCAAAAAGATGATACCGCCGTTGACAGCAGTAGGTTCGAGGGCGACGCTGGTTGTGGCCGCGCCGAGCTGGCCCCACGTGTTGTCGCCCCAACAATAGGCGTCGCCTCCGGCGGTCAGACCGCAACTGTGGTCAAAGCCCAGAGTCACTAGCTTGAACTTGAGACTTCCCGAAACCGCTACCGGCAACGCGGTGTCGGCGGTGGTTCCGTTGCCGAGCTGACCCGTTGCGTTGTTGCCCCAGCAATATGCCGTGCTGTCGACGGCGATGGCGCAGACGTGTCGCGCCCCCGCACTAATCGTCAGAAATCGCACGCCGCCGCCCACGGCGATAGGGGCTCGACTGCAGGGCTCGACGCCTCCAGGTATGAGGCAAGTCTCGACTGGGCGACTGCCCAGCTCTCCATCGCGACCCCAGCCCCAGCAGTAGGCTGTCGAATCGGTCGCGAGGGCGCAGGTGAATGTGCCGCCGTTGGCTATCTGAGCGAACGACAAGCGGCGCGTAACCGCGGTGGGTGTCGACCGGGAGATAACCGAGCTGTCGCCAATTTGGCCGGTCAGATTGAGCCCCCAGCAGTAGCCATTTCCCCCGGTCGCCACGGCGCACGAGTGCGCCCCTCCAGCGCTCACGCCGCTGAACGTGAGCATGTTGGAAAGTTGGATGGCGTAAGGTCGATCGGCCTTGGAGCCATCGCCGATCTCACCGTCCCGGTTCCAGCCCCAACAGTACACGTGATTGGTGGTTGTGAGCGCGCAGGTGTGGATCAAGCCGGCCGTCATGGCAGCGAACGGTGCGTCGACCGGTGGCGGGACCGCGACGGAGTCCGAGCCCTGACAGGCCCCGGCGGCGGCGAGAGACACGATGACGGCTAGCCGCATAGAGCCAATCTAGAGGCTCCTTGACGACCTCGCGAACGGCGGTCAGGTTAGCCCTACCTACCAACCGGTCGGGTTCTCGCCGTTCTCGGTCGGCTGTTGTTGGGAAAATAAAATCGAGTCCCGAATGAACAGCAGGCGATACGTATGCCGATGCGCTGTTCAATGTTGGGAGATGAGATCTCCGCTTCGTTGGACGAGTGCGCTGCGCACCCTGGGTGCCTGCGTCGCGCTGACGTGCGCCTGCGCACCCTTTGTCGCCGCGCAAACCACCGGCACAGTGAAAGGCACGGTCCTCGACGCCGCGACGCAGCGCCCGCTCGACGGCGCGCAGATTTCGGTCGTCGGCACCGACCTCGGCACGCTCACCAATGCCGCCGGGCAGTATCAGTTCAACGTGCCGCTCGGCCAGGTGATCCTGCGCATTCGCCGCGTTGGCTACGGCAGCAGCAACAAGAGCGTGACCGTCACGCCGGACGCGCCGGTGACTGCGGATTTCGCGATGCCGCAGGTCGCGATCGGACTGGACGCCATCGTGGTGACGGGCACAGGGGCCGCGACAGAGCGTCGCAAGCTCGGCAACACGATCGCGACGATCGATGCGAATCAGCTCAAGACCGCGCCGGTCACCAACGTGTCCGAGATGCTCGCGGCGCGCGAACCAGGGGTCAGCATTCTGCCGTCGGGTGGATTGTCGGGCGAGGGCGCGCGCATCCGCATCCGCGGCGCTGCGAGCCTGTCGCAGGCCAGCGAGCCGATCGTGTACGTGGACGGTGTCCGCGTGGACCGCGGCGGTGGGTTTGGAGACTACGTCGGCACGGGCGGCGGCGGCTATCCGTCGCGCCTGGACGACATCAACCCAGACGCCATCGATCACATTGAAGTATTGAAGGGTGCCGCCGCAGCGACCCTGTATGGCACCGAAGCGTCCGCGGGTGTAATCCAGATTTTCACGAAGACCGGCTCACGTGGCGCGCCGCAGTTTGATTTTACGACCGAACAGGGCGCGTCGAAGTTCCCCAGAAACCGCTACGAGCCGAACTTCGGGTTTGCGCGCACGGCCGCTCAAGCCGCCGCGCTCAGTACGTTCTACGGCACGACGTTACAGCCGTACCAAGTGTTCTCCCGAAACGTGGCTGCAGACCAACTCTTCGAGACGGGCTACTACAACAATTATACGGCCTCCGTGAGTGGCGGCACGAGCGCGGTGACGTATTACGTCAATGGTCGCTACACACACGACGACGGTCCCTTTGGGAACCGGCGGCTCGGTCCCGCGAACGATGTGGATCGCAGCGCGCAGGGCTCGGCGAGCCTCGTAATCCTGCCGGCGAGCAACGTCAAAGTCCGTGTCAACGCGGAGTACGTGGATCGCTTCCACCAGACGCCATCGAACAACAACAACATCTACGGCACGATCTCCCTCGCGATATTCTCAAAGCCGGAACTCGCCGAGTGCTTTCCCGGTTCCGGCGAACCCTCACTCCCAACAGGGACCGGCCAGTGCACCGTGGACGGCAACCCCAACAGTGCGCTCGCGCCGGGCAATCCGTTCGGCCAATCCGCGTTCGGGACCGTTAGGGAGGCCATGCAGGAGCTGATCAGGCAGGACGCGAAGCACTTCACTGGCAACATCAACTTGGCGTATCAGCCGGTCACGCCAGTATCGCTCGAAGGGACGCTCGGTGTCGACGTCGTGAACCAAGTCAGTACCGACTTCGCTCCATTCGGGTACAATCTCGACCACTTTATCGAAAATGATCCGGATGGATACAAGTTCCTCGACGACCGCACGCGCCGGGAGGTCACGGCGGAATTCAAAGGAACGTGGACGACACGGATCGGCGAGCAGTTCCAGTCCACAGTGGTTGCCGGCGGTCAGGGCTTCATCGCCAAGGTCGAGGATGTGGGAGAGGGCGGCGAGCACTTTCCAGGTCCCGGGCTCGAGGTCGTTGGAGCGGGAGCGTCACCCAGCACTTATGAGCGATTCCTCGAGACTGTGAACGCAGGGGTATTCGCTCAGGAGCAACTCGCGTACAAGGACTTCGCATTTCTGACGGCAGGAGGTCGCTACGACCGCAACAGCGCCTTTGGAAAAACATCCGAGGGCGTGTTCTATCCGAAGGCAAGTATCTCGATCCAGCCGAGTGCGCTCACCGGGTGGAGTGGCTCGTCACTCGGATCCCACTTCTCCACGGTGCGAGTCCGTGCGGCGGTTGGTCAGTCAGGCTTGCAGCCTGGAGCATTTGACAAGCTGACGACCTACGGGGCCCTCGCCAGCGAGGCTGGCCCCGGCGTCTCGCCGCTCAATCTCGGTAACTCGGCTCTGCGGCCGGAGATCGCCACGGAATGGGAAATGGGCAGCGAGATCGGCATCCTCAACGATCGCGCGGCCGTGGAGATGACGTACTGGAACCGCGTCACTCGCGATGCGCTTTATCCTCGACAGTTCGCCCCATCCGGTGGTTTTCGTGCCACGCAGCTGTTTAACATCGGCCGCGTGGACGCGCACGGCTGGGAGCTCGGCGTGAACGTCGTGCCCATCACCCGGCCTGATTTTTCGATCAGAGTTTTCGGGAACACCGCGTTCCTGCATGAGATCGTGGCCAGTCTCGGCGGGGCACCCCCGCTCAAAGTCGGGGGAAGTTACCCGCGGTATCGGAATTTCGTATACGAAGGATACGCACCCAACTCCCTCTTCGGCGCCAAACTCGTCGGCCCGTGCAGTGCGCGGCCGGCGGGGGCAACCTACGCCTGTCTCCAGGCCGGCCAGTACCCGTATGACCTGAACAAGGACGGCAACTTTGACACCGACGCGGATCTCCTGGCCGCATTCGGGTTCACCGCGACGATGTTCAAGAACTTCGAGCTCTCGTCGTTGTTTGAGTACAAGGTTGGGAACTACACCATCACGAACCTGACGTTCGCCTTCCGGAACTCGAACGCCACGATTGGTCGCAATTCCGAAGCTGGCGCACGCGTCGAGTCCACCATGCTGAACCCGGCGAGCACAGCGCAGCAGCGCGTGGACGCCGCGAAAGAGTGGCTAAAGCTCCGCGCCTTGACCCCGTACGATGGCCTCAACCAAAACGAGAACGGGAAATTCGTGCGGTGGCGCGAGCTTGGCATCTCCTACAATGTGCCGAGCGCGTGGGCGAGTCGGCGGTTCGGACTCCGCTACATCTCCGTGAAAGCGTCGGTGCGCAACCTCGCGCTGTTCACGCACTACAGCGGGATCGATCCCGAGCTGAATGAATACGGACGCGGCGCCGCCAATTCCGACCTGAACGGAATCGAGGCGAATTTCGGCGAGGGGATCGATGCGTTCGGCCTCGCCTTGCCGCGGCGCTTCACCTTCGCCGTGAAGTTCGGCTTTTAACCGCGCACCGGAGAGGAGTCACACCATGCTGACGAATCGCGCATCCCGGCTGCTCGGAGTGGCGTTGGTGATTGCGCTCGCCGCGTGCAGCAGCCTGCTGGACGTGAAGAACCCAAACAGTGTCACGGAAGGCGACTTGAATACCCCGAAGTCCGCCGCCAACCAGGCCAATGGCGCGCTCGCCTCGTTAGCGCGGGCCTGGGGCCAGATCCTGACGCCCTATTCAATGGCGACGGACGAGCTTACGTGGATCGGCTCTCGCGATGCCTGGCAAAACCTGGACCAGGGAACGATCTCCGAGCCCACAAACGAGTTCGTCGATGCGGCATTTTTCTATGTCGGGGAGGCCCGCTGGTGGGACGATCAGACAATCCGGCGCCTGAACGGATTTGCAGCAAGCGGCGTGCTGGCGGACAGCAACGCGCTCGGCCGAGCCTACCTGTACGGAGCGCTCGTCTACACGATGATCGGGAACCTCTTCGACAACTTCCCGATCGGGTCGAGTCGTGACACATCTGCGGCCCCGCTCGGCGCCACGAAAATGGACTCCGTCTACAAGATCGCCGTGGGCTACGCGACCATCGCCAGGACAATCGCGCAGAATATCGGCGATCAGGATCTCGAGCTTGATGCGACCGCCGCCCGAGCCACGGCGAGGTACTATCAGGCGCTATGGGCCAAACTGAACAACCCTCCACCGAGCGCCGTGCCGCTCGCAAGCCCACTCGTCAATGATGCCGCCGCCGTGGCCGATGCGAACGCTGCTCTTGCGCTGGCCACCACACTCCAGCTGACCGACTGGCGCTACCAGTTCCACTACGACCCGACGACCATTAGCACGGACATCGGCTTCGAGGTGAACGAGCGGCAGGAGATGCGGATCGGGGGCGTGTACGTGTATCCCAACTGCACTGTATCAGGGTGCTCGACCGGCGGGAAGACGATTGATGTCGATAGTATCCGACTTAGAGATCCGATCGACAACAAACGTGACCCGGAACTCACGCGCTTCCTGCTGGATTCCAAGAATGGCTTTCTCAACAACACGCGCTGGGGAGCGTTGACGTTCCTGTCCGCCCGCGAGCTGTACTTGATCGTCGGCGAGGCAGCGCTGGCGGCCGGCGACAACACCGGTTTTCAGAACGCGATCAACGCCGAGCGCGCTTTGAACGGCTTAACCGCGTATACCGGCGCGGTCGGCCAACCCACGGCGCAAGCGATGCTGCAGTACGAACGTCAGCGCAACCTTTTCCTGCAAGGGTTTTGCTGTGAATGCCGACATCTGGCAGGCAGGTTCAGAGGCGATCACCACTCCCGCGACGTTCCTGCCCATCACGATCACCGAACGGCTCGCGAACAGCTTTTGCCTCGCGGCTCCCGCGTCGTGCGCCGGGCGGTGATTCTTAGCCATCGGCCGTCGGCCATCAGCCATCAGCAGTACAAATGGGCTGATGGCTGATGGCTGTTGGCTGTCTTATTTATCCGGCCGATTCTCGTCGTCGATCAACTCGTCCACCGGATCCTGCCCGCCGCCCGGTCCCCAGCCCTTCTTGCCCGGATGGTCCGGAATCGAAATTGCCACTTCGCCGATGTTGTTCGCGTAATTCGATTCGAGCAGCGCATGACACAATCCAGTGGCCGGATCAAGGAACCGGCACGGGTTCTCGCGGCTCGGTACATAGCCGGGGTTCACTTCGATCCGGATGACGTAATCACCCGGCGGAATCACCGCCTGCCCATCGGACCCATCCAGCACGAAGTACTGACCGCCGAGCCATTTCACATACGTATCGGCGTAGTACACGCTGATCCCCTGATTGCCGGGGACCTCCGGTAGACCGAGATCGGGCCGCGCTGGCCGGCCGCACGCCCGATAGTACCACGGCTTGATGCCGCCGTCGTTGACGTTGTAGGGCGTGATATCGAGCATGCAGAAGCCGCGTTTCGCCGAGATCCATGACGTAGACCGGTCGGCCGAAAGCAACGAGTATGTCGCGTAGTTGCGGAAATGATAGTGACGATGGCACGCGTTGTTTTCGAACAGCCCGTCGGAATCA
>WNGD01001205.1_pt1 | contig 42427 bp, 40 predicted proteins | sample 5400671 | NCBI WGS metagenome assembly WNGD01 (sample SAMN13153369, study PRJNA577476) | soil metagenome | isolation source: 40 cm soil or saprolite under grassland replicate 2 | place: USA:California | collected 2016-06-15 | reverse complement strand
GGCGACCACGTCGAGCGGCGACTGGCCGATCTCGGTCGCGTAAAGCTCGCCGCCCCACTTCACCAGCAGCGTGGAGGGCTCCTCTTTATCCTCGTAGGCGGAGATGGGGGTGAGGAAGTCGCGCGGATTGGCGAGGCAATTTGCGCCGATCGGGCCGCGATAGGGCAGCGTGAAACCGCCGCCGTAGTTTTCGCACATGTAGGCGCGCGCGGGCCCGTCGACGAGTTCGACCTTGAAAATCATGCCGCGCTGGATCACGCAGATTTCGCCGGGCGCGATGTCGATCACGCCGAATTCGGTGCGGAAACGAAGCTTGTTCTCCTGCGCGACGATGAGGAGCTCGCCGTCCGCGTTGAAGAAATACTCGTTGCGCATGGATGCGGTCACGAGCAGCACATGCGCCGCCATGCCGGCGCGGGTCTCGGCGTCGCCCGCCGTGGTCATGGTGCGCAGGCCGCTCACGAAGGTGAGCTTCTCGTCCGGGATCGGGATCGGTCCCCAACGCAGCTGGCCGATCGGCAGGTCGCTCTCCTCCCGCGCCGCCGGGGCGGTGCGCATGAACCCCTTGTCAATTCTGCGGTAGCGCGCCGAGTGCTTGACCGTGGGCCGGATGCGGTAGAGCCAGGAGCGCTGGTTGGTGTCCTGCGGCGCGGTGAACGGCGAGCCGGATAGCTGCTCGGCGTAGAGGCCGAACTTGACCCTTTGCGGTGAATTGCGCCCGACCGGCAGCGCGCCTGCAAGCGCCTCGGTCTCGAACGAGTTGCCGAAGCCCGTCATGTAGCCGGGAGCGAGACTAGGACGATCGGCCTTTGCTCCAAATCGCGATTGGTCCTGAACGTTCATGGCGACCCTCCGTATCGTCGAAGCCGTGACGCAGAGGAACATACTCTATCGCATCGTCGCCGGCAGCCAGAGCGCGATCTGCGGGAAAATCATCAGCAGCACGGTCGTGATCACGATCGACAGCATGAGGATGCTGGTTCCCTTGTAGACCTTCATCAGGTCGACGCCTGCCGTCGCGCTCACGATGAATGCGACGAGGCCGACCGGCGGGAAGACGAGCCCCATCGCCACCATCATCATCGAGATCACCCCGAACCAGATCGGATCGAAGCCGAGCGAGGTGATCAACGGAAAGGTCAGCTGCAGCGTGAGCAGGAGGAGAGGGATTTCGTCCATGAACATGCTGATGACGAAATAGGCCACCACGATGCCGATGATGACCACCCAGCGATTGAGATTCATGGCGGTGACGGCGGTGACCACCTCCTGGGGAATGCGGCTCAACGCCATGTAGTAGCCGAAGATGGTCGCGCCGAGCAGGATGAGAAAAATCATCGCCGAGGTGCGGATGGTCGATTTCACGGCGTCGATCGCCTCCGCAAAGGTAAGGCGGCCGAACACCGCGCCGATCACGCCGGCGAGCAAGGCGCCGAGCGCCCCCACCTCCGTCGGCGTCGCTATCCCCGTGTAGAGCAGCACCAGCACGAGCAGGATGAGCAGCAGGCTCGGCCAGATGCGCACGAGGCTCGCCCAACGCTCGCGCGCGCTGACGCGGTAGGTCGAGGGCGCGTGCTTGGGGCTGATGACGACCCACAGATAGACCATGACGGCGAGCAGGATGCCGGCGATGATGCCCGGCACGACGCCGGCGATGAGCAGCTTGCCGATCGAGGTTTGGGTGGCGATACCGTAGATCACCATCGCGATGCTCGGTGGGATCAAGATGTCGAGCGTCGCTCCAATGCCGATCGCGCCGGCGGCGAGCTCATCGGAATAGCCGTGGCGGCGCATCTCCGGCATGGCGATCTTGGACATCACCGACGCCGCGGCGGTGCTCGCGCCGGACATGGCGCCGAAAACGCCGCAGGCGAACACGGTGGCGATGGCGAGCCCGCCCTTGATGTGCGAACACCAATTGCTGGCGGCGGCATAAAGGTCGCGGGCGAGCCCGCTCGAGGCCGAGAAGAACGCCATCAGGATGAACATGGGGATCGTGGTCAGCGCGTAGTCGGCGACCGTGCTGAACGGCGTCAGGCTGAGGATCCCCATCACCTTGCTGGCGTCGCCGGTGACGAGATAGATGCCGAGCATGCCCGAGCCAGCGAGCGCGACCGCGATCGGCACGCCGAAGATGAGCGCAATAACCAGCACCAGGAGGGGAAGGGCGACCATGTGCGATCTTCACGCCTAGGCGGGCGGCGCCTCTTCCCTGAACAGATACGACCGACCACTGCGGATGCGCGTGAAATCGATCAACATGAGAATGGTCAGCGCGAAAAAGCCCAAGGCGACGAGACAGTAGGCGGGTCCGACCAAGAGCGGCAGCGCGCTCAGCGTGGTGTCGTCGCGCAGCCCGCGCAGCGCCTGCTGGCTGGTTGCCACCAGCGTGATCAGGCAGAACAGCAGCGATATGAGGTGCGCGAGATAATTGGCCAAAAGCTTCAGCGGGCGAGGCAGGCGGTCGACGAGGAACGTCACGCGGATGAACACGCCGCCGCGATAGGCATAGGACAGGCCCAGAAATATCGCGGCCACCATCAGGTATTTTTCGGTGATCTCGTAGGCGCCGGTGATCGGCCGATTGAGAAGATAGCGACTGAGCGCATCGGCGGAGGTGAGACCCATGATGGCGATGGTCGCGACCACGCTGGTATAAACCAGCGCAAGCTCGCAGCGCCACAACGCCTTGCGGACGGCGTGCAGGACCGTCACCGTGTTGCCGCGGCGCTGCGCGAGGACGCGCTACGCGTGGCAGCGAATTCGGTGCGCTCCCTCTCCCCGCCTGCGGGGAGAGGGTCGGGGTGAGGGGTATTCGTCCGATATCCGGCCCTCGGAAAGCCCCCCTCACCCGACGCGCACGCACGCAAGCTTGCCTGCGTGCGCATCGACCTCTCCCCGCACGCGGGGAGAGGTGGACTTCGCGGCCCGCACCTTGACACCAAACGACTCCAGTTTTGCTGAAACCGCACTAGTTCTTGAGCAGTTCGAGGGCGGCGTTGAGGATCTCGCGCGCGTTGGCGTGACCCTTGCCCTCCATCTTCTTCACCCACTCGTTCCAGATCGGCTCGCCCGCGAGCTTGGTCCAGCGCGCAAGCTCGTCGGGCGGAACGGTGTAGCGGTTGAGCTCATAGTTTCCGGCTTTGGCGCGTTCGATCGCGCCTTGCTCCGCGGTGTCGAAGAAATTCCTGCCCCAGAACTTTGCTCCCGCCAGACCGCTGACGCTCATGATCGCGCCGCGCACCTCTTGCGGCAGGCGCTGCCATTTTTGCTTGTTGGCGCAGAGCGAGAAATACGCCACATAGAACGGAGCGATGGTGAAGTTCTTCGCCACCTCGTAGAGCCTGAATGCCTGGATCGCCTCCCACGGCGCGGCTGCGCCATCGACCACGCCTTTGTCGAGCGACTGATAGACATCGGGCATCGGGATCAGCGTCGGCACCGCTCCGAGCGCCTTGGCCATTTCGGTGGGCGGCCCGCCCAGGACGCGGAACTTCAATCCCTTGAATTCATCGAGCGTCTTCACTTGCCGCTTGGAGACCAAGAGGTTGGGCGAGCTGGTGTAGAGGACGAGCGGCTCGATCTCGCTGTATTCCTTCTGCACAGCGGGGAACTTCTCATAGAGCCTCCAAAGCGCTTCGCTTCCCTTCTCGGCCGAGCTGATCGGCAGGAACGGCAGCGACATGACATCCGATAACGGCGTCTGCTCGGGCCAGTAGCCCTGCACGCACCAGCCGATATCGGCAATGCCGCCGCGGATGCCTTTCCACATGTCGACCCCCTTGATGAGGGTCTGCGACGGATAGATCTCGATCTTCACGCGGCCCTTGGTCGCCTCCTCGACCTGTTTCACCCAGGGCTGCAGCGCGTGCGAGGGCCCCCATCCCGTGGGAGAATTCTGGTCGGCAAGCGTCAGCTTGATCTCTTGCGCCGCCGCCGCACCCGCCCAGGCGAAGGACGCAGCGATCAGGCCGACCAGCACCGCTCTCTTCGTCTCGTGCATGTTTCTTCCTCCCGGTTCGCATCCCGATCTTTGACGCGCTTGCGAGCATAGTGCCGTTCGCTGCGCGGTTAGACAAGCGGACCATGCACAAATCCTGCCATTCAAACGCAAGCGTGAGCGCGAGCGCGGGATTGCTGACTGCCGAGCCCGTTCGTATAGAGATCGTCTGCGACCTATTCTCCTCGTAGGAGTTGCTGCGGGCTGCCGGTATGCCATCGAAACTTGGATTGCACGTGATTTCGAGCGCCGATCTCCAGCGCTTCGCGAGCGCGCTGTTCCAGGCGGCGGGTGTTGCGCGGTCGATGGCGGACCAATGGGCGAAGTCGCTGGTGTGGGCGAATCTGCGGGGTGTGGATTCCCACGGGGTCTTGCGGATCCCCGGCTACATCGAACGCCTGAAGAGCAAGGCCATCAACCCCGCTCCCGACATGCGGGTAGAACAGCGCTCCGGCGCCATCGCGGTGTTGGAGGCGGATCGAGCGCCGGGGGCGGTTGCGATGGCGATGGCGATGGAAGAGGCGATCGCGCGGGCGCGCGAAGTCCACGTCGGCTGGTGCGCCGCGCGCAACATCACCCACGCGGGCGCCGTCGGCTACTTCGCGCTGCAGGCCGCGAACGCGGGGATGGCCGGCATCGTGATGTCGGCGTCGGGGCCGATGATGGCCTATCACGGCGCCAAGGTCGCCGGCGTCTCGAGCAATCCGCTGGCCGTTGCCTTCCCGGCCAAGAACCGGCCGCCGCTACTGGTCGACATGTCCACGTCGAATGTCGCCATGGGAAAGGTGATGAGCGCGCGCGATGCCGGACGCGAGATTCCGCTCGGCTGGGGATTGGACGCGCAGGGACGCGACATCACCGATCCCAGGAAGCTCGCAACGCTGCTGCCGCTCGGCGGGCCAAAGGGCTCCGGTCTTTCCTTCATGATCGAGTGCCTCTGCAGTCTCACGGTCGGCAACCCGATCATCGCGCCTGCCCTTGCCGCCGGCGGCGCGTTGGATGCGCCGTTTCTCAACGGCGTCGCGATCGCGCTCGATCTTGCCGTGTTCGGTGATCGCGAGCGCATTCTGGGCGAGGCGGATCGCCTCGCGCGCCACGTTGCGGCGCTTGCGCCTGCTGACGGCGTCGAACGCATCTACCTTCCGGGCGAGCGTGGCGACAGCATCTTGCAGGCGCGAATGCGCGACGGCATTCCCCTGCCGCAGGGTACGTGGTCGCGGCTCCTGGCTTGCGCCAAAGCGCTCGCGGTGACGCCGCCGTGATCCGCGAATGGTGCGCGCAGCGCGGATCCATTCGGACCGCGCTACTCATGCCGCCAGGCGGGCTTGCGCTTTTTAAGAAATGCCTCGATGCCTTCACGCCCTTCGGGCGACGCGCGCGCTTCGGCGATGCTGCGAGCGGTCAACGCCTCGAGCGCGTCGTCGACCGGACGACCCGCGACCTCGGCAATGAGCCGTTTGGCACGCGATTGTGAGTGTGGGCCTCCGGCAAGCAAAGCCGAAATCACTTCCTCGACCGCTTCGTCGAGGCCGGTCTGCGGAACGACTTTGTGCACGAGACCCAATCGGCATGCGTCCGCGGCGGAAAACGGCTCCCCGGTCAAGAAATAGCGGCGGGCTGCTCTGGCGCCGATGGCCGCGAGAACGTAGGGGCCGATCGTCGAAGGCACGAGGCCGATCCGCACCTCGGAAATCGAGAACACCGCCGCTTCGACGGCGACTGCGATATCGCAGGCTGCGATCAGCCCGACGCCCGCGGCATAGGCCGCGCCATTGATTCTGGCTATGGTCGGCTTTGGCAGCTCATTGAGCGTGCGCATCATCGCGCTGATCGTTTTTGCGCTCGCGAAATTTTCCGCTTCGCTGCCCGCCGCCATGCGGCGCATCCAGTCGAGATCGGCGCCGGCCGAAAACGCTGCGCCGCGGCCCGTGAGAACGACAATCCGCGTTTCGCCATCGGCGCCGAGCGTCTTGAAAGCATCGGTCAGCGAATGGATGACATGGTCGTCGATCGCGTTGCGCACCTGCGGACGGTTGATCGCGACGGTGGCAACGCCGCGCGCGTCCTTGGTGATGAGAACGGGCGATTCGCTCATCTCATAAGTCTCCGCCATCGGAGCCTTTCAACAAGGGGAATTGTCAGACTGCACTATTTCTCGCAGTCCGCAAACCGATATGAGACCGCGTTGAAGCTCGGTTTTGTGCGAAATCCGCATTCAGGCGTGAGGCTCACGGCTGGGTCTGCGCCGCTGTCCCCGGTCTCGTGTCGCACGACCGCCAATGTCACACAATCGTCATGCGCATCGAATGTAACAGGTCGAAGTCAATGCCAAATCCTGGGTTCCAGCCATGACCAATGACGCGAATGCGCGGTCCCATCGCATCAACGGCGAGATGCGCGACACCATCGACGAAGAACTCGAGATGGAAATCGACGACGATCGCCTGGCCAAGCTGCTCACCGAGTTGGCCGAGCATCCCCAGCCCGAGACGATCGATCGTCGCGTCTACTTCAAGGAGTTGCTTCGCCTGCAAGGCGAGCTGGTGAAACTGCAGGACTGGGTCGTGCACCAGAAGCTCAAGGTCGTGATCATTTTCGAAGGCCGCGACTCGGCGGGAAAGGGCGGGGTCATCAAGCGGATCACGCAGCGCCTCAATCCCCGGATCTGCCGGGTCGCGGCGCTGCCGGCTCCGAACGAGCGCGAACGCACCCAGTGGTACTTCCCAGCGCTACGTGGCGCATCTTCCCGCCGGCGGAGAAATCGTCCTGTTCGACCGCAGCTGGTACAACCGCGCCGGCGTCGAGCGGGTGATGGGATTCTGCACGGAAGAACAATACCAAGAGTTCTTCCATTCCGTTCCCGAATTCGAGCGCATGCTGGTGCGTTCAGGCACCATCCTGCTGAAGTACTGGTTTTCGATCAGCGACGACGAGCAGCAATTTCGTTTCCTCATGCGCATCCACGATCCGCTCAAGCAATGGAAGCTCAGTCCCATGGACGTCCAGTCGAGGGCGCGCTGGGAGCAATATACCAAGGCCAAAGAGATCATGTTGGAGCGCACTCACATCCCCGAGGCGCCGTGGTGGATCGTCGACGCCGACGACAAGAAGAGGGCGCGCTTGAATTGCATGGCGCACCTGTTGGGCCAAATCCCCTATGAGCGCATCCATCATGAGGAGATCGCGTTGCCGCCGCGCGTCCACAACCCCGACTATCACCGGGGACCGATTCCCAAACAGATGTACGTTCCGCCGATCTACTAGGCTGTGATGGCGTCGTGCCTGCAATTCGAAGCGAGCTGATTTATCGCAAGGCGGATCATGCGACGCGGTGGCCGAAAGGCGATTGGCTCCGCGTCGCCGATGCTTCAGAGCGACGCCAGCAATTTGCCGAATCCGTGTATCGCGCCGGCGACCTTGCCGCGCCGGAGCGAGCTCCAAATCATCGCATTCATCCAGGTGACTACGGTGGTATCGAGATCCTTTTCCAAGAGGTCGATATTGTGGATGCTGCCCCAGCCGCCGCACGGAATGTAAATGCCGTCGGGCTTGCTCGCGGCCTCGAGGTAGGTCTTGCGTGCCACGGTATACTCGACCGGGATCGGCAGGCGGCGGATCTCGACGTTGCGTTTGATGCCTAGCGCCGTGTTGTTCGTGATCTCGATTTTCTCGGCGGCAAGATACTGGATCAGCCGATCGTTGATGAATTGTTCGAACGGCGTGGCCATGGCGAGGGTCTTGAGCTTCGCCGTGCGCATGGCGTCGATCACGCTCGACATGTCGGTGATCGCGGGCAGTCCCGCGGCCTGCGACAGACGGTCGGCGAGCTCGTCGCCGAAACCCAAGCCGCGGCGGACGACCGGCGGCACCCCCGACTGGTAAATGAGATCGACGTCGAAGCTCGCCAATTGCTTGGCCGCGCGCTCCATGCCCTTGATCGCCTCGTCCATGTCGCCATCGGACAGCTGCTGGATCGTGAGCGAGACCGTCGTCATGTCGACGCCTTCGGGCACCGCCTCGTAGAACTCGAGCACGGCGCGCGGCGGAACGGGGGTGGGGAAGATCACCCCGAGGTGCAACCGCCACCCGGTAATGCCCTCAGCCATGCTGCTGCTCCTGGTGTGAACGCGAGCTCATCGGGATCATGGCCGGATCATCGGGGAATCATTGCGGGACTTTGGCGCCGGTCGCGGCGATGACCTCGCTCCATTTCTTGGTGTCCGCCGTCATCACCGCAAGCATCTCCGCGGACGAGCTTCCGACCACGTCCAAACCCTGCTCGCCCAGGCGGTTCTTGATTCCGGAATCGGCGACCGCCGTCTTGACCTCGTTGGAGAGCCGGTCGACGACATGCTGCGGCGTCTTGGCCGGCGCCAGCAATCCGAACCATCCGCTGAGCTCGTATCCCGGCACGCCTGCTTCCTGCATGGTCGGAACCTGCGCCATCAGGCTCGAGCGCGAAGGCGATGCGATCGCCAACATCTTGCCCTTGCCGCCGGCTGCAAGCGCCATGGCCGAGGGCGGGCCCGTGAACATGACGTCGACCACGCCCGCGGCGATGTCGGTCATGGCCGGTGCCGTTCCCCGGTAAGAGACTTGGGTGATGTCGGTCTTGGTCATGATCTTCAGCAATTCCATGCCGAGATGCGCCTGCGTGCCGAGCCCGATCGAGGCATAGTTGAGCTTGCCGGGATGTGCGCGTGCAAACGCCAGCAGCTCCTGCACGCTGGTGGCTTCGATCTTCGAACTGGCGACGAGCACGAGATAAACCTTGGCGATGATGCTGATCGGTATGAAATCGCGGAACGGATCGTAGGCGAGGTTGGGATAAAGATTTGGATTGACCACCAGATTGGTGTCGACGGCCATGAACAGGGTGTAGCCATCGGGCGCGGCGCGGGCGACCTGTCCGGCCGCGAGCCCGCCATTGGCGCCGGGCTGGTTCTCGACGATCACCGGCTGGCGCAGCGCGTAGCTCAGGCGGTCGCCCAGCGTGCGTGCAATGAGGTCGACCGCGCCGCCCGCAGGTTGGGGAAGAACGAGGCGGATGGGCTTGGATGGATAGGGCTCGTCGGCGCGCGCGCTCTCGCCCGACGCCGCCATCAGCGCGAGCAGAGCAAAGCACGCCAGCGCAGCCGCGACCCGATGCATTGTCGGAATACCTCTAAGCCACCGCCGCGCCGCCCACGCGCGACGGCATCGTCGCGGCGCGCAGCGTCTGCGCCGGCGGGAACGGCGCGCGCAATCCCGCCTGCACCATCAGCGGAAGAACCTCCTCGTTCCACTGCGCCAGTTCTTCCTTGTATCTGACCCAGGAGATCAGGCAGCCGTCGACCCCGATATCGGCGAGCTTGCCGAGCTCGTCGACGATCTGTTCCGCCGTTCCCACCAGCGGGTAGCCGCCGTGACCGGCGATGAAATGCGCCTTGTGTCCATCCAGGGTCTTGGCGTCCAGGGTTTGATTGTGCAGCCCGTAGATCTTCAGGAGATTGCCGGCAGCCTCCCAGTCGCCCTTCTCGTAGACGTAGTAGTTGAGATAATCCTTGGGCTCCTTCTCGCTCGTGCGGCAGACGACGTAGACGTGGATCCAAATCCGCGTTTCGCGGCCGTGCGAGCGGGCCATTTGCTTGAGATGATCGATCTGCGCCTTTGCGCCTTCGAGATGGGTGCGGTCCTTGAGGATGACGAAATTCATGTCGCAGTAACGCGTGGTGAATTCTTGCGCCGCGGGCGATCCGCCGGCGTTCATGATCGGCGGATGGGGCTTCTGCAGCGGCTTGGGCTGGCTCCAGACCGCGGCGGCATTGAAGTTCTCGCTGGTGAAATCGAACTCCTCGTCCTGCGTCCATGCCCGGCGCACGAAATCGAGCCATTCGGTGGCGTATTTGTAGCGATCGTCGTGCGGGCGCATGTGGGCGCCGAACATGTCGAATTCGTTCTTGAACCATCCGCACACCACGTTCATGGCGAAGCGGCCACCGGTGACGTGATCGATGGTGGCCGCCATCTTGGCCACCATCAGCGGATGCACCAGCGGTACGTGGACGGTGGCGAGCACCGTGCAATAGTTCGTCACCGCGCCGATCGCCGACGCCCAGGTGAAGCTCTCGAATGTGCAGTTGTTGAAGTTCGACGGCCCGCCGTAGCCCTTCCAGCGCCCGACCGGCAGCAGCGCCTCCATGCCGGCGCGATCCACCGCCTGCGCGATGTCCTTGGTGTCGGGCCAGTTGAGCTTCCAGGCCTCCGGCACGGTGGTGATGGTGGAGCCGTGACTGCAATTGAAGGCCATGACTCCGAGCTTCATGCGATTGCCGCCGAATAGCCGCGCGCGGGCGGTGTAGTCGTGCGTGGGGCTGGCAGAGCTCATGTTTTCTCACCTTGTTGAGTACTCGCCTGTCGTTCCCGCGAAGGCGGCGTCGATATTGATTTCACCACTTCATCGGGCATTCCTGGTGATAGGGGTCCTGCCAGTCTTTGATCGCGGTATCCTTCAGCACGGCCTTTAGATTTCCCTTCTCGTCCTTCTTCACTTCCATGATGTAGAGGTTCTGGATCGGAAAATGGTTGTTGTTGAACTTGAACGACCCGCGCACCGACTGGAAGTTGGCCTTGCGCAGCGCGGCGCGCACGGCGTCCTTGTTCTCGATCTTGCCGCCCACCTCAGTGACCGCAGAGTCGATGAGCTTGATGGCGTCGTAGCCGAGCGCGGCGAAGGTGGCGGGCAAGCGGTTGTACTTAGCGGCAAACGACGCGACGAATTTCTTGTTCGCCGGGTTGTCGAGGTCGGCCGTCCAGTTCGTGCCCATGATGACGCCGAGCGCGGCATCCCCTTGCGCGGGGAAGGTGAGCGGGTTTGCGACCGGGTCTTCGGTGTAGAAAGGCAGCTGGTGCTGCAGTCCCGCCTGCGCGTACTGCTTGACGAAGGCGACGCCGCCGGCGCCCACCAGGAAGGCGAAGACCGCGTCGGGCTTTTCGGCGCGGATGCGGGTGATCTCGGGCGCGAAGTCGAGCTGGGTCAGCGGCGTGTAGACCGGGCCGATGGCCTTGCCTTTGAAGTAGCGAATGGCGGCGCCGACATGCTCGTAGCCGGCCTGATAGTCCGCGCCGAGGAAAAACGCGCTCTTGACGCCCTTGTCGGTCATGTATTTGCCGACGGCCGCCGGCCAGTCGTCGTTCGAGAACGAGACGAAGAAGCCGTTCGGGTGGCATTCCTTGCCCGCGAACTGCAACGGTCCAGCCAGCGCGCCGACCGCGAAGATGCCGGCGTCGACGAACGATTTGAACACCGGGATCAGCGTATTCGAGGCGCCGAGCCCGGTGACGAAGTCGACCTTGGCGTCGTCGATGAGCTTCGAAGCCCCTTGCACCGCTTCGGCCGGGTTGGTCTTGTCGTCGACGACCGTGTACTTGACCGGTAGACCGCCGAGCTTGTTGCCGAGCTCTTCGAGGGCGAGATCGATGCCGCGCTTGGTCTCGGTGCCTGCGGGTGAAATCGGGCCGCTGAGCTGCGTGAGGTTGCCGAGCTTGACCTGATCGGCAGCCTGCGCGCCCGTGCAAAGGGCAAGCAGCGTCGTTGAGGCTAGAGCAATTCGTCGCATCGTCGTTTCCTCCCTCTGGCGGTCTTTTGGTTGCAACGCTTTGGCAAACCTATCATCGAGCAGCGCGGCAGTTCAAATCTGGCTAGAGGCCGACGAAGCGGCGGATGGTCTCATATTCGCTGCCCAGCGCGCTCGAGTCTCCGTTCCAGCGCACGCGTCCGCGCTCGAGCACGTAATGGCGGTCGGCAAGTCGAGCGAGAACCTTGAGATTCTTGTCCACGATCAGGATCGATTGGCCGCCGCGCTTGAGCTCGCTCAAGACTCTCCAGATCTCGCTGCGGATGATGGGGGCGAGGCCTTCGGTTGCTTCGTCCAGGATCAACAGCTCCGGGTTGGTCATCAACGCGCGTGCGATCGCCAGCATCTGCTGCTCCCCGCCCGAGAGCTGGCCGCCCATTTGCGATCTGCGATTGCGCATCCAGGGAAACAGCTCGAGGATCGCATCGGTGGTCCAACGCGGTGTGCCGCTCGGCCCCGTGCCCGCGGTCGCGGTCAAATTCTCCCACACCGTGAGGCTCGGAAAGATGCAGCGTCCCTCCGGCACCAGACCGAGCCCGAGCTTGGCGATGCGGAACGAGGTGAGGCCGCGCAGCTGCCGCCCTTCGAACCTGACGCTGCCGCCGTGCGGCGCCGTCATGCCCATGATCGAACGGATGGTGGTGGTCTTGCCCATGCCGTTGCGCCCGAGCAGCGTCACAACCTCGCCGCGGCGAACCTCGAGATCGACGCCGAACAGCACCTGGCTCTGGCCGTAGCTCGTCTCGAGCCCTTCAACCGTCAGCACGGACGCCTCCCGCGTCATCCTCTTCGCCGAGATAGGCCACGCGCACACCGGGATGGTTTCTGATCTCGTCGGCGGTTCCGGACGCGACGATGCGGCCGCCGACCAGGACCGTGATGCGGTCGGCGAGCGAGAACACCGCGTCCATGTCGTGCTCGATCAAGAGGATCGTGTATTGCCCCTTCACGCTCGCCAACAGCTTCGACATCGCACGCGACTCCTCGATGCCCAAACCCGCCATCGGCTCGTCGAGCAGCAGCATGATCGGATGGGTCGCGAGCGCCATGCCGAGCTCGAGCTGCCGGTGCTGGCCGTGTGACATCCTGGACGCGATGACGTTGCCGAGGCGGGAAAGGCCGACATCCGCGATCAGCTGGCGCGCCGGCTGCCGCAGGCGCGCAATCCGTTCCGCCGGTTGCCAGAAGCGGAAACTGTGGCGCTCGGTGGCTTGAACGGCGAGCGCAACGTTTCCCTCGGCGGTGAAGCTGTCGAAAATGCTCGTGATCTGGAACGATCGGGCCAGGCCGAGCCGCGCGCGGCGCGCGGTTGACAGCTCGGTGACGTCGCGCCCGTCGAAGATGATCCGCCCCGCATCCGGCCTGAGCTCGCCGGTCAACTGTCCGACCAGCGTGGTCTTGCCGGCGCCGTTCGGACCGATGAGCGCATGGGTTTCACCCTTGCGGATGCCGAGCGTCACGTCGTCGGTGGCGACGAGCGCGCCGAAGGCCTTGCACAAGTGCTCGATCTCGAGCAGGAATTCGCTCACTTGGCGGCTCCCGGCTTGGAATCGGCCGCGCGCTCGAGCGCCTCGGGGAAATCGACCTTGGGCTCGCCGAGCTTGTCATCGGCGCCGGTTGCGCGCACGAGCATGCCCCAAATGCCGTCCTTCACCAGCAGCACCCGCGCCACCAACAGCGGACCGAAGAACAACATCCAATGCTCGGTGAAATCGGACAGCACGTCGCGAAAGGCGAGAAAGAACGCGGCGCCCAGAATCGGGCCGATCAGGGAATTGGCCGAGCCCAGGATGACCATCGCGAGCAATTCGCCCGACAACTGCCAGCTCATCGTCGCCGGACTGACGAACTTTGCGTGATTGGCCATGAGCGCGCCGGCCAGTCCCGCGATGCCGCCGGCGATGACGAAGATGACGAGCTTGTACGGGTAGGGCGGAAAGCCGACGGCGGCCACGCGCCGCTCGTTGTCGCGAATGCCGCGGATCACCATGCCGAACTCCGACTTGACGATCCGGTTCGCGAGCAACACGACAAGCACCAGCAAAACGAGCACGACGTAATAGAAGGTCGTGTGATCGGCGAGCGAAACGAACCCCAAACTGTCGCGCTGGGGCAGGGTGAAGCCGTCGTCGCCGCCCCAATTGCGCAGGCTCTGGGCGAAGTAATAGACCATCTGGGCAAAGGCGAGCGTCACCATGATGAACTGGAAGCCGCGCGTGCGCAGCGAGAGCGCCCCGATCGCCAATGCGAACAGCATCGATACCAAAACGGCGAGCGGCCACGTCACGAAGGCGTCGGTGAGGCCATAGACCGTCAACATGCCCGCGGCGTAGGCGCCGACGCCGAACAACGCCGCCTGTCCGAAGGTGATCAGCCCGCTATAGCCGAGGAGAAGGTCGACGCTGAGCGCCGCCATGCCGTAGATGGCGATTTGCGTCGCGAACCGGGTGTAATAGGTGCCGCAATAGGGCGGCAGCGCGATCGCGACGGCGAGCAGAACGCACAGCAGCACGCTGCGTCGGTGCAGAAGCGTCATCTTAGCCCCGATGCGCGGCAAACAGGCCGGTCCGGCTGAACAGCAGCACCACCGCCATCAGCACGTAGACCGCCATGCCGACCAAGGCGGAGGTCGCGTTGGTCTGAATGACCAGCGGAATGAGCACGCGGCTCAGCGTGTCGAAGATGCCGACCATCAACGCGCCCACAAGCGCGCCGCGGACCGAGCCGATGCCCCCGATCACGACCACCACCAGCGCGAGAATGAGGATGGGGTCGCCGGCCCCCGGCTCGACCGACAACAGCGGCCCCATCATGATTCCGGCGAGCGCCGCCAGCATGGCGCTGAGCGCGAAAATGAGCGTGTAGAGCAGATTGATATTGATGCCGAGCGCGGCCACGATCTCGCGGTTGTCGCTGCCGGCGCGGATCAAGGCGCCGACGCGCGTGCGCGCGATCAGCAAGTAGAGCAGCAGTCCGGCCACGATGGCGACCGCGGTGATGACGAGCCGGTAGATCGGATAGGCGCTGCCGGGAATGATCTCGACCGAGCCGGTGAGGAGGGGCGGAATGCTCAGCGGGATCGACTCGCGGCCCCAGATTACCGTGACCGCCTCGTTGAAGAACAGCGCGAGCCCGAACGTTGCCAGCACCTGGTCGAGCGGACCGCGGCGGTAGAGCGGCCGCAACACCACGATTTCGAGCACGACCGCAACCAAGGCGGCGCCGAGGAAGGCCAAGGGAATGGCCAGCGCGTAGGACCGCGTCCAGGCGAGCGCGGCCATCAGGAAATAGCCGCCGAGCATGAACAGCGAGCCGTGGGCGAGGTTGATGACCCGCATGATGCCGAATACGAGCGTCACGCCGACGGCCATCAGGAACAGCATCAGTCCGAACTGCACGCCGTTGAAAAGCTGCTCGACCAGGAGCGCAAGCGTCATGACGGCTCGATCTTTACGGCGGTAATGAAGGGATCGGCTCGATCCGGCGTGGTCGCGCAACATGATACGCAGCGAGCGTGAGCGGCTGCAATATCCCGACCCGCGCTCCCTCCATGCTGCGGCGAGGCGCCGCGTTCGAGCCGTGGCGGGACGCCATCGGCGCTCGGCGGTTTGCTGTCGCCAAAATTCGGCTCGCGTCTACAATGCGTGAGGCCGGTGGAAACGAGAGAGGTCGGGATATGAGCACAAGCGCCGTTCGTCGCGTCGGCATCATCGGGCTTGGCAAGATGGGATACCCGATGGCCCGTCATCTCGCGCGGGCCAAGTTCGACGTCACGGGATACGATGTCGACGCGCACGCGCGCTCCCAGGCGCAGCAGTCCGGCATCACTCTTTCGGCCAATCCCCGCGCGGTGGCGGACCGAAGCGATTTTGTCATCATCGTGGTCGGCTTCGACAACGAGGCGGAAGCCGTCTTGCTCGGTCGGGATGGTATCGCCGGCGCCGCTCGTCCCGGGCTGATTGTCGGTATCGCTTCGACCGTCGCGCCCAGCACCATGGCGCGGCTGGTCGTGCGTCTCGCTGGTACCGGTATCGTGCTTCTCGACATGCCGCTCACGCGCGGCGAGCCGGCGGCCGAGGCGGGGGAGCTGCTGGTGATGGTCGGCGGCGATGCCGACGCTTTCGAATCGTGCAAGCCGGCGCTTGCGAGCTTCGCTAGCAGTATCTTTCATCTCGGTCGGCTGGGGGCGGGCCAGGTCGGCAAGATGGTGAACAATCTGATCCTGTGGTCGTGCATTTCGGCCAATCACGAGGGCCTCAAGCTGGCGGAGCGGCTCGGGGTCGATCCGGAGCGCCTGCGCGCGGCGCTCCTCAAGAGCAGCGCGGCGAATTGGGCGCTGGAGACGCGTCCGGAGACCATGCCGATGCCCTGGGCGGAGAAGGACATGCGGATCGTGCTGAGCGAGGCCGATCGTTTGCGGCTTGCCGTTCCGCTCTGCGGCGTGGTCACCGAGGTCGTCAAGAGCGTGAAGATCGAGCGCGGCTGGCCGACGCCAGCGCAGCGCGAGACCTAGGACGCGCGCGACGACGCGCGCGTCGTTCCGGCAGGGACAACATCAATCCGAGCATGACCGGGATCACCGCCATGGACTTCGAGCTTCCTGAGGAACTCAAGCTTCTCAAGCATACGGTCAGGACTTTCGTCGATCGCGAGCTCATTCCGATCGAGATGAATGCGATGGATGGTCCTGCACTGCGTGCGGACGTTCGCGCCGACCTCGAGCGCAAGGCGAAGGACTTGGGTCTATGGCTGCTCGACGTGCCCACGGAATATGGCGGCCAGGGCCTCAGCCTTCTTGGCATGGCGGTGGTGTGGGAAGAGATCTCGCGCACCATTGCGCTGCCGCCGCGCGGACCGGGCGTGTTCGGTCCGGACGTGAAGCCCGTCCTGTTCACGCTCAATCCGGCGCAGAAGGAGAAATATCTTTTTCCCGTGCTGCGCGGCGAGAAGACGACGGCTTTCGCGCAATCGGAGCCCGATGCCGGCTCCGATCCCGGCGCCATGCGCACCACGGCCGTGCGCAAGGGCGACCATTACGTCGTCAACGGCTACAAACGGTGGATCACGAAGGCGCACGACGCCGATTTTCTGCAATTGGTCGTCGCCACCGACCGCTCGAAAGGGAGCCGCGGCGGCTTGAGCATGTTCTTGGTCGATACCGCGACGCCCGGCGTGACCATCGTCCGCCGCACGCCGACCATGATGAGCGACATGCCGTGCGAGATCGCGTTGGATAACGTGATCGTGCCGGTCGAGAACCTGATCGGCAAGGAAGGGGAGGGGATGCGGCAGGCGCAATCGTGGATCACGGCTGGGCGACTCCACCAGGCCTGCCGCGGGCTCGGCGTCGCCAAGCGCTGCCTCGATCTCGCGATCGGCTACGCCAAGCAGCGCGTCACCTTCGGCGCGCCGCTCGCCGACCGCCAGGCGGTGCAATTCATGATCGCCGACAGCTTTACCGAACATCACATGACGCAGCTGATGGTGTACCAGCTCGCCACGCGCACCGACGCCGGCGTCGCCGGCCGGCACGAAAGCTATATGGCCAAGATCGCGGGCACCGAGCTCGGCTTCCGCGTCGCCGACCGCTGCCTGCAGATTCACGGCGGCATGGGGCTCGCGACGGAAATGCCGATCTCGCAGATGTGGCGCGACGCGCGCAGCTTCATGATCACCGAGGGGCCGGTGGAGGTGATGCGAATGGTGCTTGCGCGCGAAATCTTTCGCGGCCAGGTCTAAGTATCGCGCATTGCGAGCACGGGAGGCGACATTGGCGGAACCGAAGCTCAACTACGAACGGATCATGGCCTACCGGCCGAATGACATTCGCGTGAGCTACGGTGAGCGCGAGTGCATCCTCTATGCGCTCGGCATCGGGATTGGCATGGACCCGCTCGATCCGGGTGAGCTCAAGTTCGTGTACGAGCGCGCCGGACTCGAGGCCTTTCCCACCATGGCGGTGGTGCTGGGTTGGCCGGGCCGCATGACCGATCCGGCCTTCGGCATCGACGAGCGCCTCGTCGTCGCCGGCGACCTCAAAGTCGTGCTGCATCGTCCATTGGCGCCGGAGGCGAGGCTGGTGAGCCGGCCGCGCGTCAAGGAGGTCATCGACAAGGGCCCCGGCAACGCCGCCATCATCCAGAATACGCGCGACCTGATCGCCGAGGACGGGGCGCCAGTCGCCACCGTCGACAGCAGCACGTTTGCGCGCAAGCACGGCGGGTTCGGCGGCAAGGCGACGGAGACGCCGGTGCCGCATGCGGTGCCGCAGGCGGCGCCGGAGAAAATCTGCGATCTGCCGACGCCGCCCAATCTCGCGCTCTTGTACCGGCTCAACGGCGACGAGAATCCGCTCCACGCCGATCCGCAGCGCGCCAAGGCCGCCGGCTTCGATCGTCCCATTCTGCATGGGGCGGCAAGCTTCGGCATCGCGGCGCGCGCGATCCTGCGGGAGTGCGCCGACTGCCGGCCGGAGCGGCTCAAAAGCATCGAGGCGCGGTTCTCGCGGTCGGTCTTTCCCGGCGACACCATCCGCACCGAGATGTGGCGCGAGGGCGAGCGCATCTCGTTCCAGTGCCGCGTCGCCTCCCGCAACGACATCGTGCTCAGCAACGGGCTTGCGACGCTGCGGCATTGAACCTCCGCTCATTCCCGCGAAAGCGGGAATCCAGGAGGAACTGGGTCCCCTCGCAGGGACGCGCGGACCCTGCCATGGGTTTCGCTACGCTCACCTCGCCAGCCGCCGCGTCGCCTTCATCCGTTGCACGCTGTCGCCGGCCAGATGGCTCCAGATGATGGCGTCGCGCACGAGCTTGTCGGCGCGCCGATCGAAGATGCCGGTGCCGGCATGGAGGTCGAGATTGAGCTCGGTCACCTCTTGGATCACGTCGGTCGAGAAATTCATGGCGAGCCCGGCGTTCGCCGAGTTCACCTTGTGGTCGTGTTCCCAGGCAACGCGCATCACGAATGAGCGCAGCGCCTCGGTGAGCAGGTGCATCCTGTTCAGCTTGAGTTGGACCAGCTGTTGCTCAAAGAGCACGCGGCCGCCTTGCGTCTTCGTGCGCGCCAGCGCCAGCGCCATGCCGCAGGCGTCGTCGCAGACCCCGAGCGCGTTAGCCGCGAGCTCGAGGTCGCCGAACAGGTCTCCGCCCGTGCGGTCGCCGGCCTGGTGGGTCTTCATGTCCGAGCCGTTGACCGCGCCCACGACATTGGCGTGGGGCACGCGCGCGTTCTCGAAGATCATTTCGCCGTTCTGGTAGAAGCGCCAACCGTTCTTGTTGAACACCTTGCCGATGCGCAAGCCGGGCGTGTCGCGCGGCACCAGGAACATGGTGGTGCCTTGTCTCAGCGGCGCGTTCGGGTCGGTGCGCGCGTCGATGAAGAACAGCTTGCCGACGCTGGCATTGGCGATGAAGCACTTCTCGCCGTTGAGGATCCATTCGTCGCCGTGGCGTTCCGCCTTGAGCTTGAGACCGGCCTTGGGATCGTCCGGCGGCAGCCGGTTGTCGGAACCCGCGCTCGGCTCGCTGATCCCCTTGCCGAGCAGGAAGGTGTCGTCCTCCAGGAACGGTTTGAGGAATCGGCGCTTTTGCTCCTCGCTGCAGGCGGCCGCGATCAGGTGGCTCCACTTCCAGCATTGGCTGAAGGTCTTCGAGATGGCGCTGTCGGCCTTGGCGAGTTCCGCCATGACCAGCGCTTGCGTCACGAAATCGGTGCCCTGGCCGCCCCATTCCCTGGGAACGGCCATGGTGCGGAAGCCGAGCTTGGAGCCTTTCTTGATGATCTCCCAGTCGAACGTCTCGCGCGGATCAGAAATCTCGTCGCGCTCGAGCGAGATCGGGCGGATTTCCTCCTCCGCGAATTTGCGCGCCGTCATCTGCCAGGAGCGCTGCTCGTTGCTCAGGGTAAAATCCATGGCGTTAGCCTCGGTTCATTCGGCCGCGAGCGCCGCGGCGTTCGCCGGCCGGCGATAGCGCGCCAGCGCCTCGGCGATGCGCAACTTCGCATCGCTGTTGCCCACGCCGGAATGCAAGCACACAAGCGCATCGTGCACGTATTGCTGCAACGGCATGTCCCGCATCACCCCCATGGCGCCGAAGCATTCCGCCGCGTCCTTGGCGGCGCGGTAGATCGCCTCCGAGGCGAACACGGCGGCGATGGTGGTCAGCGGAAGGTCGGGGAGGCTGCGATCGGCGAACGCTTGCGGGTGGTCCGAAGCCCAGGCCGCCTGCCAAATGGCGGTGCGCGCGACTTCGAGCCGGATCGCGATCTCGGCGAGCTTGGCGCCGATCGCCTGGTGCTCGATGATGCGGCGCCCGCCCTGGGTGCGCAGCTGCGCGTAGTCAAGCGCCGCCTCATAGGCGGCGCGGCCGACTCCGAGTTTGAGCGCCTGATCCTGCGGGATGTGGCGCCCCGCTCCGGCAGCGAGCGGGCCTTCCGCGCTGAGAAGATTCTCACCGGGCAGGCGGCAGTCGTCGAACGCCAATGCGCCGCAGGCGCCGTGGCGCGAGCGCGCGGCCGCCTCGGTCTCGATCACGGTGAGGCCGGGCGTGTCGCGCGGCACCAGCAGCGTGGCGACGGCATTTTCGCCGGTACTCGCGTGGACCACAAATAGCGCCGCGAACGACGCGCCGACGACGCGGTCCTTGCTGCCGTTGAGGATCCACCCATCGCCTGCGCGCACCGCGGCGGTCTTGAAAGGCGCGCGGCTTACCTGCGGTCGGTGATAATTGATGCCGAGCGTCGTGTCGTGGTCCGCCTCGTGCTCGGCGATGGCGAGGTGATAGCGCGGGTCCGCAAGGAACGCCGGCAAGAAGCGCGTACGCTGCTCCGCCGTCATCAAGCGGTCGAACAGCGCGTGGGCGAGCATCGCCGTCTGCGCCAGCACGGTGGCGACGTCGGGATCGCCGACGGCAAGCTCTTCGGTGACGATGCAGCAGGTGAGGTTGTCAGCGCCGGCGCCGCCGCGATCCTCGGACAGCGCGAGCGCGCGTAGCCCCATCTCTGAGGCCTTGTCGAGTGCCTCCACCAGCAGCGGCCGCGCGCGCGCCTCCAGGCGCTCCGGCTTGAGCGCGAGCGGCTTGATCACCTCTGCGACGAAATCGCGGACCGTGTCGCGGATTTGCAACTGCTCCGGACTGAGGTGAAGGTTGTACATTCGCTGCTCCGAGGTCTTGTGTACAGCCGCGCAGTTGTTACGCGAACCGCCTGATTGGCTCCGCCTCCGCTTGTTGCTTGTTGCCGTCGTTCCCGCGAAAGCGGGAACCCATATTCCAGAGCCTGTGGTTATGGGTCTCCGCTTGCGCGGGGACGACAGTCACATCAACCATCGGCCGGCTACGATATCACTCTCCCTTGATGCCCGCGGTCTTGATCACGCCCGCCCATTTCTCCAGGTCCTTGCTGATGAGCTCGCCGAACCGATCGGGGCCGAGCGCAAACGGCGTTACCTGTTGCTCGGTGAGCTGCTTGACGACCTGCGGGTCATGCATGATCGCGAGCGTCTCCTTGGAGAGCCGCTCCACGATCTCCTTCGGCGTCCGTGCCGGCGCCACGATGCCGACCCACGGCGCCATTTCGAATCCCGGCACTGTTTCGGCGACCGCGGGCACGTCGGGGAGCGCCGGCATGCGCTTGGGCTCGGCCACCGCCAGCGCCACCACTTGGCCGGCTTGAACTGTTTGCAGCAGCGTCTGCACGTTGTTGAATCCCATCTGCACTTCGCCGCCGATCAGCGCGAGCGACGCGGGCCCCGTGCCCTTGTAAGGCACGTGCAAGAGCTTCACGCCGGTGGCCTGGGAAAACAGCTCCATCGCCAGATGGCTGAAGTTTCCGACCCCGGCGGAAGCATAGGCCAGCGCCGCGGGCTTCGACTTCGCCAGCGCGATCAGTTCCGACACCGAACGCGCCGGCACCGACGGGTGCACGGCCAGCATCCCGGGAAACCGCACCATAGTCGCCACCGGGACGAAGTCGCGCAGCGGAGCGTAGGGGATCTTCTCGTAGAGCGACGGGTTGACCACCAGCGGCGTGTCGGAGCAGGTCGAGATGGTGTAGCCGTCGGGATCGGATTGCATCAGCGCTTGCAGGCCGATGGCGCCGTTGGCGCCGGCGCGGTTCTCGACGAACACCTGCTGGCCCAGCCGCTCGGAGAGGTGCTTGGCGGCGAGGCGCGCGATGAAGTCGGTGCCGCCCCCCGCCGGGAACGGCACGATCATCTTGATCGCGCGTTGCGGCCAGGTTTGCACCGGTGCTTGCGCCCAAGCCAGCGCCGGCAAGGCGGTTGCGAGCACCAGCGTCGCGGCGAGCTTGGCGAGATGAATGCGCATGTTCGTCCTCCCGATGTCGCGCCGGTTGCTCCGGCGCGGCTTGTCGCAGCTATCCTTGCACGGCTGCGGCGATGGCGCCTCCCATTTCCGTGGTGCTTGCTTGCCCGCCGAGATCCCGGGTCAGGTGCTTGCGTCCGGCGATCAGCGTCTTGACCGCCGCCTGGATACGGTTGGCGGCGGCGCTCGCCTTCGGCTCGTTGCGTTTGCGGCCGAGCCAGGCGAGCAGCATCTGGCCCGACATGATCATGGCGTAGGGATTGGCGATGTTGCGTCCAGCGATGTCGGGCGCCGAGCCGTGGGTTGCTTGCGCCATCGCCTGCCGTTCGCCTACGCATAGACCGGGCGCCAAGCCCAGCCCGCCCACCAGGCCCGCGCCGATGTCGGTCAGGATGTCGCCGAACTGGTTGGTCGTCACCACCACGTCGAACTGCTGCGGCGCCGTGACGAGCTTCATCGAGATCGAGTCGATCATCATCTCCTCGAACGTCACGTCCGGATACTCGCGCGCGACCTTGCGGCATTCCTCGGCGAACATGCCGCAGGCGAGCCGATAGACCGGCTCCTTGTGCGCGGCCGTGACCTTCTTGCGTTCGCGGGTGCGGGCGATCTCGAAGGCTTCGCGTGCGACGCGGTTCGATCCTTTGCGCGTGATGACGCGCATGGCGACCGTGATGTCGTCGTTGGGCCGGAACTCCGGCAACCCGGCGACGACCGTCTCAGAATAGAGCATTCCCTCGGTGAGCTCGCGCAGGAACACGATGTCCACGTTCTCGTGAATCGATGGAATCGGGGCATGCGACAGCGCCGGGCGCACCGCCGCGAACAGATCGAACTTTTTGCGAACCGGCGGCATCACCCAGGTGGCATCCCCGCGCGGATAGGCGGCGTGCCCGATCGGTCCCATCACCCAGCCGTCGAGCTCGTGCAAGGTCTGCTCGGTCACCGCCGGAAGGGTATTGCCGTGCTGCTCGTGCCCGTGCTTGCCGATCGGCAGCGCTCGCCAGTCGATGTCGAGCCGCTCGCGCGCGGCGGCGGCCTTCATCACCTTGATGCATTCCGGAACGACTTCGAGGCCGATGTCGTCGCCCAGCAGGATGCCGATCTTCAAGCTCACTCCTCCACGACGATGCCGGTGTCCTGGACATCGCGCTTCCAGCTCGCCATTTCGTCTCGCAGCCAGCTCTTGGCATCCTCGAGCGCGGATCGCCGCGGGACGAGCATTCCGCCGCGTGCGAACGCCTCCTGCATCTCTGGGACGCCCATCGCGACGACGAACGCCTTGCGTAGCGTCTCGATGATCTCGGCCGGCACTGCCGACGGTGCGAAAGCGGCCACCCATTGCGCGGCGCGTATGCCGGAGAACCCGACCTCGGCAAGCGTGGGAACGTCCGCATGCTGCGAGAGCCGCTGCTCGGCGGCAATGGCGAGTGCGCGCACGCGACCCGCTTTCATCATTCCGACCGGGTTGGTGATGTTGAACCACGACACGTGGATATCGCCATTGGCGAGATCGCGCAGGATCTCGGCGCCGCCGCCCTTGAACGGAATGTGCACGAGATTAAGACCGGCGCGTTTGGCGAGGATTTCGGTATTGATCTGCTGATAGCTGCCGACGCCGGCGCTGCCGTAACGGACCTTGCCCGGGTGTTCCCGGGCATAGGCGAGAAAGTCGGCGAACGTCGTGGGTGAAAAATTCGTCGTGGTTGCGAGGAAGAAGACCGGGACGTCCGCCAGCGGGGTGACGATCTGGACGTCCCGCTCGTAGTCGATTTTCATCTTTTTCGCGAGCACGACCGGCGTCAGCGCATTGGTGGAGATGTTGCCGATCATCAGGGTGTGGCCGTCCGGCCGGGCGCGGGCCATCTCCTCGATGGCGATGATCCCCGACGCGCCGGGCTTGTTTTCCACGAACACGCCGCGGCCGAAGCTCTGTCGCAACTGCTCGGAATAGAGACGCGCAACCACGTCGGTCAAACCGCCAGGCGCATAGGGTACGATGATCCTGACTGGCTTCGATGGATAGGTTTGCGCCGGCGCCTGCGCTGCGCTGACGGCAAGACAAAATGCGCACACCACGGCCCGACCGAAGCGCCGCATTTGGTGTTCCTCCGCCGGCGCTCTCGGAGCGCGCTCTGCTTGCCGGCGGATTGTATGAACGCCTTACGCCATGGCACAAGCCCGACGTCGCTGCGCGCGACGGCCGGTGTTCGAGCAGGCAAGGTTCGATGTCAACCCGTCCGACGCGCAGACGCGCCTATTCCGAGCATCCGGAGGCTGCCCGCAGCTGTGGGTCTCCGCTACGGGGTCCCCGCGACGCCAGCGTCGTGGGGTGCCCCGCGCGGGGGCGAGCGGACCCTAACAACCAGCGAGCGCCGAGTGCATGCATGCGCTCCGGCTCGAGGGATTCGCTGAGATTTACCGCGCCGGCGGCGCGCTTTGCGCCGGTTTCAATCGCCGGGCCAGTGGTCGTCCTGCGACCGCGGCCGCCGATATAGTCCTCGCGCAGGCATTTGTAGATTGCCGCGATCACAAGCACATGACCGAGGGCGACGATGACGAGATAGACGCTGACCAGCGCGGTCACGATCAGCTCGAGGGGCATAACGGGCTCCCAGCGAGCTCCTCGCGCGGCGCAGGCTCGGAATTTGCCGGGCGCACATCGGCCAGCGCCTGCGCGGCTTCGCGCGCATGCTCCGCGTTTTGGGCGATCCGGTCGAGATAAGGCTGTACGGCGCGGCCGAGCACGGTGAGGGCGATGAGCGGCTTGCGCTGAAAAAGGGCGCCGCCCAGCTCGCGCTCCAACCCTATGATGGCGTTGGTCAGAGAGGGCTGGGAGACGCCGCAGCGCCTGGCCGCTCGCGTGAAATTGCGCTCCTCGCAGAGCGCCAGGAAGTAGCGGATCTGGTGCATTTGCATGGGTCCACCTCGCGGAATCAATCGTGCTCGCGTGCGAGCCTGCCATCGACAGCGGTCTTTGACGGTGAGGTGGTTCACAGAGCGGCGCTTTTCGTCGCCGAATCGGCTGCGCCCGTGACCGGCCAGGCCCTTCGTCAGATGCACTCCCAGCGTGCATTTAAAGGCGTCGCTGCTTTAGGGAGTATGTCCCTCGTTGGCAAACGCGGACGCCAAATCCATAGCCATTGGCTATTGTGGGTTATATTGTTCCCCGCTTGAATCGAGTCTCCGACAAACCGGTTGTCGGCGGCGTGTTCGAGAGCGCAGTTCGAATTACGGGGGAGCTCTCATGTCGATTCCAGGCGGCAAGCGGCCGGCGGAACGCACGCGTGACAGGCTGTCCCTGCTCCGCAATCATTCGCTGTTTCGCGATCTTCCCCCGGCGGTGATCGAGCATCTCGGCTCGTACATGAAGTCGCGTCGGGTGGCGCGCGGAAACACCATCTTCGCGAAAGGAGATCCCGGCACCGGGCTCATGGGGGTGCTCGCCGGGACGGTCAAGGTCAGCGTCGCGTCCGCCGACGGCAAAGACATCGTGCTTAACCTCTTTCACGAGGGCGAGGTTTTTGGAGAGATCGCCTTGCTCGACGGTCGTCCGCGCACCGCCGATGCCATCGCCATGTCCGACTGCGAGCTCGTCGTCATCGAGCGGCGCGACTTCGTTCCGTTTCTGAGCAGCCACCCCGACGTGATGCTCAAGTTCATCGAGATCCTCTGCTCGCGGCTGCGCCGGACCAGCGAGCAGGTGCAGGACATCACATTCCTGAATTTGCCGACCCGCTTGGCGAAGACCTTGCTGCAGCTGACCGCGGCCGAAGACGGGTCGGCGACCACACGCAAAGCGGCGGTCACGCAACGCGAGATCAGTCAAATGATCGGCATATCTCGCGAGAGCACCAACAAACAACTGCGGGCATGGGCCAAGCGCGGTTGGATTCGCCTTGAACGAGGGGGCGTCAACGTGGTTGCGCCGGACAGGCTCGCTGCCATCGCCACCGAGGGTTCGGAATTCGATCGATCGTGAGCTTAGACGCGATGCGCAGGGTGGGCAAAGGTGTCAACCGCACAATAGGCGATTTTGCCCACCCTACATCGCTATGACAGCGCTCCCACAACGCCTTGGGCCTCCAGCAGCTCCGAGAGCTTTTTGCGTGCGTGGAACATCCGGGTTTTGACGGTGTTGCCCGGAACGCCGAGGATGTGCGCCGCCTCCTGCACCGATTTTTCGTGATAGTAGACGAGGTCGATGATCTCGCGATGCCGCGGGGACAGGCGGATGAGGCAATTGCGCAAAATTTCTCCCCGATGCTTGATCTCGAAGGTCGCTTCCGGATCGTCCGCCGGGTCGCTGGCGTCCACGGTCTCTTCATCGCACGCCTCGGGCCGGCGCCGCAGCTCGGCCAGCGCCTTGTAACGGGCGATGGCCAACAGCCAGGTCGTAACCGCCGAGCGTGCCTCGAAGCGGTGGGCTTGCCGCCAGACTCCGAGGAACACTTCGCTGGTGATGTCCTCCGCGAGCGCCTCGCTGCCGAGCAGCCGCAATACGAAACGGTAGATGCGCGCATGATGCCGTGCGAACAGGACCTGCATCGCGAGTCTGTTGCCGGATGCGATCTTTGCGATCAGCGCCTCGTCCGAGTTGTCTTTGGCCGTGGGCGGCCGCCGCTCGGCGGCAATACCCGGGACGAGCCCGGCAAAGTCGTTGCGCATTGGTAGCTTCCCTGTTTTGGTCTACCAATATGCCTAGACTGCCCCGCGGAAACCTTTTGTTAACTACTTCACACAGCCGACCCGAGCTTCCAGGCCCGCGTTTGACCGCAACGGCTTACCGGGCTCGCCAAGTTGGCGGGGCCTGGGTGCTGGTCTATTTTCCGCTTGCGCGCCGAACGAACAGCAAAAATCGCCGCCGCGCAAATCGATAGGGGAGGGACGATGCCGAATTGGACGACCGTGCTGCTCGCCGTGTTGCTGCTCGCGGGAGCAAGCACCGCGGCGCACGCGCAAACCTATCCGAGCGCCACCGTCAAGCTCATCGTCCCGGTCCCCGCGGGCGGCGTGACCGACACCATGGCCCGTATCGTGGCCCAGCGACTGACCGAGGCGTGGGGGCAGCCGGTCGTCGTCGATAACCGTCCAGGCGGCAATTATGCCGTCGGCGCGCAAGCGGTGGCGAAATCGCCGCCGGACGGCCTCACGCTCCTGGTCGCGCCGGACTCCACCGTCACCGCCAATCCGCATCTCTTCAGCAAACTTCCTTACGATCCGGTCAAGGACCTCACGCCCATCATCGTGTTGTGCCGCATCACGCCGGTGCTGGTGATCAACCCGTCGCTTGCGGTGCGGAGCGTGCCGGAGCTGATCGCGCTGGCGAAGGCCAAGCCCGGGAGCTTGAATTATGGCTCGTACGGCATCGGCACGTATGCGCATCTGAGCATGGAGGAGTTCAAACAGAGGACCGGCACCGACATCGTGCACATCCCCTACCGCGGCGCGGCACCGGCCGTGACCGCCCTGCTCGCAGGCGACGTCGCGATGCTTCTGCTCAATCTCAGCAGCATCGAAGAGCACGAGAAGACCGGGAAGGCGAGAATTCTCGCGGCCGCGGGCGAGAAGCGGGCGGCGCTGCGTCCGGATTTACCGACGATCGCCGAGGCCGGCGTGCCGGGTTTCTCGACCACCGCCTGGTTCGCGCTGTTCGGGCCGGCGAATATGGGCCCAGATCTGGTGGCGAAGATTCACGCCGACGTCGCCAAGGTTTTGGAATTGCCGCAATCGCGCGAGTTCTTCCGCGTGAACAGCTTCGAGCGCGTCGACCTCACGCCCGCGCAATTTTCCAAGCTCATCCAGGACGACCTGCGGCACTGGGGAGCACTGGTCAAGGCGGTCGGAGCAAAACTCGATTGAATATTGGGAAACCGCGCTGGAGAGACGGATAACGATCATGCCTGAACAATATCCGCCCATTCGCCGTTTCGTGACCGGCCACGACGCCAACAACGTCGCCAAGGTGCTCATGCAAGGCCCTGCCACCAATGCCAAGTATCCGAGCCCCGGCACGGTCTCGACGCTGATCTGGTCCACCGACCGCACGCCGGCCGACATCGCGGTCGGGGAACAGATCGAGGATTTGGGCGCGCGCATCATCGGCACCGCCCCGCCGGCGAACGGGACGCGGTTCGCCGTCATCGACTTCCCGCCGGGCAACCAGGCGCGGATGCACCGCACCGAGACCATCGATTACGTCATCGCCAGCGCGGCACCAACCACGCCTGGGCCAATCGCGGCAACCGGCGCGCGCGCGTCGCGTGCGTGCTGATCGACGCCATGCCATTGGGGATCGGTCACCCCATCACGGGGGCGGCGAACGCGCGGTGAGCGCGGCGGCGCCCTCGAAGGTATCGCGTTGAAATGGACTCAGGAACAAGCGGCAAGCTCGATCTGCTCCCTCCCCCGCTCGCGGGGGAGGGGAGGGTGTGGCGCTGTCCGTCGCAGCCTGAGAAGCGCCGTAGTTAGGAGCGCCCATGAAAGTCCTGATCACCGGCGGGATGGGCGTGATCGGGGCGGAAGCAAGCCGCAGGTTCGTCCGCGAAGGGCACCGCCCCATCATCTTTGCCCGCCATCGCGACGAATGGCTCATTCGCGACATCCTCGAGGAAGTCGACATCGAGCTTGGGGACGTGCTCGACATGCCGCGCCTGCTCGATGTCATCAAACGGCACCGGGTCACGCATATCGTGCACGCCGCGGCGTTCGTCGGCGCGGTCTCGGCGGCCAATCCCGCGCTCAGCGTCCAGGTCAACGTGATGGGAATGGTGAACGTGCTGGAGGCCGCGCGCGCGTTCGACGTCACGCGCGTGGTCTATACCAGCGCGAAGGGCGTCTATGGTCCCGTGCTGGGCGAATACGGCGCGCCGACCTACAAGCCCGTGCCCGAGGATTTTCCGAAGAATCCCAAGCGCATCTACGACTCCGCCAAGCTAATGGCGGAGCAGGTCGGCCTCTATTACCAGGCCCATATGGGCGTCGACGTGGTGGTACTGCGCTTCGCCACCACCTACGGGCCGGGCAAGACCGCGCGTCACGGCAAGATGGGCGTGACCAGCCAGATCGTGGAGAATCCCGCCAACGGGCTGCCCTTCCGCCTCGCGCAGGGCGGCGACGAGAAAGACGACTTCATCTACAACAAGGATTCGGCCCATGGCATTTATCTCGCCTGCACGGCGCAAAATCCCAAGAGCCGCGTCTACAACATCGGCACCGGCGTGGGCGTCACGCTCAACGATGTCGCGCGCGTGTTGCGCAAATATCTGCCGCACGCCGACATCGAGATCGGTCCCGGGCTGAATTTCCTCGGCATGCCCTATCCCGCTTCCAGCGTCTACGATATTTCGCGCGCGCGCGCCGAGCTCGGTTACGCGCCGCAATACGATCTGGAGCGGGGCATTGCGGATTATCTCGATAGCCTCAAGCGGTTGAAGGCAAGTTGAAGGTCGCTCGTTGCGAGGCGTTCGCGACTACAGTCGCCGTCCGTATGGCGTTGAAGCTCGCGTGACGGAATGGGGCCCAGGGCGAGCTAGGCTCCTAAGATCGCGGCAACTCTGCGCTGTGCCAGGACGCCCCTTAGCGACGCTTACCCAGCTTGCGTCCTTTCGGGCTGCCGCTGACGTCCGGAACCTCGATGCCCAGCGCAGTGGCTAAATCGATTTGATGGTCCTGCTCCTGCATGAGGATCTGGCGAATCTGCTCCGCCATCGCGAATTCTCCAAGCGCCTCACATTGCCGGATGCGATCGCGGTAATTGCGGATGGTTTCATTTTCATTGTCGAGGTCGTACCGCAGCATGTCTTTCGGCTTTTTCGATGTGCGTACCGGCTTGGGCGTAACCGCTGGCATTTTACCGAGATAGTCGATCTGCCGCGAGATGATCAGGGCGTGATCGAGTTCCTGTTTGGCGTGGATTTCGAGCTGGGCGGCGATGTCCATGTATTCGGCGCCACTGAGCACTTGGGAATAGACGACGTAGGCGATAATGGCCTGATATTCGCGGGAAAGGTCTTCGTTCAACAGCTCCGCGAGGCGGTCGCGGGAGATTTCGTTTTCGTTCGCGGCGGATTTCGGCGCAGCCATTGAGTCCTCCTAAAAAAGACAGTGGTCGATGTACCCGTTCGGACTAGTGTCGCCATTCCAGTCTAGCACTCATTTCAGAAAGTATTGTCCAGTCCCTCATCCCGGCTTCCTTGCCGGATGGCGATCCCACGCACCAGCGTCTTTCCCGGCGTTGCGGTCAGCATGCGCAGTCTTCTTTAGTCGTTGGCGTTCAACGGGCGCCTCAATTAGCGGTCTTGGCCACGAAGGAATCCTTGGCACCAGGCTTGAGCACCACATATGCGCGCCGCCACGGCTGATCGTCGATCAGGCACCATTTATGGCCTTTGCCGATATGGTCCACCGCGACCAGCACATCGCCCGGTCGGAGTATGAACGTCTCCCCGTCGGGGGTAGCGAATTCAAGCGTCCCCGACAGCGTGATCACGAATTGCGGTTCCGGATCAGGGTGCCAATCATACGAGGAATGCGCCGGCGTTTCCTTGAAATGGATGGCAACTACGTCGGTGCGATCCTTTTCATCGATCGTGCCTTCCAGCACATGCGACGCATTGTCGGGTCCGGTGTATAGCTTGAACGCTCGCATCATTTTTCTACCTCCTTTGAATTTTAGCTCCTCCATCATTACGGTTTGTTGGCAGCGCGATATGCGTCGGGGGACAGGTCGTCCATCGAAGCGCTCCTTCTATCACTCCCAGAGGTTCGCCTTGGCGAGATCGATGAGATCGTCGCCGCGGCCGCCCATCACGGCCTTGAGCATGTAGAGCGTGAAGCCCTTGGCCATCTCGACCGTGATGCTGGGCGGAATGGGAAGCACCATCCGGCTCACGACCGCGTCGACCAGAACCGGTCCGTCGTGAGCGAGCGCCTCGGCGATGCCCTTCTCGACCTCACCCGGGTCCTCGAGGCGGATGCCGCGCACGCCGACGGCGTCCGCCATCGCCGCGAAATTCGGATTCTTCAAGCTGACACCGAAATCGAGAAATCCGGTCGACTTCTGCTCGATCTCGACGAAGCCGAGCGTGCCGTTGTTGAACACAACGACCTTTACCGGCAGGTTGTGCTGCACAAGCGTGAGGAAATCGCCCATCAGCATCGAGAATCCGCCGTCTCCGGAGAGCGAGATTACCTGGCGGCCCGGAAACGCAGCCTTGGCGCCGATCGCCTGCGCCATCGCGTTGGCCATGGAGCCGTGCCAGAACGACCCCATCAGCCGCCGCTTGCCGTTCATCGCCAGATAGCGGGCCGCCCACACCGTCGGCAGACCTACGTCGCAGGTGAAGACCGCGTCATCGGATGCATGATCGTTGATCGCTTTGGCCACTTGCTGGGGATGGATCGGCGGCCTGCCGGCTCGACCGACCGCGAGTTCATCGAGGCCTTTACGTGCCTTGCGATAGTGCTCGCGCGCCTGCTCGAGGTGGCTGCTGTCGCGCTTCTCCTTCAGCCGCGGCAGCAGCGCCTCGATCGTCGCGCGCACGTCACCCACCACGCCTACGTCGACCGCCGCCCGCCGCCCGATGACTTCGCCGCGTCGATCGACTTGGGCGATCCGCACGCCGCCGCCGCGGGGATAGAATTGCCGATACGGAAAATCGGTCCCGAGCATGAGCAGGACGTCGCAATCGACCATGGCGTAGTAGCCCGACGAAAACCCGATCAGCCCGGTCATGCCGACGTCGTAGGGGTTGTCCCACTCGACGTGCTCTTTGCCCTTGAGGGCATGGACGATCGGAGCTTTCAGGCATTGGGCGAGAGCGAGCAGTTGCTCGTGCGCACCTTGGCAGCCCGAGCCGCACAGAATCGTCACGCGGCCGTCACCGTTGAGAAGGGCGGCCAATCGATCGAGATCGGCGTTGGCCGGCGCCACCACCGGCTGCGCCGGCAGCAGGCCCGACGTCTTCGGTACCGGTGCCTCGATTGCGGGCTCGAGCGCGACGTCGCCGGGGATGACCACCACCGCGACACCGCGCTCCGCCACTGCCGCATGAATCGCCATCTCCAAGGTGCGCGGCATCTGGTTGGCGCTGGAGATCAGCTCGCAAAAATGGCTGCACTCCCTGAACAGTTCCTGCGGGTGCGTCTCCTGGAAATAGCCGGAGGCGATTTCCGCCGACGGGATCTGGGCCGCGATGGCGAGCACCGGCACGCGCGAGCGGTGGCAGTCGAACAGACCGTTGATGAGATGCAAGTTGCCGGGTCCGCAGCTGCCGGCGCAGACCGCGAGCTCGCCCGTGAGATGGGCCTCGCCGCCGGCGGCAAACGCCGCGACCTCCTCGTGCCGGACGTGAATCCATTCGATCTTGCCCTGGCGGCGCAGCGAGTCGGTCAGCCCGTTGAGGCTGTCACCGACGATACCATAAATGCGTTTGACTCCCGCCGCGACGAGAATGTCGACAAATTGATCCGCTACCCTTTGTGCCATCGCTCGTTTCCTTTTCTCGCGCCCAACGCAAGATCTGGGCATGTCCCGCCGGCATCGGATCAATGTTCAAACGTTTTCCAGGTGCAGCACGGCGGCGGTGTCGGCGCGGATGCGCCGGGACAGCGCGGCGTCCTCGATCAGAGATTCGCCATAGGACGGGATCATCTCTTTCAGCTTGGGAAGCCAGCGGTTGGCGGTCAGTTCGTTCTTGAAGCATTTCTCCAGCACGCCGATGGCGATGAACACCGCCGTCGAGGCGCCCGGCGATGCCCCCAGCAACGCCACCAGCGAGCAATCAGCTGCCGCAACCAGCTCGGTGCCGAACTCGAGAAATCCGCCGCGTCGGGGATCCGGCTTGATGATCTGCACGCGCTGTCCCGCCACTTCGAGTTGCCAGTCGGCCGGCTTGGCGCGCGGATAATATTCCTGCAGGGCAGCGAAGCGGTGATGCGCCGTCTGCAGAACCTGTCCGATGAGATATTTGGTCAGATCGAAATTGTCGCGAGCAACCGCCAGCAGCGGTCCGATATTGGCCGGCCGGATCGACTCGAACAGGGCCATGAGCGAGCCATACTTGAGGAATTTGGTGGAAAAGCCCGCATAAGGTCCGAACAGGAGCGAGTGCTTGCCGCCAATGACCCGCGTGTCGAGGTGGGGAACCGACATCGGAGGAGAACCGACGGACGCCTTGCCATAGACCTTGGCGTGATGGCGCTTGTTGATGCCGGCGTCATCGCAGCGCAGCCAAATGCCGCTGACCGGAAATCCGCCGTAGCCCCTGCCTTCCGGGATTCCGGACTTTTGCAGGAGCAGCAACGCGCCGCCGCCGGCCCCGAGATAGACGAACCTCGCCGTGGTCGAGTGCGTCTTGCCGCCGCGCTGGTTCTTCATGTCGATGCGCCAGCGCCCGCCCGGCTCGCGGCTGATATGGGTGACGCGATGGGCGTAGTGGGCCGTAAACCCCGTCATGCCCGCGAGGTAGCGAACGAGGCTGCGGGTGAGCGATCCATAATCGACGTCGGCGCCGGTGATGATCCGCGTGGCGGCTACTTGCTCGTCGGCGGCGCGGCCCTCCATCACCAGCGGGACCCACTCGCTTAGTTTCTTCTTGTCCTCCGTATATTCCATGCCGTAATAGCAATGATGCGCGCTCATCGCTGCGAAGCGCTTCTTGAGGAAGGCAACGTTGTCAGGCCCGTGCACAAAGCTCATGTGCGGGACCGGATGGATGAACGATTGCGGATCCGCGATCGCGCCCTTCGTTACCAGGTAGGACCAGAACTGCCGCGATAAGTCGAACTCGACGTTGACGTCCAGCGCCTTGGAGATGTCGATGCTGCCGTCGCTCCGCTCCGGAGTGTAGTTGAGTTCACAATTCGCTGCGTGGCCGGTGCCAGCGTTGTTCCAGGCGTCCGAGCTCTCGAGCGCCGCGCCGTCGAGCGTCTCGACCATCGAGATATTGAGCGCCGGCTCGAGTTCCTTCAGGAAGACGCCGAGCGTGGCGCTCATGATGCCGGCACCCACGAGGACGACATCCGGCTCGCTGGCGGTGCGATTTTCAATCATGGGTTTCTCCAATCAGCGGGACATTTGGCACGAGCCTTCGCCCGGCCGAGCTCCGGATTCGAGCCCGGCGTCCGTATAGAAGAGCGCGAGGATACGCTCTGATCGTTGAGCCGTTTGCTGGCGCGGTTTCCAGGGGCGGCGTCTTTCATAAGCGGTCATCGGCGCGAGCCAAGCTTTTTTACGTTGATGCAGCATTGGTCGCTGGTCGGTGCAGCCATGTGTTCGGCCCCAGGCAGGACGACCGGCGTGATCACGGTAACGAAGCCTCCTCAGCCTCCACCCGGTATGGGCGTCTTTTGCGTTTGAGTTTTGCTAGGCTCGAGCATTGCTTCGAGTTCTTCTTCAAGCGATCGCGGAGAAACTCCGAGTGTGCGAAATCCGGGCCGGTTCTCTGAGGCCATGGTGTCGATCTGCATAAGCTCGACCTGATTGCGGGTGAGGGGTGGCTGCGGCAGGATTTCAGCGAGACCGGCAACGGCATTCCAGAAAGCAAAGGGCATCCGCATCAGCACCGGCCGCAATCCTGCGCTACGGGCAATGGTCCGCAACAGCTCCTCGTATGAATAGACGCGTGGACCGGCCAGTTCGTAGATAGGGTACGGTTTCTTGCTCTGTCGCACGACTTCTGCGATCGCCGCAGCAACGTCGTCGGCGTACGCTGGCTGTAGCCTCGTCCTCCCGTCGCCGAACATCGGATAAGCCGGTAGGGACCGAAGCAGCCTGAGAATTGTCGTAAGAAAGGCGTCGTCCGGCGCGAACATTACCGCCGCGCGAATAATAACTGCGCCAGGGAATGCGGTCTGCACGGCCGCCTCGCCTTCGCCCCGGCTGCGAATGTAGGGCGATGGAGAGCCCGCATCGGCGCCGATTCCTGATAGGTGCACAAACCGTTTGGTCCCGGCCCGCCTTGCCGCTCTAGCGATCCTTGCGGCCGCTTCCACGTGCACCGAATGAAACGTATCACGTCCATGCTCGACATAGAGGCTGATCGCGTTGACAACGCCGTCGGCACCCACAACGGCGGCCTCTACGGAGCGTTCGTCGTGTGCATTGGCGGCGATCTGTTCGAGGCTGTCGCCCTCGGCCCGCTTAGGATGCCGTGAGGCGATGCGCACCGTGGCGCCGGACCCGCGCAAATGGCGCGCGACGCGGCGGCCAACAAAGCCAGTCCCGCCGAACACCGTTACGCAGCTTATTTCTCGATCCATCCAGTGATCCTGCGCCACGCTCTTGATTGACCCGTCAAGCGCCGTCCGCACTGCCTCAGCCGCCTCTGCCGGCGAACTACCTTCGTGGACATGATGCGAGATCACATCGATCAAAATTTGCGCTGCGGGGCCGACCGTTTGCCACTCCTTAACTTGGCTTGATCGATCAGCGGCTCAGCTTCAGCGTACAGGCTTTGCGCCTGTTCGATAATCGGCTGTGCCCTATTGAGAAGATCGATCAGCGCCTTGGTTGCTGGTAACGATCTCTCAATTTGCCTGAGTTGTGCATCACTGAGACCGGAAACGTGACCAATGAGGTCAATTAGCCAATGTTTCAGCATAGTTCGACCTTGCTGGCAGCGACGTACTAACTCACGTAACTCGCTCGATCAGCGGGGCGGCGCGCGTGTCGAAACCGTCAAAGCGCAAGAGGTCAAAAGCGTAGTGCAATGCGGGATTTCAGTCGCTCTATGTCCACTAATGAGATGGTCGGGCCGTGCTCCGGCCCTGCGAGCGAGAGAAGCTGGCAAGGGGCACCAAAAACGAGGAGCACGTTGAAATCTTCCTTTCCAGCGAACAGCGAATTCCGGCGGTCGCGCCTAGTGTCAGGGCAGGCCTGACGGTCAAAAATCGCCCACTCCGCCAGTGTGATTCAGCGGTGGTTGGGCGGGAGGCAGTGAGCCGCACCTCCACTGCCCGAGGCTGCGCGAATGTCAGCGCCGGTTTTCGGTCTGATCCGCGCCTCTACCGGTTTCATGCGCCGCTACTTTTTCGAATGCGGTGTGCCCAGGTACGGGAACTCCTTCAGGATGTCGGTGTGGGATTTGAGGCCTGTGGGCGGACACTGATTTTTCGTCAGGAAGGCGATGCGGTAGTTGATCACGTCGTCAGTGAAGACCCGGCCGTTGGGATACTTTGCGGGCTTCGACGGATCGAGACTCAGCACGTCGGGAAGTGTGCCCTCCTTGTCGATCGCGGCGATCGCTTCCTCGCGCGTGTAATTGCCGGTATGCCCCATCAGATGCACGAACTGGTCGAGCCATCGCTTGCGGTCGTTGACGGGCTCGCTCGCGTTGTATTCCTCCTTGGTGTCATCGGTGTTGAAGAAGCTGCTAACGCTCGGATGGCCCGCGCGATCGACGTGCAGCAACTTGCCGTCGCGTCTTACACTGCACCGCCCCCAGATGTGCATCTCGGGCTTGGGAGCGAGTTCACTCGTCGGCAGCTCGATCACAGTCGAAAACACGTTCGCTTCCGTATTCGAATCCACGCCGGTCCATGGAGACTTGCCGCCGAGGTGAGGCTCGGTGAAGTTCCGTTTGCCCCTGATATCGAACAGGTTCTTGATTCCGTCGAAGTCGAAAAAGAACGCGTCGCTGCGGCTGCCGGCGAAAAAAGTGTAGGGGCCCGACTTGATGATATTCGGCTTGGCGCCGAAGGAGACCTCGGCGTCGGCGATTATCTTCGTCCCTACCGGTTCGGCCGAGCGCGACTCCGAGCCCGTCGCCACGAATACGCTAACGGTCTGCCTGCCGTTCTGCGGCTTCGAGAACACATAGCTGAACGCGATGTCCGTCAGGTAATCACCGTCGTTATCGATGTTGAGGCGATAGATTGCGTCGGGATGAAGTGCGTCCGCATTGGGATTTGCGTTGAGGATGATCACGGCTCTGTTCTTGTCGGCGGGCGACTGGAATGCGTACAGGTCGCAGAGGTCGAGTCGTTGATCGCCCAGCGGCGGGCCAAGACTGAGTCCGGTGAAATGGTTTGACACTGGCCTCTCCTGTTGACCAAGGTTTCCATTTGGGTCTCACATTATACATCCACGCCGGCGGAGAGGCGCAAGCAGCTGAAATTCGCTGAAAACGGACGAGCCTGAGAATGGCGGACGCTATCGGCCAGGGCGAGCGGGCGCCGGATCGCAGTGCGGCTGCCAGATGGGAGGCGGAGGCGGCGAACGCGGCGCGGACGGCCGGCCCGCCGCTGCTGTTCGGGCTGCGGCTGTGGGCCTCGGTCTGTCTCGCTCTTTACGTCGCGTTCTGGCTCGAGCTTGACAACGCCTATTGGGCCGGCACCTCCGCAGCGATCGTCTGTCAGCCGCATCTTGGTGCGTCGCTGCGCAAGGGCTGGTTCCGCATGATCGGCACCTTGGTGGGCGCGGTCGCGATCGTCGCGCTGACCGCCTGCTTCCCACAGGACCGCGCTGCGTTTCTCATCGGTCTGGCATTGTGGGGCGCAGCCTGCGCGCTTGTCGCCACGCTGCTGCGCAACTTCGCGGCCTACGCGGCAGCGCTCGCGGGCTATACCGCCGCGATCATCGCCAGCGATCAGCTCGGCGCCACGGGCGGGCCCAACGGGGACGCGTTCATGCTCGCGATCACCCGCGTCAGCGAGATCTGGATCGGCATCGTCTGCGCCGGAATCGTGCTTGCCGGGACCGATTTTGGCGCCGCCCCGCGGCAGCTTGCAGCGCGGTTCGCGGCGCTATCAGCCGAAATCGCGAGTCGGTTCGGCTCCACGTTGGCACTAGCCGCGTCGCCGTCCTCAGACATGCAGTCGATTCGACGTGAGCTCATCCGGCAGCAGCCAATTCGACGCGAGCTCAACCGACAGGTGATTGCGCTCGACCCAGTGATCGACGAGGCGATCGGAGAATCCTCGAGGCTGCGCTATCACTCGCCGGTGCTCCAGTCGGCCCTCGACGGCATGTTGGCCGCGCTCAGCGCCTGGCGCATCGTCGCGGCGCGGCTATGGCGGCTGCCGGAGGCGGCGGCTCAGCAGGAGCCCGCTGCCGTGCTGCTCAATGTTCCACCGGAGCTGCAATCCGCTCCGCAACAAGGCGAGCCGAAACGCTGGATGGCGGACCCGATCGGTACGCAGCGCGTGTTTGACGCGGCGGTTGCGATGCTCAACGCGTTGCCGGCGGGCACCCCGTCGTTGCGGCTGCTTGCCGACCAGACCGCCCAAGTGCTGGTCGGTTTGTCGCATGCGCTCGATGGGCTGGCATTGCTGGTCGCCGAGCCGGCTCGTCGCCCCTCTCTCGGCCGAGTGAGGTTCCATGTGCCCGATTTATGGCCTGCTTTCGTCAACGCCGGGCGCGCATTCGTAGCCATCGGCGCGGTGGAGCTTTTCTGGATCGTGACCGCATGGCCGAGCGGGGGCTTCGGCCATCACGTTTACGGCCATTGTGATCACTCTGCTCGCGCCGAGAGCCGATGAGGCCTACGCACTTGCTTTACGTTTCGCGGTGGGCGTCGCCCTTGGCGCGGTCGGCGCGGCGATCGTCGAATTTGCGGGATTGCCAAATGTAGAGACCTTCGTCGGCTTCAGCATCATGATCGGGCTCTACCTCGTTCCGGTCGGTGCACTCATCGCGCAACCCTGGCAAACAGCGGTATTTATCGGCATGGCCTACAATTTCTTGCCGGTGCTCGCGCCCGCGAACCAGATGACCTACGACACCGTGCAATTTTATAACGCCGCGCTGGCGATTGTTGCAGGGTCGATCGCAGGTGTGCTGTCATTTCGAATATTGCCGCCGCTCTCGCCCGCCTTTCGGACGCGCCGCCTGCTCATGCTGACCTTACGCGACCTACGCCGCATCGCGACGAACCCCGCCCCGCCGTCGCGAGAGGATTGGGAAGGCCGCATGTACAGCCGTCTGGCGGCATTGCCGGACGCGGCGGAGCCGCTGCAGCGGGCACAGCTCGTGGCCGCGCTGGCGGTTGGGAGGGAGATCCTCGAGCTTCGTCGCCTTGCGCCAGAACTCGGCTTGGGCTCGGAGCTCGACTCGGCGCTCGAGGCCTTTGTGCAAGGAAACAGCGCCGCCGCAACCGCACGGTTCAACGAGCTCGATCGGCGTCTCGCCTCTTTGCCGGTCTCTGACCCGGGGACTTCGCTTGCGTTGCGGCCGCGCGCCCTCGTCCTCGCCATTGGCGATGTTCTCGCCGACCATAGCGCTTACTTCGACACCGGAGCACGCAGTTGAAGTTCATCGAGATCGATCTGCTCGGTGTCTACGTCGCGCCGATCGCGTTGCTGATTATCGCGGCGTGGTTTGCTACAATCGGGTTGCGCCGGATCGCGGATCGTTTCGGCTTGCTGCGCCACGTTTGGCATCCGGCGCTGTTCATGTTCGCCCTCTACATTATTGTGCTATCGTCAATGGTGCTCGTCATCGCCCGCTGAGATTTGCCATGTCCGATGTTGAAGCCAAATCGGAGCGCGGCAAGAGTGCTGACCTTCGTGTCGTCAGTTCCGCCGAGCCGGCGGCTCGCGCCACGCATGGGGCGCGGATCCGAGTTGTTCCGCTGTTGATTACGCTCGCCACGGCCGGACTTGCCGCAGGGCTCGGCTGGGCGATGTGGAAGGCCTATATGGAGACGCCCTGGACCCGCGATGGCGCGGTGCGGGTCTACACCGTCACGATGGCCCCGGAGGTCGCCGGCCGCATCGTCGAGCTGCCGGTCGTCGACAATCAGTTCGTGGCCAAGGGCGAGCTGCTGATGGTAATCGATCCGACGAACTACCAAATTGCCGTGCAACTCGCGGAGGCGGCGGTGAAGCAGGCGCAAGCCAACGTGCAAAACGCGGACGCGCAGATCGCCGTGCAGCAGGCGCAAGTGAACGCGAGCCAAGCGCAAGTGGAGCAAGCGAAGGCCTCGTTGGTGTTCGCGCAGCAACAGGCAGTGCGTTATGGAGAGCTGGCGGAAAAAGGCTACGGCCCCGTTCAGAGCGCCCAGCAGTTCAGCGCCGAGCAGCGAGAGAAACAGGCGGCGGTGGAGAGCGCGGAGGCAAGCCTGAAGCTCGCGCAACGGCAGATCGACTCGTTGAACGCGCAGCGCGCCAGCGCCGAGGCGAACCTGGCGCAGGCCACGGCCCAGCGCGACCAGGCCCGCGTCAACCTCAAGCGCACGCAAATCCGCTCGCCGGTCAACGGCTGGGTGACCAACCTGCTCGCGCAGCTCGGCGACTACGCCAATGTCGGGCAGGTTAAAATCGCGCTGGTCGATGCGGATTCGTTCTGGGTCGATGCCTACTTCACCGAGACCGCGCTAGGCTCCATTCGCGAGGGCGATCCGGCGGAGGTCAAGCTGATGGGCTACAGCGACATCGTCCGCGGCCACGTCGACAGCATCGCACGGGGCATCAACGTCTCCAATGCGCAAGCCGGCCCGCAAGGACTCGCGCAGGTCAACCCGATCTTCACCTGGGTGCGTTTGGCCCAACGCATTCCCGTGCGCATCCACATCGATCATGTGCCCAAGGGCATCGTTCTCGCCGCCGGCCAGACAGCCACCGTGGAAATCGACCATCGATCTCGGTCGCCGCTGCGTTAACCGGGAGCGCGCTCCGGTCGGAAGCGAACGAGACCGTGAGAGAACCCAACCGGCGCCGAAGCGATTGACCCGGATTCTCCGCGACTTAAGTATTGAATTCCAGGAGAGAGTCCATGGCCGCTACGAGAAAAGAAAGTGACAGCCTCGGCGTGGTCGAGGTGCCTGCAGACAAGCTGTGGGGCGCTCAAACCCAGCGCTCGCTCGAGCATTTCAGCATCGGCAGGGATTTGATTCCCCGCGAGATGATCTCTGCCTATGCCATCTTGAAGAAAGCCGCTGCCGCCGCCAACCACGCCGGCAAGCGGCTCGACGATCAGCGCTATAAATTGATCGTTCAGGCGTGCGATGACATCCTCGCCGGGAAGCACCACGACATGTTTCCCTTGCACGTTTGGATGACGGGCAGCGGCACCCAGTTCAACATGAACGTCAATGAGGTGATCTCCAACCGTTGCTCCCAACTCGCCGGCACGCCGCTCGGGAGCAAGACGCCCGTTCATCCCAACGATCACGTCAACATGGCGCAGTCGTCGAACGATACGTTTCCCTCGGCCATGTATATCGCGGCAGCACTCAACGTAAAGCAGCGCCTCATCCCCGCGGTCGCCGCCTTGCGCGATGCGATCAGCGCTAAGGCGCAAGCGTGGGATGACATCGTCAAGATCGGGCGCACCCACATGCAGGACGCCACCCCGCTGACGCTGGGCCAGGAATGGTCGGGCTACGCCGGGATGCTGTCGGACGATCTGGAACGCATCGAAGCCGCGCTGCAAGGCGTGTACCGCCTGGCGCTGGGCGGCACGGCCGTGGGAACGGGCATCAACTCGGCGCCGGGCTTTGCCGAAGCGGCGGCGGCCGAGATCGCCCGGCTTACCGGCCTGCCGTTCGTCACCGCTCCCAACAAATTCACCGTGCAGGGGTCCCACGACGCGCTGGTGCAACTATCCGGAACGCTCCGCACGCTGGCGGTGTCGCTCTACAAGATCGGCAACGACATTCGCCTGATGTCGTGCGGACCTCGCGCCGGGTTTGCGGAACTGTGGATTCCGGAGAACGAGCCGGGCTCCTCGATCATGCCGGGCAAGGTTAATCCGACCCAGTGCGAAGCGCTCACGATGATCGCCGTGCAGGTGATGGCCAACGACGTCGCGGTGGGCTTTGGCGGCGCCGGCGGTTACCTCGAAATGAACGTCTACAAGCCGCTGATGATCTTCAACATCGCCCACTCCATCACCCTCATGACCGACGGCTGCGTGAACTTCCGCAAGTTCCTGGTCGAGGGTACCAAGCCCAATCTCAAGAAGATCAACGAATACGTCGAGCGCTCGCTCATGCTGGTGACGGCGCTTGCGCCCGTCATCGGCTACGACAAGGCCTCGAAGATCGCCCACCACGCTATGGACAACGATCTCACGCTGAAGGAAGCCGCCTTGCAACTGGGCTTCGTCACCGAGGCGGAATTCGATCGCGTCGTCGATCCGAAAAAAATGGTGAAGCCCTACGTGGGGCCGCGTTGAGCATCGTCATGTCCGGGGTTGGACGTGACTCGGCCTCATCACCCCGAAGCTCGTCATCGACGGCCTGAGCGAGCGATCGACGCAGGTAAAATCATAAGCAGACGAAGGACTGCGCCGGCCGCCAGCCACGAATTCCGACGCGATCGATCCTCGCTCCCGCCGATCGCATGCGTCCAAGCCAACTCCGCTTGCTTTCGTCTTTTTCTTTTGATATTCGAGCCCCTTAGAACGTCATGAGACCGTCACAATCGATTCGTCCCGGTCCCATCCCAAGCCCGCATGTTTGCAATCATAGCCCGGTCGAGGGGGGCGAATGAGTTTCGAGATTGAGCGAAAATTCCTCGTGCGTGGCAACGATTGGGAACGG
>WNGD01000482.1_pt1 | contig 42465 bp, 37 predicted proteins | sample 5400671 | NCBI WGS metagenome assembly WNGD01 (sample SAMN13153369, study PRJNA577476) | soil metagenome | isolation source: 40 cm soil or saprolite under grassland replicate 2 | place: USA:California | collected 2016-06-15 | reverse complement strand
CACCAATCGGCAACCGGCCTTCACGACCTGTAACTACTGTCATGCTAACATTGCTCATCATCTGTCTGTCACGCTTCAGGGAGTTTCATACTCGTATACGCTCGGCGCAGCGACGAGCCGATCAACTGATGTGCGGAAGGTCTCCGACCTTGCGGGGAAGCTCTTTCTAGATTCTTTGGGGCTACGCCCCTCTCCTCCAGGGCTGGCCTCAGCTTGTGGTCTCGCGGCTCTGCCGCCTGATGTGCGGAAGGTCTCCGACCTTCCGGGAAGCTCTTTCTAGATTCTTGGGGCTACGCCCCTCTCCTCCAGGCGATTCGATCAATATCAACATTCAGCGGCTCATCATCCGTCGCACATCCTTGCCAAATCCGCGCACTCGACCAACGGTAGTCTATCGCTCTTTCAACCATTCCGGCCCGCACTGGATTAAGATGAATGTAATTGACCTTCTGCATAAACACGGCTTCGCTGAAGACTGAAAGAACATTCTTCTCTTTCTGCCAGAGCGAATAGTTGTGCTTGCGCTTCCATTCTTCGTGTTGCAACTTCGCGAGCGAACTTTGGAAGTTCTTCTCTTTCAGATAATCGATCACCCTGCGTCCCGTAATGCCCTTGATGCACCGTAAGACATCAGCCGAGGTATTGGGTTGGTCAGTCATCAGATGGAGATGATCGGGCTTGATCACATAGGCAAAGAGCAGAAAACCTCCGGATTCGCGCGCTTCATCAAGAGCGTTGCAAGTAACAAGCTTGATAGCGTCACTCTGAAAAACAGGTAGGCGGTCTTTCGCAACCAGGGTGATGTAGAGTGCCTGGGAGTCTCGCGAGATTTGAAATTTCCCGTCGCCATTTTAAGTGAGGGGCGAAGCCCCGAGCGTGAAAATGGGGCATTTCGGAAGGTCAGAGACCTTCCGCACATCAGGCGGCGAAGCCGCGACGGGTTGAGCTTATGGTTTTTGGTAGGCTGGGTGAAGGATGACTCGCGGATGTCCTTAACGACGCGTTGGCAAGAAGTTTGGCATCACTGCCATTACTCAACGCGTCCCCACACCCGGAGACGACTAACGCCCCCATCTGGAAAAATGTTGAAGATCAGGTGGGTTGATACTCCGGTCTCTCTAATCTCCTCAGCAAACAAGTGTCTGGTGTGGGGCTGTAGTTTTGTGCGCGGCAGCACTTCACGCCACGTCATTGCAGGATCGGTCAGAGTTTCAGTAGCGATATTTTCTCCGGCATTGGTGGCGCCCAATGAACAACTCTCCGGACAATTTCCTTTGAAGTGCGACGTGTCCACTTCGACACGATGGATGCGGCCTTTCTTTCCCAGCTTGACGATCACCCAGTCGTGCCCTGGCCCGCGGCGGCGTTTTGTTTCCCAACCATCGCTCATGTTCACGCCTCGTCCCGGCATGATCAGATTGTGGCGATGTCCGAAGAACATGTCGCTGCACGCCAGCACCAGCCCGCCATTCTCGACCGCCGCCAGATCGATCTGGCCGCCCACGAGCTCGAGACGTTCCCAGTCGGGCACGACTTCGCCATAAACTCTTAACCTCGCCACGCCACCGTCGGGATAGATCTTGAAACGGAGATGAGTAAAACGCTCTTTAGTGTCGATCGAAAATGGATTCGATGAGTCGCCGTTTAAATTGCTTTGCGGAAGTATTTCAGTCCACTGCATCGAATCCCCTGCCAGCTCTTCAATCGCCGGTAAGCCTTCAACAGCACAAGCTTCAATCGAACATTGCTCCGGATAGTTTCCCTTGAAATGGCTGGTGTCAACGACAACTCCGCGAATAATACCGGGCAGGCCCAGCCGAATAATGCACCAGTCGAGGCCGGGCGTCCGCCGGCGGCGCGTCTCCCATCCATCCATCCACTTGCCGCGATCGGTATACTTGCCTTCGATAAAGACTGGCGCGCCCGGTTTCAGAAGATTTTCTTTGGGAGCAAAGAATTCTTCGTTGGCTACCAGCACTGCTCCGCCCAGACGTTCTGAGGCAAGATCAATTAACTCAGTAAAGTCCATTATTCCATCACCCGCTTAGTTAAAGCTGCTCAATTATTCCCAAATCTGCTGCCGTAGTAACAGGCGCCCATTTGGCCGGCGTTTGAATTCACCTCGGTCGTAAATCTTTTCGCCGCGTAGAAACGTTGTCTCGACCACACCCTTCAGACGTTCGCCATTATACGGTGTTAACTTGTGACGATGTTGAAGCATGCCGGCAGAAACGGTTAATTCCTCGTCAGTATTCCAGATCACAAAGTCGGCATCGTAGCCCGCCGCAATGGCGCCCTTGTTCTGGCCCAACCCGACGAGGTTTGCCGGCGCGCGGCACAACCAGTTCGCCAAATCGTTGATGGTGTAACCACGCTGCTGCGCTTCGGTCCACACTACCGGCAATCGCAGTTGTAGTGAAGAGATGCCGCCCCACGCTTTCATGAAATCGCCTTCTTCACGGCGCTTTAGTTCCGGCGGACAAGGCGAATGATCCGAAACGATCATATCTATGACGCCATCATTCAATGCCTGCCAGAGTTGCTCGCGATTCTCGCGTTCGCGAATCGGCGGGCAACACTTAAATTCGGTCGCGCGATCGGGAATGTCCTCAGCCGCAAAATGAAGATAGTGCGGACAAGTCTCAGCCGTTATCTTTAATCCTTCCGCACGGGCATCGCGTAGTAACACAATCGCGTCCGCGGACGAGTGATGGACGATGTGGACCTTCGCCCTGGTCTCGCGACCTAGACGAATCATCAAGGCAATCGCTTCGTTCTCAGCCTCGCGCGGTCGGGACTTTAGAAAAGTTTCGTACGAAGTAGGACAGACATTCCTGTCTGTCGCTTTCTTCCCAACGTTCGTGTCATCAAACTCATGACAGGCAGGAATGCCTGTCCTACTAATCGGCCCAGGCAATTCCGCATGAACGATCAGCACCGCGCCCAGACGCGCCAGTTGCGGTATTGCTTCGCGAAGTTCTTCCTCATTAACGTTGGGGAACTCATCAACTCCGGAATGGATTAGAAAGCATTTGAAGCCGACGACGCCGGCATCCCATAACCTTGCCAGCTGCGAAGTGTTTCCCGGAACTACGCCGCCCCAGAACCCAACATCAACATGGCATTGGTCGCGGGCTGCTGCCAGCTTGGTTTGGAAACCTTCGACCGTGGTCGTAGGTGGGATACTGTTCAGGGGCATATCTACCAGCGTTGTCACACCGCCGGCAGCTGCCGCCCGAGTCGCAGTGGCGAAACCTTCCCAATCGGTACGGCCGGGCTCGTTGAGGTGTACGTGGGTGTCCACCAATCCCGGCATCAGGACCGCGTCGTCCCCGACCTCGACCAGCTTGCAACCTGCGGGATAACTATCGAAGGTAGTTACGGCGCTGATGCGGCCGTCATGAACATGTACGCACGCTGGTTCGACAGACTGCGGAGTCACCAACCGGCGGGCGCGTATGGCGAAGTCGATCTCTGACATTCCTTAGGATTGCCATTGCGGCGCTACTGCGGTCTGACTGAAGTCCGGCGGAAAAACTTTTCGATAGAGCACCGCATGAGAGGCCATAGTGACAGGCAACACAAAGAAGGCGCCGACATAACAGCACAACACGCCCAGCAGCGTGACCCCGAGATTCAGTAGAACCAGGCCAAAGACTCCGCCCAGATTGGCCCGTACGGCGCTAAAACTGGTCTTCACCGCATCCACTCCGGAAAGCTTCTTATCTACGATCAAGGGGTACATGAACATGAAGAACCCCTGAATCAATGTGACTATTAGGAGTAGAACGAAGACAAAAATAAAAATCATTACAAACATTCCCACCGCTGCGACGGGATTGCCGCCCCCTGAACCCCCCTGGCTGGCCGCCAGGGCCAAGAACATCGCAAAAAACAAAATGTAACACCCAAAGAACAGGATGAAGATGGGAACGAACTGAATCAACGAAGCAATCAGGCTGGGCACGAAAAAGTCGAATCCCTTAAAGAGAGTTTCAAATTTGACCTCCTCACCGCGCATTCGCTGCAAGAGGCACATGTAGATACCGCACATCATTGGGCCGATGATTACTATTGGCACGGCCCCTCCGATCAGAAGTCCGACAACGGTTATCCCCAGGAACAGCCAGTACTGATCTTTTATTAGAGCGTAGGCTTCCTTCAGGCACTCCACCGGCTTGATCGACGCTCTGCGGAACTCCGGTAAGTTTTGACTCATAACAATGCCCCTTCTGCTGATATTAGTAAATAATTGCAGCTCGTCCTCGAACTCAAGTCTTTGGGACAGTTCCAATTTGAATAAGAAAGTCCTCCAGCAGATTCATGGCAACTCGCAGGCGGTAGTCGGCGGTTGAACGCAAATCTGCAATCGGCGCGATCTCCCGCGCCAGCTCCGCTGTTCCTGCCTTGACGGTATCGTCACCCGGCGCGCGTCCATTTATCACGCTTTCGGTCTTGGCGCAACGAAGGGGGATCGGCGCGACACTGCCCAGCGCGATCCGCACGTCGCTGAACTTCCCTTCGTTCAGACGCCCTACGCCCGCGAAACAAACCTTGGAAATTGCCTGAGCTTTGCGGGTGCCAACTTTGCGATAGTAGTGCTGCTGTTCCTTTGTTGTGCGCCGCAAACGGATGCTCCGCAATAGTTCGTCAGGCTGCAGGCCCATTTCCTTGTAGCCCGTATGAAACTGGTCGTACGGAATCCAGCGCGCTCCGTCTGCTGAAATCAATTCGAGCTCCGCATCATAGGCAAGCAATGCCGGCGGCGAGTCGGCTGCGGGAGAAGCATTGGCGATGTTACCGCCGAGTGTGCCGCGATTCTGGATCGCCAGGCCGCCAGTCTCGCTCGCAGCTTGAGAAAGCATGGGAAATTCCTGGCTCAGAATGGAATTCTGCTGCACTTCGGTGTAGGTTGTCAGCGCGCCCATGGTAACGGATTCACCGGTAACGTTGATGCCCTTTAGATCTTTCAGATTGAAGATGTCGATGTAGTTTCTGTGTGGTAGCTTGCCGGCCTCGAGCAGGACCATGAGGTCGGTGCCACCGGCAAACGGTTTCCAGACCCCCGGCTCGCGCGCAAGCAGGTTGAGGGCCTCGCCCAGGGTTGCGGGCGAAATCAACTGGTAGGATGGAACGTAGGCTCTCATTGTTTGCTGTTTTTGTCTCGCTTCAAAGACGGCTCATTACGCTGCTTGCTTGCCTCGGTGTTAGCTCGCTCTTGATTGATCTTGGCCTTACGTAAAGACAGACCGAGGCGGCGAAGTTGAGACACTCGCTTCAACCTGTTAGTGACGGCGTCCGCGGACATGTCAACTTTGGGCATCTCGTACTCCTTCCTCTCCTAATCTATTTCTGACACGCACGCACGACGGATTCGAAGATCTTCATATACCCGGTGCAGCGACAAAGGTTGCCAGCCAGTCCGTTGCGAATATCGGCTTGGTTCGGATTTGGATTTCGTTCGAGTAAATCCACGGCGGCCATCACCATCCCGGGCGTGCAGATGCCGCATTGCGCGCCACCACATTCGATGAAGGCTTGCTGAACCGCGTGTAATTGAGCGCCGTTGGCCACACCTTCGATGGTTTTGATTTCGGCGCCGGCAACCTGCGCGACGGGGACGAGACAACTGTTAACAATCCGGCCGTCGATAAGGACCGAGCAGGCGCCGCATTCGCCTTCGCCGCAGCCTTCCTTCGTTCCGGTCAGATGCAATTGCTCGCGCAGCACATCCAGCAGACGCTCCATGGGATACGCCTCGAGAGTCTGTGGCAGGCCATTCACCCTGCAATTGATTTGGGTCTTCTTCACGGATCCTAGTTTTACCGATTCCCTACGTTTAGAAGCGGGCTACCGCCCGCTTTCGTCGGGCATTAGCCCGACTCTAAACAATTCGCGCGTTTCCAAGCGCCGGGCATCTTCATCGTTCACGCCGCGTCCAATTTCACCAGCAAAGCCTCCGGCATCAGCGGAATGTGATTGAAGCTAACCCCCGTGGCATTTTCAATCGCATTAAGGATCGCTGGACCGCCGCCGTCCATCGGCAACTCGCCAATGCCTTTCGCGCCGGCTGGTCCGTAGGCGTACGGATTCTCTTCGAAATAGACGCGAATTGGCGGAATGTCGGCGGCGGTCGGCATGATGTAGTTCGTCATCTGGTTATTAATCATGCGCCCGTTCTGCCAGATGACGTTTTCGTAAAGCGTATAGCCAATTGCCTGGGCCACGCCGCCTTCGATCTGGCCCGCAGCGAGCACCGGGTTGATGACTTTGCCGACTTCCTGCACGGCGACGAAATCATCCACATGCGGTTCGAAGGTCAGCATGTCCACGCTGACTTCGGCGACATATACCGCCCACGCAAACGCGCCATACGCATCGCCCTGATACTTCTCATCATCCCAGTGAATGCCCGGAGGTGGTTGGTACTTGCTGGAAGTTTTCAGAGCTCCGAGCTTCTCGATGTAACTGGCGCAAGCTTTTTGAAATTCTGCTTGCGTGTAGTTCTCTTTCAAAAAGCCACCGGCGACAAGTGTCTGCTTCAAGCCGATGACTGCAGACTCCACCAGCTTGCCCACGATCATTACGGTGCGCGAAGCGACTGTGGGCCCGCTGTTGGGCACGTTCCTGGTGTCCGGTTGAGTGACCTCCACCAGGTCGTAATCGATCCCGAGCGCTTCTGATGCGATTTGGGAAAAGATCGTGTTGGTACCCTGCCCTATCTCCGTGCTGGCCGCCAGAATTCGTACGCGCCCCTCCGTTGTCGCTTCCGCTCCCACCACCGATTGCAAGTAAACTTCACCTGAACCCGTAAAGCCCGCCCCGTGCATGAACGAGGCGAAGCCAATTCCTTTCTTGATTCGCGACGACGCGTTTTCGCGGGCGAACCGCTTGGATTTGGCGTGATAGTCGCTGACCTCAAACGCACGATCGAGCAAACCGTCCATGTCGACTTTTTCGTGAATCACCTGGCTGGTGGCGGTGGTCTGACCTTCGCGAATGAAGTTGCGCCGGCGAAACTCTTCCGGAGTTAACGCCAGCGCCTTTGCGACTTTGTCCATCTGTCGCTCGAGGGCAAAAATACTTTGCGGCGCCCCAAATCCTCTAAAAGCTCCGTGCGGCGGGACGTTGGTAGCAATCGCCCGGCTGTGTATGCGCACGTTGGGACAAAGGTACGGACCCGCGGCGTGAATCGTGCCGCGCGACAACACCACCGGAGACAGGGTGCAGTACGCGCCGCCGTCGATCACGAAATCGATCTCCATGGCTAGGAGTTTTCCCTCTTTCGTTACCGCTGTCTTGTGACGCACGCGTGACGGATGGCGCTTGGTGGTGGCCACCATGTCTTCGGCGCGATCGTAAATTATCTTCACCGGCTTCCCTGACTTCCAGGCCAGCAGCGCGGCGTGTCCGGCAATCATCGACGGGTATTCTTCTTTGCCGCCGAATCCTCCCCCGGTTTCAGTCTGAATCACCCGGACCTTTTCTTCAGGCAGGTTGAAGAGTTTCAGCAGCGCCTTATGAACGTAGTAAGGACACTGCATCGAGCCCCAAACGGTCACCCCGTCTTCTGCGTTGGCCATCGCGATCGCGCCATTGTTCTCGATATAGAGCTGCTCCTGCGCGCCGGTGTGGTATTCACCTTCGACGATCAAATCCGCCTGCGCCCAGACTTCATCGACATTGCCCTTGTCCACCAGGAAGGTCTTGAAGACGTTATCTTCGCCCCAGATGACTTCCTTCCTGGCCAGCGATTCTGTGATGGTGAAGACCGCGGGCAGCTCTTCGATTACAATCCGCACGTTGCGGCGGGCTTCTTCAAGCAGATATCTATCGGGATGGGCCAGAAGAACTATTGGCTCTTCCGGATGGTTTACTACCTCGTCGGCGAGGTACGGCTGATCGTTCAGGATCAGCGCCACATAGTTCTCGCCCGGAATGTCTTTCGCTGTAACGATCGTGAATTCATTCCAGGGAATGTCGCCTTCGAACGAGATGTTCTTGATTTTTCCGTGGGCCACCGGGCTGCGGACAGTGACTCCGTACAAGATATCCGGGAACGTCAGGTCATCGACATACAAAGCCTGGCCAGTGACTTTCCTGCGGCCTTCTTTGCGGGGAACAGATTTGCCGACGATGCTGGAGGCCATGCGTTTACTTTACTGCACAAACCGACAGTAGCTCAAAACAATTTCTTAGCCGCGGATGAACGCGGATAAAAGCGGATATGAGAATGAACAAAAAGTGAAGCAGGCAACAAGAATACTAGCGGCGAGTGAATGGAAACGTCTATGCTTTCTAATAGCTTTTGTTCTGATCCGCGTCCATCCGCGTTAATCTGCGGCTAAAAAATGATCCCGCTAAAAATGATCCCGCTACACCATCGATAGTTCTGCTACGATCTCGCGCATGGCGGTGCGGCCTTTTTCAACTTCGTCAGGGCCGAAGGAAATGGCGCCCACGACCGCGTGGCCCCCGCCACCATAGCGCTCGCAAATCGTCGCGATGTTGTGCGTGCGAGGGCGGGGACTCCAGGGGTTCGAGCCCACAGAGATTTTGGTGCGCTGCGTGCCGCGCGTCAGGGCCACAGTGTAGGTCGCTTCCGGAAAAAGATAATAAGGGATGAATTTGTTAAAGCCTTCGTAGCCTTCGTCCACCAGATCAAACTGCACCACCCCATTGGCGTACGAAGCCTTGCGCTGAATTGCTGCCAGTGTTTCGTGGTGTTGCCTTAGGATGGGCTGAAAGCGGCGCTGCACTTCTTCACTGGTCGCCACTTCCTCAAGAGATCGCACGGTCAGGTCGCGAATCGTCTGCTCGATGAAACTATCGTCGGGATCGGCTTCGATGACCTGCATCAATTGAAGGGCCGGCTCTTTAAGTTCTACGCACTGGGCCGGCGACTCGTAAAGCGCTCCGTCGATCACGTGGGCCCAGTGCACCAGCGACTTGATTGGCTCGTCATTGAAGCCAAACTCCGAGCGGGCCACATCGGCGATGAATTCCGTGCAGGATTTGCGCGTGGCATCGAGAAACTTCTTGCCTGAGGTGTCGGCGCGAAAGTGGGCTTCGTCCTGCGGCGTCAGGAAGGCTGATTGGTGATGATCGAACCACCAGGTAAGTTTCTCGGAGGGCGAGTACTTGAAATCTACGATCGCATTTTCCTCTCCATCGAACATTTCCACGTCAAACAAATTGCCGGGCCGATGCAACAAGCCCGCGTATTGCACTTCGGCCTCAGGATGGATGCGTTCTTTGTAAAAGCGGGTGAAGGTCGCCGCCGAAGCGACACCGTCAAAACAATGACCGTGATAAAGCACTCGAAGTTTCATTGAGATCCGGTAACCAGCCAGGAATCAGACTTAAACGAAAGCCCGCAATCTTAGCAAGACTCTTCGCAGTCCGCCAGCGCAGGCTAAGGAGAAGCACCGGGTCAGTTTGAGGGAGGCTTTTTCTCATTCACACCTGGCTTCAGCCAGGTGATACAAACCGCCACCCCTGATCCCATAAACCGTTTCCAACGGTTTCAGCTTAGAAGCCGTTGAAACGGCTCCGGAATTCTTGCTGCTGGCCAAGTCACCTGGCTGAAGCCAGGTGTGAATGAGACTAAGAGTGAACCCAGAACCTAAGCAGGAGCCATTTCACGGCAAATAGGCGAAGGATAAAACCAAAGGCGCAGAGCAAACTCATTCTTGTTCAAGCTTGAGTTCACTTGCGCCTTAGGTTTCTGCACGCCTGGGGCTTGCTTCTAGTTCTTACAGGGAACAATTGCTGCTGCGCTCTTGGCGCCCAGATGCTCGCCAATGAACTTATCGGCGTCGGCTTCGATCAGCTCGCCGTTAACGATCCAGGCATTCTCGGTAAGCACATCGCCAGTGGGTTTGACTTTCGCGGGATCGAGGAAAATGTTCCAGGGCGAACCCCACTTGCGCGTATCGCCCGTCGACTGGCGATAGCCGTAATGCGTGGTCTTGTCGCGCGCGTCGCGCGCTTCTGATTCAGTTACCACAGGAAAAGCCGGGCCTGACGGGCCAAAAAAAGCGCGCACATCAGCGCGCGTGGCATATTCACCGACCCCGATCACTTCCAATCCCTGGGCTTTGTATTTCTCGTAAAGCCTCGCCGCCACCGGCGCTTCGTTCCGCCAGTTCGGACACCATGGCGCGAAGTAAACCACCATCACCAGCTTCTTGCCGCGCGCAAGTGAACGCAGGTCCACCGGCTGGTTGTCTTTCAAATCGGTGAACGTCCAATTCTTGTAAGTGACAGCCTTCTCCTGCAGCGGCGCGTATTCGTGGCCGGCTTCCTGGGCCATTAGCGGCGCGGACGCCATTAGACAAAGAACGATAAGACCTAAGAATTTATTCATGGTATTGCTCCATCGCCCCTTACCAGGCTTACTTTCTTCTCTTCAAGCTGTTTTTTGGTGAAGGCGCGTTTCATCTGCATGGCTCCCTGCGGTGAATCGACGTTCATGTCAATGACCAGCACTTTGCCGTCAGCAGAGAGGGTCCATTTGCGCGTGATCGTGACGGCCACGGGGCCTTGTGGGGCCTCGTAAATGTCTTCCTCTTTGACATCAATGCTGTTGCCGTCGGCAGCCCATTGAGCCGTTCGCTTGCCTTTGCCTTCGATGCCCATGATTGCCTGTGGCTTGAACTCGACCTCTTTGCCGCTCAGGATATAGGTATCAGACTGCTTGGTCTCGCCGCCGTCTCGGACAATCGTTATGTCAATGCTGATTTTGTCATCGGTCTGGACCACCGTCAGGGTTTGATCTTTAAGATCCGGCGGCAGTCCTTCGCTGTGGCCTTTATCGAGCACCCAGGTGCCGCTGAAATTTGCTTTCGCGTACGCGGCGACCAGACTCAAGACCAGAACCATCGCCACGATGCTGCCGACTAGGATTGTGCGTTTCATTGGGACTCCTTATGTGTTACCGAGTTCAAAGTTAAGGTCCTGTTTGGGCGGCATGAGCTTGTTATCGTTGGGCTGTAGTCGCCCCTTCCCACAACAGCGGCTTGACCGCAACTTCAAATGCGGCACGATCACGCTGTCCGATCATCTTCTGCCGGATGCGGCCCTCGCGATCGATTATGTGGGTAACGGGAAGGCCGGGCCCATTGCCAAACTTCTCACCAATATCCTCGGCGCCGCGCAAGACCGTGTACTCCTGCTTCAAATCTTTCTGAAAATCCTTGATGGCCTCAATCGTGTCTGTGGGCGAAACAGAGACGCCAACAACTTCGAGTCCTTGCGACTTCAGTTCCCGCTGCATGGCGTTGAATTCCGGAATCTCGGCCCGGCAGGGCTGACACCAGGTAGCCCAGAAATTCAACAGCACAACGCGCCCGCGAAGATCAGCAAGGCGAAACGGCTTCCCGTCGAGAGTTTGAAACTCGACGTCCGGCGCCGGCTGAAAACTGTTGCCGTTGGTTTTCGACGGAGCGCTGTTGCCGGCAGTTGTTGGGGCCGGGGCTTTAATCCAGCTCTCGGCGTTAGGCAGTAGCGCGGCGAGTCTCGAGCTGGCTAGTAAGGTCGAATAACCACTGGCAACCAGCAAGCCGATAACAATTAGTACGACGCCGGAAACGACTTCGACTTTGTGCAGGTGCTGACGAAACTTTGCATAGAAGCCGAGGAACTGGTTGATGCCGAGCCCGGTGAGCAGAAACGGCACAGCCAGACCCGCAGAGTAAAATGCCGACAACACCAAACCACCACGCCAGCCTCCACTGGTCGCCGCCAGACCGATGATGCCCCCCAGGATTGGCCCAATGCAGGGAGTCCAGCCGGCCGCGAACGCCATCCCGAGCGTCAGCGAGCCCAGCATGCCGCGTGGCTTCTCTGCCGAGAACACGCGCGTGTCTCTGTAGAGCGCGCTGATTTTCAGCAACCCAATCAAGTGCAGGCCAAAGCCTATGATGACGATGCCACCCACGATGCGGACCCAGGGGTTGCTCAACACTGTAGCGCCTACCAAACCCGCAGTGGCGCCGAGGGCCAGAAAGATCACTGACAGCCCGGCATTGAAAGCGAGGGAATTGAAGATCACTGCCCGGCGCGCCGAGGCCCGCGAGCCGCCTTCTTTCAAACGATCTATGCTGACGCCGGACATCAGGGAAATGTAGCCCGGCACCAGCGGCAAGACGCAGGGCGACAGAAACGACGCCAGGCCCGCAAGAAAAGCGATTCCGATGGTGATGTTTGAACCTTGCATTGCGTGTTTGGGTCTGGGGCTATCCGATGATTTGTCTGATTATCACCAATAACCTGAAGTTTGTCATTCAGGAAACCGTATCAGTGCCTGACCGCCTCGCCTCGGCTAACGATGGCTGCGTCGGGCCCGGTCGCCGGCTCTTTTAACAGTCTCTTGATCATTATTCCCAGCATTGCCGTGTCTTGACCGCCTGAGCCAACGCTGATGAATCGCACTGCGCCGCGACGGTCGATCAAAAACGTGGTTGGAATCGCAAAAACTCCGTAGTTCAAATCGTTTTCCTTTGAGTCCGCAACGGCGAAACCATAGGGCAGATGATTCTTCTTTTTGAACTCCTGCAAATACTTCACCTCCGCATTCGGAGAAAGTTCGCGTCCTTCGGCATGGCCGAAGAAGTTGGTCACGCCCACGATCACCAGACCTTTGTCCTTATAAGAGTCATGCCATTTCTGCAGACTCGGAAATGTTGCCCGGCAGGGGCCACACCAGGGAGCCCAAAAATCCAGCAGCACTACATTGCCACGCAAATCGGAAAGCTTGGCGGGCTTCTGATCGATCCATTCTTTGGCAATGATGTCCGGAGGCCCCTTCCCTGATTCTGGCGACTGATCAAACACTTTCAGCAACTCAGACGATGGAACCATTCCCGCGAGGCGTCGCGTTGCCTGCCGATAAAGATTCCCCGAGGGAAAGCCCATGGCCCTCCGGCGCAAATCCTGCAGCACAGAAACTGCTTCATCCTTTTTCTTCAAATTCAAATCGATGTCGGAAAGCGTGGTGCTGGCCTTAAACAGCATGTCGTCACGACGAAAGGGGTCATTCGTTTTGGCACTGGCAAGCTTTGCCGCGGTCAACAGTTCCTGAGCATGCGGTGCAGCATGCTCGTAGTCCTTTGCGTTGACGTAAACTGCGGTCAAAGCATTTTCCAACGCGTAGCGATCATCCGCGACCTGCGGCTCATGCTTCGTGTAATCGAGAAGCGCAGCTTCAGCCTCCTGGAGCAAATTCTTTTTTGTCGCTTCGAGTACAAAAACAAGCCGGGCTGTTTGTGCCTCCTCGCCGTTCGGCCCATTCACCGCCTTCGAATTTGACTCGCTCGACAGGAAACGACGCAGCGCCTCCAGGGTCGCATCCGCGTTACCGGCTATGTTGTTGAGCATTCCCAGGTAATACAGGTCGCGACCCTGTACCGGCCCTCGCTCCACCAACGTCGCGACATGACGCACCGCCAGGTCTTTTTGCTCCTGCCTGGTTTGTGCCTCCAACCTGGGGTCGTACGCAAGTTTCTTGTTATTGAACTCGAGGAACTTCTTGCTGAGATAATCGTTAGCTTCCTGATAAAGCACCGCGGCCGCGCGAGTGTCCACTGGAACTGCCGTAACTTTTGCGATCTGTTCCTTCGCTGGTTGTTTCCCTGCCGGTTCTTTGCCGGGTTGTTCTTTGGCTGCTTGCTCCTTGCTTGCTGGTGCGGTTTGAGCGCGGGCCGATCCACTTCCCGTCAGAAGCATGCAGGTGAGGGTTGCGAGTATGAACCAGAAGAAACGTTTCATGCAGAGAATTTTTCCCGAATTAATTAACACCCGCAAACCGAAAACGCTCGGGTGTGAAAGCTTCCATTAACGGAGGCGCGCCGCCGGCAACCGCGTCGGCAATCAATTCGCCGGTGATTGGCGCCAGCAGAATACCGTTGCGGTAATGTCCGGTCGCGTAGAACAACCCCTCGACATCGCCGCCGCCCAGCACGGGCAAATCGTCCTCAGCCCGCGGCCGCAGGCCTGCCCATGAATCTACCAGCGGCAGGTTGCTCAAGCCAGGCGCGATCTCCAGGGCGTGCTCGGTGATCGTGTGCACTCCTGCCGTAGTCACGCGCTTATCAAAGCCGGCATGTTCAGTTGTTGAACCGGCGAGCAATCGGCCGTCGCTGCGTGGCACGAGGTAACCGCGCGGACTGTAAAGAATGTGTAGCGCCAGCCGCGGATTGGTTTCAAAGCAGAGCATCTGACCTCGCACGGGTTCGATGCGGAGTTGCGGCGAGGATATGCCCGCGACTGAAAGGAAAGAACTCCAGGCGCCCGCGGCGACAATTACCACCCGCGCGCTGACCGGGCCCAGGGACGTTTCGACCCCGCCAACTCGACCGTGCTCCACCTTGATCGAACGCGCGTCGCAACCGGTAACTAACTCCACCCCCAGTTGTTCATTCGCTGACGCGAGTGCCGCCACCAATCGCCGGTTCTCTACCTGCATGTCGCGCCGGAATCTAAGCGCGCTGCGAACCTCAGGCGAGATGCAGGGCTCAAACATACGCGCTTCGTCCGCTGTCAGCCGTTCTACTTCGTATCCAGCGCGCGTCTGCCAATGATAGCGATGCGCGGCTTCTGCTTCATCATTCTCCGTAAACGCAAGATAAAGAGTGCCGGTTGGGTCGAGCTCGATGTCGATGCCGCTCTCTTCGCGCAGGGTATCGGCAAAAGCGAAATACATGTCGCGGCTCTTGCACGCCAGTTCAAAGAACTTATCCGCTTGATTCGCTTCTGCCTGCGGCGCGAGTATCCCTGCCGCCGCGGAAGACGCTTCCGCACCGAGCCGCGCGCGCTCGATCAGCATCACTCGTTGCACGCCTCGACGGGCCAGGGCGCGGCTAATTGTCAGGCCAATCACGCCGCCCCCGATGACGATGGCATCAGCGGTCCCCATTGAATTGAATGATTGGCCCGACATGGAGGTTTCGTGCACTTTGTGCCTCATACTTTGTCTCTTTGACTTTTGAATCAAGGAATACCAAAGTACTAAGCACAAAGAACAAGTGCAGAGCGCCTGCTGACTACTTACGACTGACAACTGTCTACTGACTTCTGCTTATATGAAACATACTATCACACTGATTCCGGGCGATGGCATTGGCCCGGAAGTGGCCTCCAGCGTAGTGCGAATCATCGAAGCTTCGGAAGTCGATGTCGAATGGGAAACACATTACGCCGGCGCCCAGGCGCTGGAAAAATTCGGCGAGACTCTGCCGAAAGACTTGCTCGAATCCATCAAACGAAACAAAGTTGGGCTCAAGGGGCCGGTCACAACGCCGATTGGCAAGGGCTTTACCTCGGTAAACGTCGGCTTGCGTAAGGCACTCGATCTCTACGCCAATTTGCGGCCGGTGCGGGCGTTACCAAATGTGCTCTGCCGTTACCCGGAGCTCGACCTGGTGGTGGTGCGCGAGAACACGGAAGATCTTTATTCAGGAATCGAGCATGTGGTTGTTCCCGGGGTGGTTGAAAGCATCAAGATCATCACGGAGAAAGCTTCGACCCGCATTGCCCGCTTCGCGTTCGAGTTTGCGCGCCGCGAAAACCGCAAAAAGATCACCGCCGTGCACAAAGCGAACATCATGAAGCTGTCCGATGGTTTGTTCCTAAAATGCTTCTACACGGTCGCGAAGGGCTATGCAGAGATTGAGGCCGACGACAAGATCGTGGACAACGCCTGCATGCAACTGGTGATGCGGCCAGGGCAGTTCGACATCATGTTGTTGGAGAATCTGTACGGCGACATCGTTTCCGACTTGTGCGCGGGTTTGATTGGCGGGTTGGGCCTGGTGCCCGCCGCGAACATTGGCGAGCTGGGAGCGCTGTTTGAAGCTGTGCACGGTTCGGCGCCCGATATCGCCGGCCAGGGGATTGCGAATCCAACGGCCCTGCTGCAATCCAGCATCCTGATGCTGCGCCACATCGGCGAGCGCGACGCAGCTGACAAAATCGAGCGGGCATTGATGACAGTGTTTAAGGAAGGCAAAGTCCGCACGCGCGACATCGGCGGCACCGCCAAGACTGCGGAGTTCGCGGAGGCGATTATTTCTAAGATGACAGCCTGAGTCGCGGGCAGCATTGCTCAGTGTTAGGATGCGAGTGAGGTTAGAAAGAGCGGGGGCAAGCCCACCTTCCTGACTGCAAGTAGATAGTGTTGAGTCAGACTTCAAAACTTGAAGTCTCAAAGTTCTCCTGGGACGACCTGCAGTCAGGAAGGCGGGCTTGCCCCCGCTCTTCTCCAAACGAAAGCACTTGCTAACGCGCGGGCTTCCGCTTGCTGTCCTCAGGCGCTCAGCTCGTAGGCGCTCTCCAGCCAACCGATCAATTCATCATCCACATCTGCGGGAGAAGTGAGTTTGACTTCATGATGAAATCGCCGGGCCGACGTTTGCTCTGACTTGTGAATGCGCGGGCTCATCAAATTGCGATCGCTCTTGATGGTCAACACCAGAGACTCTTTGCGCGTCGCTACGCCGGCAAGAGCCGTAGCATTTACGAGATGAATCGAAGTCTTCTTTGGCTCTTCGGTAATCTTCCCAAACTTTCTAAGACACTTAATGAGCTGGTCGTAAATTTTCTGAACGTTCGGTTCTTTGCCTTCGAAGTGACTCTTGACGGTGAACCCGTTTCCTGTCTGACTCATAGCGGCTCCTCGTTTCATACTCATAGTGGCTGCGCGGCGTTTAGAGTACCGACTTTAGTCGGGCTTTTCGCAAGTTGAAAAAGACCCAACTAAAGTAGGGACTCGAACACCCACTCCGGCACGGCGGATTACTACACCATCTGCCGCTGATTGAGCAAGAGTGTCGCGGATTAACCTGATGGTGGAGGGGCGGAATGTGACAGGCAGGAATGCCTGTCCTACCGGACTGCCTGGACGCGTTCCAGGAAACGTTTCGCGATCTTGTGCGCGACGGATGGTTCAAACCCAAGCAAATCGGCTTTGGCAGATCCGCTGGTCAGGACAATCTGCGTTTTGGGATCGATGGCCGTGTAAACAAACTTCCGCCCGGGAACTTTGCGGCCCACTTCGAGAATCAGGTCCGCAGTCTCTTCGTCCTTGCTGATTAAGAGGCCAAGCGCCGCGAACTCCGACCTCTTGCGCATCTCGTTTTCCAGGTCAGAGTCCTTCAAATATGCCGACTTCGAACGGATGAAGATGGTTCGCGCCGCACGCAGCACAGCGCTGGGGTTGTAGTCTGCGCCCGGGGCAATCGTCAGTCGCGGCTCGGGCTTCTCGGTCGCGGCAGGTTCTTTAAGCTCTTGTTGGGTAAGCTCAACAGCGGCCAAACGCGATCGGGTACTTGCGCTTTGTCCGAACGAAACCGAAGCTGCCAGCACGGTCACGGCCACAAGGGTCAGGAAAGTTATTCGCGGATTCATAAGCATAATTATTCTCCCTCAGGAAGCAAAGCGAGAATAGCGCGGTGCGGCCTTTTGTTGGCGTGTGGTTATGACGGTTTTTCATCTGTCCCACCTGGCACTTGTCAGAACCGCCTGCGGTAGCGGGCGGGCACCAACAATATGTACGCGCTCTGTTTTCAGAGTATGGCCCGCCCGCTACCGCAGGCGGTTCTGACATGTACGCTTTTAATTTTCGAGTTTGTATTGCTATGTGACGCCGATCTCGAAAACACATTTGATCGCGCGTGCAATTGCGAGAAATCTTCAAATCAAATCGCGGCATGCTGTTTGATATCTACAGCATTCACCGGGTGGCGGGTTGCCATCATGGTATCTCGCCCCCAAATCACGCAACAGAACAATGGAGGGAATAAACATGCCGGAAGATAAAAATGAACAAAGCAGTAATCCCAAGACTCAGAGCGCCGCTGCCGGAGCGCAAACAGGCAATCAGGGCCAACGCGATGAACAGGAACAGGGACACAATCAAGAGCAGAATCAACCCGGCGGCCAGCAGAGTGGCGGCCGACAGGAACCGGCACCCACTACGCAGCAAGACAAGGAACGCGAAAGGCAGTAACGCGCCACCGCCAGTCAAGATGCGCACGATAGGTAACTTGACGACCGATCGTGCGCATTCTTGTGTATCTATTTGTTCGGCAAGTTTATTCGCTTCATGCTGCCTTCGCCGCTGATGTTCTTGCCTGAACTGTGCGCGACGCGTTCCGCCTCGGCAAATACTCTCAGGAAGTTCTCACCCAGGATCTTGCGAATGTCCTTTTCGCTGTAACCCCGCTTCAACAATTCGTAAGTGATATTCGGCAGATTTGAAACGTCCTGCGCGCCTTCGGGCATATCGACCGCGCCGTCAAAGTCGGCGCCGAGGCCAACATGATCGATGCCGGCGACCTTCACTATGTAATCAATATGATCGATAAGCTTGGAGATAGGCAGCGGCGGCAGGGGCATTGAGGCGTCAAGTTTATCGCCTTCCTCGGCCAGACGTTCCGGGTCATCTTTGTACTTTTCATCGAGCGCGTCCTGTTGCGCTTTCAGCCGGCGGTTACGTTCGTCGTTCTGTGGCGTGACAGTCGCTGCGTCAACAAAGAGACTGTAAAAGTTGACCTGGATAACGCCGCCATTCTTCGCGATGCGGCGCAGCAAATCGTCAGGAATGTTTCGCGGCACATTACTGAGCGCGCGCGCCGACGAATGTGAAGCGATGATCGGCGCGGTTGAGACATCGAGCGCGTCCCTCATCGTCTCATCAGAAACGTGGGACACATCGACGAGCATGCCCAGGCGGTTCATCTCGCGCACCACGTCCTTGCCGAAATCCGTCAAGCCATGATGCTTCTTTTCGCCCCGGCCGGCATCGGCCCAGTCATTGGTGTTGTTCCAGGTCAGCGTGATATAGCGCACGCCGAGGCGGTGAAACTCGCGCAACGCAGCTAGTGAGTTCTCGATGGCATGACCGCCTTCGATGCCCATTAAGGCCGCAATCTTTTTCTCCTTCTTCGCACGGCGAATGTCCGCCGCCGTAGTCGCCAGCATCATGTCGTTCGGATGGCGCTCCACGGCGCGATACACCGAATCGATCATATCCAGCGTGCGCCGCGCCGCGCCGCCATGCGCCACGTACCAGGGCCTGACGTACAGCGAAAAGAACTCTGCGGTCAGGCCTCCCTGTTTCATGCGCTCGAGGCTGGTGCGATAAGGCACTGGCGGCGTGCCGCTGAGATCATAATCATCATTCGTCATCGTAGTGGTCACGTCGTTATGCGTGTCGATGACGATCGCGCGGCGATGGATTTCGAGCGCTTTCTTCCACAGCTTCTCGTCGCGTGGCGGCTGATATGGGTTTCCCGACCGCGGCGGTTGAACTTTGGCAGGTTTCGTCGCGGAGAGACTATTCATCCCTGGTGCAAGCAGACTGACCAATAACAAAAATAGCGAGGCCGCGTTTGAGCTGCGTAGTGGTGTTCTAAGTCTAGACATTTTAAGGTTCCCTCCGAGGTGCGTGCTCTGACAATTCTTTGATGTGGCCTAAAACCCGGCCGTGAATGCGATGGATGATGTAGTCTGACCAAACGTGCCAATAAGGCGCCGGCCAAAACCGATTCTGGTACCACGTGGTCCCCTCCAGCAAAGTTTTACCATTGCCCATTGGTGTTAAGAGAAACTGTCCCTCGCGCGAGAGCAGATATTTTTCAAGATGTGGCGGGCGCAAATCACGGTACGGGGACCATTCATCCATAACTCGCGGTTGCGAAGTCACACTAAACTTCAATAGACGCGGCTCATCCCAAACTTTTATTGGCTCCACAAATTCGCCGGTAGAGAAAACACAGTGACGCACCGCGCCCACTCCGTGCCCTTCGATGTTCGCTCGAATTGGATAAGCAATTCCAGTTTGAAATATTCGCTCGTCCGGCGGTGGTAGCTCGGCAAAGGCAACGAGGTTGGACCAAACTTGCTCTGGCTCAGCGCTAATCACCACCGAGGTGCGAACTTCGTAGAGTGGCGGCTCCTGGCGTGCAGCAGTTTCGAGCATAACGATAACCGGAAGTGCCAGGATAACCAGCGAGAAAAGGTGTAGGGATTCAGATGAAAAGGACGGACGTCTTTGTAGAATAAATCCGATGAAGCCGCCGAAAGTAGCCATTACTGCCGCCAGGGGAGCAGCCATGATTAGACATATCAAACCTTCCACAGCGACGGCAAACAGGGCGACCCCTACCAGGAGAACTGACAGTAAAGCTACTAGAAGAGATTTGCCGAGCGTTCGCGGGCGATGAAATCCATAGATGAGCACCGAGTTCAATCCAAGGATAAACGGGATTCCGACAAAAAGCCCCCAGCCGTAATCGCCCATCGCCTGCACACTAAACGTCATTATTACGATCGCCAGAACAGCGGTGGTAAAGATGCCAACAGTAGCGCTGCCGAGTTCGTTGTCCGGGATGACTCGCGCGAGAGTTTCGTGGAACCGTTGCCCGAATGATCCACTTCGCGGCTTGGCAGTCGCTGAGGGAATGATGGCAAGAACCAAAAAGAAAACTAAATTAAGAAATGGCAGAAAAAAGAAGGCAACCATCCAGAGCGCCAGGTTTGCATCCCTCAGACGCCTAAGAGTAAGTACGACACCAACCCAAATGAACGGCAGCGCGATGAGAATGAGAGACGCGTAGAGCTTCGAACGCCCTTCAGGAAGAGCTACCAGTCCGTTTGGTTCACTGTAGAACCAATAGTTGAAGAGCGTCCAGCGATAACCGAAGGATGAAGCTACGATTCGGTCCACATTGTGCTTGATCGCAAAAAGGAAAACGCCAAGGCCAACGTAGGTGGCCCGGCCCACTTTGCCCCGCCAAGTCCAGAAATCGGACGGCTCTAAGCTCAAATTGTTGGCACCTTTCGGATGAATGTCACCGCAGTCTAACTTTTTGCGAAGTTTAGCAGGAAACCCTCAGGTCCAATAGGCGATGACCGGCCGTGAATCTGTTGGGATATTGCTTCCGCACATCAGGCGGCGCAGCCGCGTGCGCAAGTGTGGCTTGCCACATTTACCTGAGGGACACCTTTAGAGCTATCATCGTCGCGATGTCCATACTGATTGCCGAAGACAACGTGGCCCAGCGCGCTTACCTGCGCGAGGTACTCGAAAAAGAGTTCCCTTCGCATCAGCCAGTGCTCGAAGCTGGTGATGGGGAAGAGACCGTCAAGCTGGCTCTGGAGCACAAGCCCGACGTTTCCATTCTCGACATCCAGATGCCGAGGCTTTCCGGCGTGAAAGCCGCGCGCGCGATCTGGCGCGATTTTCCCACGGCCCGCATCATCTTCTGGACCCAGTTTCCGCACGAGATCTACATCAACGAGATTCGCAAGATCGTGAAGTCAGTCGATCCGCCGCCGGCCTACGGCTTCATTCATAAGAACAATCCCGAATCGCGGTTCCTGCGTTTCGTTGCCGCTGTGCTCGAAGACGGCGCCGACATGATCGATCCCGCGTTCAAGGATTCATTCAAGCGGCCGCTGCTGACCGAGTTCGAAGCCGAAGCGCTCTACTACCTGGCGCTCGGTCTTTCCAACTGGGCTATCGCGCGCAAATGCAGCCTGAGCCTGCGCGGCGTGGAAAGCCGCCTGGCAACACTCTATGAAAAGCTTTTCGTCTCGACCGCCGAAGGAACGCCGCACGAAGCTTATGACAAGCTGGCCTACAACGTGCGCACGCGGGCATTCTTTGAAGCGCTGCGCCGCGGGCTGCTGAACAATGATGAACTGGAAAAAGCCGCCGAGGAGCTTGAGGGATGGATCGAGCGCGATGGCAAGAAGTTTATCGAAGAGCAGAAGCGCGAAGCGGGGAAGGCTCGGAAATGATTCGACGATTTGTCCTTCCGCTCTTAATAAGCCTTGCCGGACTTGGCAGTGTTGGGCGTGCTGATCATTTGCCTGACAACCTTCTAGCGCAAGGAAGACCTGAAACAAGACTGGCGCGTATCGACCTGAAGGATGTCGAACTAGCTGACATCATCAGGCGCTACGGTAAACCGAATCGAGTGAAAGCCTGGGAATCAGATAGGCCTGATTTCTCCAGCTCGTACGACTATTATTGGCTAAAGCCTGGGCTTAAGCTTCATGTGGTCGTCGAGCGGTTACTTCGGAAAGATCCCAACTGGGAAGTCGTCACTCTTGTGGAGGTGACGTCTGGCACTTCGCGCAAAGTGGGCAGAACAGGAAGAGGATTGAAACTAGGAGACACCCTCATGGATCTAAAGCGCGTCTATGGTTTCCGATTCAAGGTGAGAAATATTCCGAAATTGAAGATTCACGACGTGATGATTGAGTGGCATCGAGAAGAATATTCTCTCGTTGCAACGTTGGATCGGCACAACAGAATTTCTGGTCTGACGCTAGTTGCGCCCGAATAACTACTTCCAGATGCTCTCGATGAAGATAGGGGAAGCCCCGAGGGGCCGACAGTTAATAGTCATGTCCATCAGGGCATTGATGGGCTCCTCATTCCCTGATGCCAAGCGTCGACCAAGCGACACATATCCTCGTGGCTGTGCCGCAAAAGCTGGGGGCCGCAAGCTAGTAGCTTGCGCTACTACTGTCCTTCTGCTCGCTGCCTGCTGCCTGCTGCCGTCTTCGTTTTCGTCATTCGCGCAAAACGAATCAACGGTTGCCGCGCCATCGCCGTCACCTTCTCCATCGCCTTCGCCTTCGCCCACGCCGCCGCCGAATTTGCATCAATGGGGTGCGGTCACTTTGTTTCATGGCCTGCCATCCGATCGCGTGCACGCGATCGCGCAGACCCCGGACGGCGTGATGTGGTTTGCCACAGATGGCGGCCTGGCAAAATACGACGGCCAGCGCACGCAGGCAATCACCGCCGAAGGTTTGCCGCCGGGTCGCGTTCTGGCTTTGAAACTCGATCCGGATGGCATGCTTTGGATTGGCACTGACGGTGGAGCGGCGCGGCTCTCCGGCGGAAAGTTTGAAGCGCTTAAAGAGACCAATGGCAAAGTCATTACCGCAATCATCACCCCGACAGCGGGGCGCGCGCTGCTGGCCAGCGAGAGCGGTGTCGTCTTTGACTACCAGCTCAAACCAGGTGGCGGGCTGACGTCGCGCGCTATTCCCGATCAGCCGCTGCAAAGCGCCGACAAAGATCACCCCGGCTTGCTCAAGATCACCAGCCTCGCTTTCGTTGGCAACACTCTGTACGCAGGCTCCCAAAGCCGCGGCTTATTCACAATTGAAGATGGCCAGGCCAAAGAAGTGCAAAGCAAGCCGCGCAGCTTCTTCATCAACGCGCTGGAAACTGACGCTAAGGGTCATCTCTTGTTCGGGGTGCGGGCGCGAAGCGAAGACAGCGGGTTCTTCGATAGCACTGACCCGCTAAAGCCAAACAAATCAAAGACGCCGAGCGGCGCCGTGATGGCAATCACCCGCGGCGCAGGCGATGAGATATGGGCGGGCTCAGACGGTCGCGGCGCCTTTCGTTTCAAAGATGGAAAGACGGAACGTTTCAGCTTCGAAGGGACCGGCGGCGCGTTGCGTTCCGATCACGTGTTTGCGATCTTCGTCGATCGCGAGGATGTGGTTTGGTTTGGCACGGACAAAGGAGTCTGCCGCTACGACCCGCATGCAATGCGCGCGGAGAACGTTGCCGACGATCCGGCGGCGAACTACGTGCGGGCGCTGTTTCGCACCTCGCGAGGGCGCTTGCTGGCGGGAACCAACGCGGGCCTCTTCGTCAACGATGCAGCGGCGAAAACGTGGCAGCCGGTCGAATCCTTCGGACGCCGTGTAATCTATGCAATGGCCGAAGAGAAGAATGGCCGCGTGCTGGTGGCCACCGCCAGCGGACTCTACGGATCCAGTTCGCCGGGCGCGGCTGATTTGGTTTTCAATCGCGTCGAGGCTGGCGACGTGAAGTTTCCGCAGGGCGATAGCGTGCGGGCAATCGAGCAGGCTGGCGGCTCGACTTATGTCGCGACCTACGGCTACGGAATTGAGCGAGTTCAGGGATCGCAGCGCACGCTGGTTTGGCCTGCCGGTTCGGCCAACGATCAATTGCGCGAAGTTGTCAGTCTGCACGCCGAAGCGGAAGGAAAGTTATTCATTGGCACTGCCAGCGCCGGAGTCTTTCTACTCCAGGGCAAACAGACAACGACTGAAAGCGGTCTGGACAAGTTGAAGGGCATTACCGTCTGGGCCATCGCTGGCGGAGATGGTGGGTTGTGGATCGCGACGGGTCACGGAATCTTCCGGTATCAGGCGGGCCAGCTTAAGGAGATCGTTCCGGACGTGAACGCGCGAGCAATTGTTAGCGGCAGCGACAATGGAAAACAGATCTGGTGTCCGACGGTTGGTAACGGCCTGTTGGCAGTCGGGATCGACGATCAGTTTGGGCCGATTGTTTCGCGGATTGATGTTGAGCAGGGCCTGCCGTCGCAAAGAGCGTTCGCCGTTCTGGCGGAACGTGGCGGCTCCGGTGTTGAGTCTTTAGTGATTGGCACCAGCCGCGGCATTGCTCGCTATGAGCCGGGGAGCAATGCACCCGCGCTGAGCCCCACGCGCATCATCAGCCAGCGCGTGCATCAACCCGATGAGCTGCGCACTGGCTTCAGTCTGGAGTATCCGCAGCGGAGTTTGGTGCTGGATGTTGCGGCGGCCAGCACGCGAACTTTCCCGGAGCAATTTCAATATGGCTTTCTCCTGTTTGATGGCGCGGGAAAGATCGTCAGGCAGAAACTTTCGCACGATGCCCAGTTTGCTATGGAAGGGTTGCGGCCCGGGAAGTACAAAGTTGTAGCGCGCGCATTTACGAAGGATCTGGTCGCGTCCAGCCCCCTCGCTTTCGAGTTCAGCGTCGCCGGCGCTCCGTTTCCATGGACCACTACGGCGCTGGCGGTGCTGCTGCTGCTGGCGCTGATTGCATTGACCTGGGCGGCCTTTGAACACCGCCGCATCGTCAGCACAAGTGGGGCACTGGCCGCAGCCAATCGCGAACTCGCAGGCGCGCGCCTGCAACTGGCCAACGAAACGGAAGCCGAGCGCCGCCGCATCGCTCGCGATCTGCACGATCAGACCCTGGCTGACTTGCGCAATTTGATGCTGTCAGTTGATCAACTTCCGCCTGCCACGAACGGCGGGCATAGCCCGCCTCTAAACACCGGCAGGAAAAACCAGATGAGGGACCAGGTCATGTCTCCGGACGGAATCTCAGAGAGCACGTTGCACCCGGCACATTCCATTCCCACCGAGTTGCGCGCGGAGATTGAATCTATTTCGCAGGAGGTGCGGCGTATCTGTGAAGACCTGAGCCCTTCAGTGCTGCAGAACGTTGGGTTCGCCGCCGCGCTGGAGTTTGCGCTGGCCCATGCGGTAGAACATGCCCCGCCCGACTGCAAGTTCGAATATGAGTTTGTCTGTAATGAATCGTTTGACGAGGTGGTAAAGCTGCCCTCAAGCGTGCAGATCCAAGTCTATCGCATCGCGCAGGAGGCCTTGAGCAACATCTGCCGGCACGCGAAAGCGAGTCGCGTGAAGATGACGGTCAGTGCTGCAAAAGATGGAATGTTTGAATTGAAGATCGAGGACAATGGCAGCGGCTTTGACGCAAAGGAGACGAAGAAGAAACCGGGGCGCGGCGTCGCAAACATTCGCGCGCGTGCCAGCATGATCGAGGCGGAGGTTTCCTGGGCGCGGCGCGACGGCGGGGGAACGGTGTTTGAATTGAATAAGAAGCAGGCGGCAAATGTGCTGTAGAAGCAACCGCTCAACTTCAAACACTTGCAGTCAGGAAGGGGGCCTGCCCCCGCTTCTTATTTTGATAAAGTTCTTCTGATTCAAAACCCAAAAGAAAGAGCGGGGGCAGGCCCCCTTCCTGACTGCAAGTTTTCCAGGTGATTTGAAGTTTTCCCAGGTGACAGCAAGTTCCCCGGGTGACTGCGAGTTTTCCAGTTGAGTGCCATTGATCCGGACATGACCACTGATCTTAGTATTTTGAGAATTAGCCCCGAGGTGCAATCTGCGCTCGCGGCAAACCAACCCGTGGTCGCGCTCGAATCAACCGTGATTGCGCACGGGTTACCTCGTCCTCAGAATTTTCAGACAGCATTGCGCCTGGAGCAAATAGTGCGCGACAGCGGCGGTACTCCGGCAACCATCGCAATTCTCAGCGGTAACCTCTGCGTTGGCCTGAATCAGGATCAGTTGCGGCAGATTGCCGAAAGCGACGACATCAGGAAAGTCAGCGCGCGCGATCTAGCGGTCGCCGTCGCCAGGGGATGGAACGGAGCGACGACTGTTGCCACGAGTATGTGGATTGCGCACCGGGCTGGTATTAACGTTTTCGCCACCGGCGGCATCGGCGGCGTGCACCGCGGCTCGCTGCCCGATGTCTCCGCCGACCTGCCTGAATTGGCGCGCACACCGATGGTGGTTGTTTGTTCCGGCGCGAAGATTGTTCTGGATTTACCCGCGACGCGCGAGTGGCTGGAAACACATGGCGTCACCGTCCTCGGGTACGAATGTGATGAATTGCCCGCGTTCTATTCCCGCAGCAGCGGCCTCTCTGTCGATGCGCGCGTTGACTCGGCTGCGGAAGTCGCGTCACTTGTCCGGGCCCAGCGCACTCTCGACACGCAGACGGCTTTGCTCGTCACCGTGCCAATCCCGGCCGCAGTGGAAGTTGAGCCAGTGGCGCTGCAAACCTTCCTGGATGAAGCGTTGGGCAAAGCGGAACGTTCAGGTGTTAGTGGGCGTGAACTGACGCCATTTCTACTTTCCCGCATGGCCCAACAGAGTGGCGGAGCAACCTTGCAGGCTAATATCGGGTTGCTGGAGAACAACGTGCGGGTTGCGGCAGACATCGCTCGCGCACTTCGCCCTCATTGATCTCAAAAAACCGATTCAGCAAATCACTACGACGCGGCGGCTCGCTGTGTTAAGCTAGCGCCCCCCGTTATTCGTACTGATGTTTATGGAGGATCTCATGGCTAACAACGAAGAAGAAAAAAAGTGCAAGAACCCGTCATGTACTTGCCCTCCGCAACCCGACGGCAAGTACTGCAGCGCGTCGTGTGAAGGCACAGGCAATGTGATCGAACTGGACTGCGACTGCGGTCACCCGGAGTGCCGCGGCAACTTCTAGCAGGCTGCTTAAATTTAATTCGGAGAGAGTCGTGTTTGGAGTGCGGCGACTTGTCGCCGCTTTCGGATAGCCTGCTTGCTAAGTTCCTGGCACCTGCGGTTTCCTGGTACACCGGAGCAAAAGCGGCGACAAGTCGCCGCACTCCAAAATCTTGCGCTCCCGGACTAACCTGACTGTTGATGCTTGATGATAACGCCGGCCAGCCGGGAGGCCATTTGCGGATCGATCTGCTTCAGCTTTTCCTGCTGCTCTAAAGCCTTCGCCCGATCGCCGAGGATCAAATAACTAATTGCCAGATTGAAGTAATAGGATCCATCCCGCGGATTCAATGCGATCGCTTTCTGATGAAAGGCTATGGCCTCGCTCGCCCGTCCGGACTTAGAGAGGCTAACTGCCAGGCCGTCGTAAGCCAGAGAGTAATCGGGTTTATCGCGGATCAAATGACGGTAAACGAACTCCGCGTACTTCAGCTGGCCCAGGCGATCGTAGGTGACGCCCATGTTGTACCGGGCTTTTGACAGTCCCGGATCGACTGCCGCGGCTTTAGTAAAAGATTCGAGCGCGCGCGGGTACTGACGCAACTCTCCCAGTGATTCGCCCAGGTTGTTCCAGGCTTCCGCCAACCCGGGATCAAGCGCCACCGCTTGCTGGAAAGCAGCCACCGCCAGATCGAATTTCTTGAGCTGCATATCTGCATTGCCGATTTGCAGTTGAGCGCGGGCCGCAGTTTTTGGCGACTGGGTTGAGAGCAGTACGATCTGATTGTAGGAGCGGATGGCGTCTTCGAAGCGACTTTGCTGAAAAGCCACCTGCGCCGTTCGCGAAAGTCTTTGCACCTCGTTTGCCGGGTCAACTGTGCGTTGGGCTTGCGCGGCTGAAGTCATTAGTACGGCCAGCAGCAAAGCTTCAACTATGTTGTACCAGGCTCTTGAAAAAGACACTGAGCGAGTCTCCATTCCAGACTTCGTAAAGAAACGCGTTTACTGCCAAGCGCGTTTCTTTTGAGATGCGGGCCGGACCTTAAAAGAGACTAAACAAACAATTGGCGGGAAATCGGGAATTGCGGCTTATTGCTATTATTTATGATAGTATCAGCTCTCTTTTTCAAACTAACCTTAGCAAGGAGGGTGGATCCGCCATGCGGAAAACCTTTTTATTGTTTGTGATCGCATTGGCCTGCGCTCCAGTGAGTTTTGCGCAAACCCGCGATTACTCGTTCTACGAATTCTACGTCGGGTACGCGCATGAACGCGCCGACAACGGAGCCGATCGGGCGGACCTTAATGCCACCAGAGTAATCAATGGCTCAAGGGCCGACTTTGTGCAACAGAGAACCGGATACAATGGCTTCAATGTTGAGTTCAACCAGAATGTCACCCGTCACATAGGCATCGTCACAAACCTGAGTGGTACCTACGATCGCGTGAACTACGTCGATCGGCTGACGGGCCGGACAATTAGCGCACACCTGTCACGCTACGATTTGCTGGCCGGACCGCGCTACAACTGGCGCTATTCAGGAGCGACGCCGTTCGTTAATGCGCTGTTCGGGATTTCCCATGTTCGAACGAAGTTTGATGGACCGCTGCTAACGGGTACCAGGAACGATACCGCGTTCGCGATGGCGTTCGGGGGCGGGGTTGATGTTCATGCGGGCGAACATTTCGATATTAGGCCGGGAGAGATCGAATACTTGCCGACGTTTTTTAACGGCAAGCATCAGGATAACTTCCGCTTTTCGGCAGGTGTGAAGATCAAGTAGGCGCTGTCGCTTCTCAAGCGCGGCTACTGGAATGGGCAGGTACATCCCTGCCCATTTTTCTTTTGTTTGGTCTCGTTCAGACTCCGGCCAACTTCAGAAACTGCCCTGCCAGCCTTGGCCCGGTCCCCTCATCTTCATGTTTGAAGAAGACAAAAGCTTCGGTCCAGTTCTGATCGCGCACGCGTTGCAACCATTCCCTCAACGCTGCTTCATCGTAAGCCACGCGGCGCAGACGCAGGTAACCCCAATCCGCCGTGCGATCGATATGCGTCACCGGCAGGTCGTCGGTGTCTGAGATGCATAGGGCGTGACCAGCCCGGCTGAGCAGCGCCAGTACATCATCTTCCATCCAGGTCGGGTGGCGAAACTCAAATGCTGCGCGTGTGTTCACAGTCAAGCAATTCAGAAATGTTTCCAGCCGCGCTAGATCCTTTTTCATGTTTGGCGGCAACTGGAACAGAACTACGCCGAGTCGATCTTCGAGACATGAGGCCGTATCGAGCAGGTACTTTGTTTCTTCTTCTACGTTGTTTAGTCTTTTGAAGTGGGTGATGCGCTGGGAGGCTTTAAGGGAAAACCGAAAGTTTGCCGGCACCTGGTTCTTCCATTGTTCCAGCATTTCTTTTTGCGGCAGACGATAGAAAGTATTGTTAATCTCAACCGCGGGAAGGCGCGAGGCGTAATACGAGAGCATCTCCTTCGCCGGGATCTTTTCCGGATAGAAGTTTCCCTTCCACTCCTTATAGCTGTAGCCGCTGGTGCCTACGTAGAGGTTCATTCAACTGGTCTCAGAGATCGAGTTGCCTCCTAACGGCTGACTCGACGGCCCTCAGGTCTGACTCGGACAACCTGCCGATCATACTGACCAGGCGTAGTTTGCTAGTCGTGGTGAGCTGATCGGCTATGGCCTTACTCTTCTTTCCCTCGAGCGTGACAAACACCTCGCTGGGATAGAGTCGATCAACTTTGCTGGTAAGCGGCACAACCTGAACTCGGTTCAGATATTTGTTAGACCGGCGCTGCTGAGGATAATGGCTGGTCTTGTCTTACGAATCTCTCCGCCGACTGAGGGATTGAAACGAATCCACCACACTTCACCGCGGTTCATCAGCTACGTCTCCAATGGTCGCTTCCGCCCACTCAAGCGCCTCTAATTCTCGTTCTTCATCTTGAGCCATCTGCTGATAGCCAAGCTCCAAAGCAGCTTCGTCCGCGGGTACATCATCAAGGATTGTGACGAGAGCGCGGCGTGCTTCCGCAAGTCGAATGGATTTGAGTAGTTCAACTTTCCCGTCTTTGTCTATGGTCGCTTCAACTGTCTGGCTCATAAGAACTCCTCCACTCTCGGACCATTGTGGGCCATTATGATTGGCAAGCGCAACCTTCTTCGATCTTCACGCGATCGCGCGCGCGATCAGGAAAGCGGCGCCGGCCGCGAGGCTGCCGATTAGCGCCGTTTGCAACGCGCTGCGCATCGGTCTGGTGCCGGTGAAGCGCCCTTTGATGAATCCGAAAATAAGCAGCGCCAGCAGCGTGAGCGTTACCGAATATAGCAGCGCAATGGAAGTAGGCGCTGGCAGAAACCGGGCGGTCACAATGTAGGGCGACAGCGGTATCAATCCGCCTGCAATGTATGCGCCGGCTATGGTCAGGGCGCTGATCAGAGCGCGTTTGGGATCGGGCTTCTCCAGGCCCAGCTCGAATCGCATCATGAAGTCCACCCATTTCTTGGGGTGCTTCGACAACGCTTCTACAATGGGCTTGGTTTCCTCTTTCGTTAGTCCGTAGGAATGAAATACTTCGGCGACCTCGCGCATCTCCTCTTCCGGTATTTCAACGACCTCGAGTTTCTCCCGCTCGCGCTCCTTGGCATAGTGTTCGGCGTCGCTCTTAGCGGCCAGGTAACCACCCAGGCCCATAGCGATTGAGCCGGCCGCGATCTCGGCAAGTCCCGCCGTGACGATGATGCCGGAAGAAGTGACTGCGCCGGTCAATCCGGCCGCAAGCGCGAAAGGGACGGTAAGCCCATCCGACATTCCTATGACGATGTCGCGCACGACGTCACCGGCAGTGAAGTGACGCTCAACATGCCGTGTCTGTGGCATTAGAACACCTCCCGACAAACGCGCAGAAGAAAGCTCGCGGAAACGTCTAGACTTTAACTGCTTTGGAGCGATCCGCAAAAGAGAATTTAGTGCTGGATAATCGTGTAGTTTGAAAATGCATTGAGGATTCCTGGACGTCAGCCGTCTTCAGACGGCTTTCCCGAAGGGTTGATAGACCAGTGCTTTTAGCGCTGGTTAACGCCGAGCAAGTTGACCATTAGCGCGCTTCCAGCGTGCTTTAGATCAGCAGCTTAAGCATCACGGCTAAAGCCCGCGGAAGTAAGCCCGTTGAAACGGGCCTGGGATTCTGGTGCGTCCTGAACCGGGCGTAAAACGCCCGGTCTAGTAACCCTGCGGGAAAGCCGCGTGAACGCGGCTAAAGAAGGTTCGACTCTCCCACCGCGGATCGTGAGTCGGCCAATATTGGTCTGAAATGAATCGGTACGCGCCGAGCCAGCTTCAGAATTTGCCCAGCAACACCAGCACGCCAATAATAATGAAGAGCGCGCCGGCCCCGCGTTTTACCCAGTCCAGGGGCAGATACTGGCCAAGGACACCGCCGACGACTACACCAATCGCTGAGACTGCGGTCAGTGCCAGCGACGCGGCAATGAATACTTCCCAGGGTCGCTTCTTCTCCGCCGCCATCGTCATCGCCGCAATTTGCGTCTTGTCCCCCATCTCCGCTAAAAAGATTACGCCAAAAGTCGTCAGCATCACGCGCCAGTCCATTTCATTTCCTCCTCAGCGTATAAATGCATGATAATCACCGGAAACGCAAAGGCATTCACCTCGCGATTGAACAACTCCAGAGATGAACGATTCGACCACGGAATTTCTTGGAAATGAAAGATTCACAATCCGCCGGCGCTTAGGGTCGGGGGGTATGGGCGTAGTGTACGAAGCCCACGACCGTCAGATGAACAAGACTGTCGCCCTCAAAACGCTTACCCGGGCCGAACCCGCGCACATCTATCGCTTCAAACGAGAATTTCGTGCGCTGGCGGATGTTACCCATCCAAATCTTGTCTCGCTCTACGAGTTCATGTCCGACGGCAAGTTCTGGTTCTTTACCATGGAGTTGGTTAAAGGCATGAACTTTCTCGAGTACGTAAGACCGGGCGCGAAAGTACGCAGTTCCAGCGCTTCAAAATCCTCGACGCTGCTGACAGATATACCTGACGTTAATTCACCCCTCGATTACGAAGCTGACACTCGGGATCTAAGCGAAGCGCAGCCAACCTGGGAGTCGGAAAGCGATCAGCTGCGCGCTTCATCGCCCGACTGGTCCGACATCCCACTTGACGAAGAGCGTTTGCGCTCGGCTTTTCGGCAGCTGGCGCAGGGCATTCACGGCCTGCATGAAACCGGCAAGCTGCATCGCGACATAAAACCGTCGAACGTATTAGTCACTAAGGAAGGCCGGGTGGTGATTCTCGATTTCGGTCTGGTCGCGGACGTCGAGCCCGAAGGTTTGCACGATAGCATCACGCTGGCAGGCACGCCCGATTACATGTCTCCGGAGCAGGGCGCGCAGCTTCCCATTTCGCCGGCCAGCGATTGGTACAGCGCCGGCGTAATCCTTTTTCAGGCCTTAACCGGCAAGCTTCCGTTCAGCGGCAGATTTTTCGAAGTGATGATGAACAAGCAAAGCATCGATCCTCCCGCGCCCATTGATATTCGTCCGGACGTGACATCAGATCTCAACGAGCTTTGCGTCAGGCTTTTGCAACGCGATCCGAACGCAAGGCCCTCCGGCAGCGAGGTGCTGCGCTATCTCAGCCAGAACCGAACTGAGCCAATCAAACTCGCTTCGGCGGGTAGCCAGGCTTTGTCGATAACCAGCGAGGCGCCGTTCATCGGACGCGAAAATCAATTACAGGCTTTGCGAGACGCATTCCAGAATACCGGCCGCGGCCAGACCATGACCATCTATATTCACGGAAGTTCCGGCATGGGAAAGACTGCCCTGGTGCGTCATTTTCTGCATGATTTGCAGCGAGAGAACCGGCAAGTCGTGATCCTTGAAGGTCGCTGTTATGAACGCGAATCGGTTCCCTACAAGGCGCTTGACGGTGTGGTCGACAGCTTGAGTAAGTATCTGATGTCGCGGTCGCAATCCAAAGCAGCCGCCCTGATGCCTCGCGATGTGCAGGCTCTGGCGCGCCTCTTTCCGGTAATGCTGCAGGTTGACGCGGTCTTCAATGCGCCGCAGGGCGAGTTTGATCTGGCTGAGCCGCTGGCTCTGCGTCGTCGCGCCTTCAACGCGCTGCGTGAGGTGCTGCTGCGAATCTCCGATATCAGATCACTGGTCCTTTACATCGACGATCTGCAATGGGCCGACGCGGACAGCACTATCCTGCTGGAAGATCTTTTGCGATCACCGGGTGCTCCGCCGTTGCTGCTGATTGCCAGCTTTCGCAGCGAAGACATTCACGCTAAACCTTTCCTGCGGCGACTACTGCAACAGACCGGAACCGAAACGTGCAGGGAGTTGTCAGTCGCCCCTTTGGCTGAGCACGAAGCGCATGATCTGGCCCAGAAGCTGATCGGATTGGGAGCTTCTGCTTCGGAACCGTTCATTGGTTCGCTGGTTAGGGAAGCCAGGGGCAATCCTTTTTTGCTTGAACAACTGGCTCGATACGCACTCACCGGCGATAAGGCTGCGACCACGGGCATCACGCTGGCCGTAATGCTGGAAGCGCGACTAAGCCAACTGCCGAAAGGATCGCGCCAGTTTCTGAACACGCTGGCCGTAGCCGCGCGCCCGGTTAATCCCGACGTTGCATATCAGGCGGCCGGGCTCAAAGGGGACGAGCTGCGGTTGATAGGAGCGTTGCGCGCCGCACAGTTGTTGCGAAGCGGCGGCTCGAACTATGGCGTTGAGTTGTATCACGACCGCATTCGCGAAACTTTGATTGCTCTGTTGGAACCAGGTCCAATTCGCCAGATCCATCGCCGGCTGGCCCAGTCGATCGAAGCCCGGGGATTAGACGATCCCGAGGCGTTATTCGAGCACTACCTGGGAGCCGGCGAGCGCGTGCGCGCCGCAAGTCACGCCGTGGCTGCGGCCCGGCGCGCTTCGGCCGCGCTCGCCTTTGACAGAGCGGCGCTCTTTTACCGGCAGGCCGTGGAACTGACGCCCCTGACCGGCGGCGCGCTGGTTGAATTGAAATGCGGTTTGGCTGATGCGCTGGCAAACGCCGGACGGCCGGCGGAAGCTGCCCCGGCCTATCTCGAAGCAGCGCGCGAGACTTCATCCGCACGGGCCCTCGATCTGCGGCGGCGTGCTGCCGAGCAACTGCTGATGGGAGGTCATATCGAGGAAGGTCTCGCCGTCCTGCGCACTGTTCTGGAAGCAGTGGGATTCAGATTGGCGCGGGGACGCAGACGCGCATTCCTTTCGCTGGTGCTGCGGCGCTGGCAGATTCGTTTGCGCGGTCTCAACTTTGTCGAACGTGACGCGAGCGAGACTCCGGAATCTGATCTGCTGCGGATCGATATCTGTTGGGCCGGCGCCGCAGGGCTGGGAGCCGTCGACCTGATCCGGGGAGCCGATTTTCAGGCGCGCCACCTGCTTCTGGCGTTGCGCGCCGGTGAACCCTATCGAATATCGCGCGCCATCTCTTTCGAAGCAGTGCACATCGCCACCGCGGGCGGACCGGGCCAAAAGCAAGCGGTGCAGGTGGGACAAAAGGCTGAGGCGCTCGCTCAGCGAGTAGGACACCCGCATGCTATCGCGCTGTCCATCTGGTCCAGCGGAGTTGCCGCTTATCTGGTTGGTCACTGGAAAACAGCCGCGGCGCAGTGCGAACGCGCTGCGGAAATCCTGCGCGATCGTTGCACCGGGGTGACGTGGGAATTGACCATCGCGCACCGGTTCATGCTGAGCGCTTTGTTATACCTCGGCGAAGTCGGGGAGATCTCCAGGCGTGTTTCCGGATTGTTAACTGCCGCGCTGGAACAGGGAAACCTGTTTGCCGCTGTCGATCTGCGCACGCGTCTGAATTTAATCTGGCTGGCAGCTGATAAGCCGGACGAGGCGCGCCAGGAAGTTATCAATGCCCTGCTGGCCTGGCCGCAGGAAGGGTTTCATCTACAGCACTATACTTCCCTACAGGCGTTGGCGCAGATCGAACTTTATACCGGGGATGCCGAAGTGGCCTTGAAACATATCAATGGGCAATGGCGGGCATTGGAGAAGTCGATGCTATTGCGCATTCAGGGGCTTAGAATCGACGCTCTTCACCTACAGGCGCGGGCCGCGCTCGCCGTAGCCGCGAGAAGCAAGCAACCCGAGCCGTTGCTGAAAACGGCCGGCCGCCTGGCCAGGCGAATTGAAAAGGAAAACATGGCATGGTCCTCGTCGTTCGTTTCGCTAATCCGCGCCGGTATGGCGAACATTCGCGGCGACTCAACAGAGTGTGCAGCGCTGCTCGCTACGGCTGTCGAGGGACTTGAAGTCGCCGACATGGGCCTTCATGCAGCCGCGGCTCGTCGCCAGCTGGGGCAGATAGTGGGTGGAGACCGGGGCCGGGAGTTGATTGCTGAAGCAGACGCCTGGATGCAGAAGCAAACGATCAAAAACCCTGAACGGCTGACCAGAATGCTCGCGCCCGGATTTGAAGAGTAGGACAGGCATTCCTGCCTGTCTCAGCAACAGTCCAGAGCAGTCTGGCCACCGCACAGTGCAGGAAGGCTGACTTTGGGGTTGTATTACTCAATCTGCGCCTGCGGCTTTGCCGCCGCACTGGTTGATGAATGGCACAGAGCTTCAGCCTGTCCTCCCCCTACTTCTCCTTCTTAACCGAAGCAGTAAGTTGGCCCGACCTTGGATGATGCCGATCGTAGGAGGAGCGAAGATGCCGGTCGGTAATGTGCGTATAGATCTGCGTTGTGGAAATGTCGCTGTGGCCTAACAGGGCCTGCACCGAACGTGAGTCCGCGCCGCGCTGCAGTAGATGAGTCGCAAAGCTGTGCCGCAGGGTATGTGGTGAAACCTCCTGCAAGCCCGCGTGGCTGGCGTGGGTCTTGATGATTTTCCACGCCACTTGCCGCGTCAGCTCTCGTCCCTTGTTCAGAAAAAACTGCGGCTTGTGCTGATTGCCAAAGCTTGCGCGCAGGCCCATGTACCGCTGTAACCAATGAACTGCGCTCTTGCCGATCGGCACGCGCCTCTGCTTGCTGCCCTTGCCCTGACAGACGATCAGGCCGCCGTGCACGTCCACATCCACAAGCTTCAATACGACTAGTTCAGAAACTCGCAGCCCGGTCGCATACATCAGCTCCAGCATTGCCCGATCTCGTACGCCGACATCCGTGCCGACGTCCGGAGCAGCCAATAGCAGCTCCATCTCCTGTTCGCTGAGGAAACGCGGCAAGTAAGCGAAGCGCTGCGGCGTGTCGAGATCCTCCGCTGGGTGCTGCTTGATGTGCCCATCGAGCATGAGGAAGCGAAAGAAGCCGCGCGCGGCACTGACGGCGCGCGAAATAGATGACGGCGCCAGGCCTTCGCGTGATAGTCGCGCGATCCATTCGCGCAAGTCTTTGCGCGCTAGTTCCGGAAGGCGTCGCTTGCGTTGCCGGGCCCAACTCTCCAGTCTCGCCAGGTCCCGGCGGTAACTGGCCAGCGTATTTGGCGACAAGCCTTTCTCGACCTGGATATAGCCGAGAAATTCTTTGACGAAATCTCGCTCTGGTGATCGTTCTGCCATCATTTAGGAAACTGAAACAGCGCGCGGATAGCGGCTCCGGCGATAGATCGTATAACCGAACCATAGTCCGTAGAAGAACAGCAGCATTGCCACCGCAGACGCCGCGGCCAGCCGGCTCGATTCAGTTACCTTCCGTAGCACCACAAAGAAATCGCCACAGATGCCAATTGGCAAAGGCACCATTGCGGCGATCAGGAAATAACTGGCGACGCGATGAAAGTGTTCCGTCTCCTCTCCTTTTTCTACGATGCGATGATACGCCGCCGGAGTCATTAGAAGAATAATACTCAGCGCCATTAGTGCCAGACTGATGAGATGAACATATTTCGAGGACGGCGGAAGCTTGTCGAATCCTTCCATTAACATCGTTACAAATTGAAATCCCAGTAAAGCCTGTGCGCCGGGCAGCACTACTCGCGCCTCAGTTAGTACCTGATCGATCTTATCCTTCAATTCCGTTTTACTCTTCGTATGCAATGCGCGCTCTTTTTCCATTTCCTGTTCCTTTCTGATTGTCGCTTTCCGCGAATGCTTACGAATTGTCTCCAGACCGTACCAGAAAAATAATGCCAGCAACGCGAAGCCTACCCCCGCGACGGCCCCGACTGAGGCCCCTGACAATTTACCAGTTGCCACATAAATCTCAATGCCGAGGGCAACTGCAAAAGGTAGCAGCGCGAGATCCATCACGCGCGTCACAAAATCATGGAGCTCGCTGCTGTCTTCACCTTTTTCGACAATGCGGTGATACGAACCTGCTGAAATCAAGAGTCCCGCTACCAGAAGCATCATTACGAGCGCGGCCATCTTCAGGTACTGGGAAACTGCCGGTAGCTTTTCAAACCCTTGCTCAAAAACGCTGCGGTATTGCAGGCCGATCAAGATTTGCGAGCCGATCATCAACATCCGGGTTTCATCGAGCGCGCACTTTACCTTGTCTCCTATTTTAGCCATGCTGCCCTAAGTTGTTCTTCCCCGGTCCCCAATAATTCGAACCTGGTTAAAGCACGCGATTCTGCAACAGATCCTCGGCGATCAGCGAATAAAGAACCGCATCTACAGGCTGTCCGTGAAGCCGGAGCCGATGTCGCAGCACACCTTCTTTAAGTGCCCCGGTCTTTTCCGCGACCCGCTGACTGGCTACGTTGCTGGTGGCAGCAAGGATTTCAATGCGTTGAAACGCAAGCTGCTCAAATCCAAACTGCGCCACCAGGCGGGCGGCTTTTGCTGCTACTCCACGACCCGTCTCGCTGCTTCTAATCCAGTAACCCAGGTTGGCCACCTGATGCACGCGGTTAATGAAATTCATTCCCACGCCACCAAGAAAACGGCCATCTTCGCGACTAAAAACTCCAAAGCCGTATTCTGCATCCTTGGCCCATCGCTCGGGGCGCGAAAGAATGAAACTCTTCGTTTCCTCGATAGAGTAGTCGGCATGGCACCAGGGCATCCATTTCGAAAGTTCTGGAATGGATGCTCGGGCCGCTTCAAAGAGGGCCGGAATATCATCAGGACGATACGGTCTTACTATTAGTTCGCCATCTGCTAGCTCGACGTTCATGACGTCCATCGTACTACAAATCGGAAGGCGGTAGATTTGCCATTTCTCATTTTTCATTTTTCATTCCCGAAGCCGCACACTCATGGTGCGGGCCCATGAGGTCAGTACCACCATGCGGTAGCAGGTGGGTCTCAACATTGCCAATTGTCGATTTCCGATTGCCAATTAAACTTTAGCGAACCATCGAATCGGCATTTAACACTTGGCAATCGGCAATGGTTTGACCCACCTGCTACCGCATGGTGGTACTGACCTCATGGGCCCGCAGCATGAGTGTCTGCGATGGGACCGAACCTATTAAAGTGAATCAGTCAATTGAATCCACTAATGGCAAATGAGAAATGGAAAATCATGGAAAATGACAAATGGAACATTTTTCCTAAATAGCCGGGGAACCCGCTTGCTTCTGTGTCGGCGGATGGCGGCGGTAGTGATGGGATATTGGCCGCCGGCGGCCGATGCCGATTGCGTTCCGGGAAATGATCAGCGTGGGCGGGAGCTGCCGTCGTTTGAATTCGTTGGCAGGCGATTCCACGCGATTAAGCAGATCGTAAACCAGCTCGGCATCGTGCCCGGCGGAAATAATCTCTTCCGGCGTTTCTTTTTGTTCGAAGTAAAGCTTGAGGATTGGATCGAGTTGATCATAAGGCGGTAACGTCTGATCGTCGAACTGGCCTGGCGCAAGTTCCGCCGAAGGCCGTTTCTCGATGATCGATCGGGGAATGATTTCGCCGGTGCGGTTGTAGTGACGAGCGAGTTCGTAAACTTCAGTTTTCAAAACGTCACCGATTACTGCCAGACCGCCGTTGGTATCCCCGTAAAGCGTGCAATATCCCAACGCGAGCTCTGACTTGTTTCCGGTGGAAAGCAACAGCCGGCCTTCGGCATTTGAGATAGTCATCAGGATGTTGCCGCGCAGACGCGATTGAAGGTTCTCAACTGCGTGCGAGCTGGCTTCGGCTGTGGGCGGGGGAAGCTCAAGCTCTTTTCGCAACAGCTCGAAAGCAGCCGAGATGGGACGCTCAATGACCTTCATCCCCAATCGCCGGCCAAGCTCGAGCGAGTCTTCAATGCTGTCGCGCGACGAATAAGGCGACGGCATCATGACGGCCAGGACGTTCTGCGCGCCCAGAGCTTCGCAGGCAAGCGCCGCAACCACGGCGGAGTCGATGCCCCCGGACAACCCCAGGACGGCAGTCGTAAAGCGATTTTTGCGTGCGTAATCGTGAATGCCGAGCACCAGCGCTCGATGCACAGTTTCAATGTCATCGCCCGGCAGGCAACGCTCGTCCGCCACGCCGCAATCGAGATCGACCGTGCCAAAGAATTCTTCAAAGGGCGGGGCCTGGAGAATGATCTTGCCTTTACAGTCGGCGATGATGCTGGTCCCGTCAAAGATTATGCCGTCGTTTGCACCCACCAGATTTACAAACACAATTGGCAGGCCCGCCAGTTTGGCGCGATGTGAAACCATGGCGCAGCGGGTGCGCATCTTGCCTTTATTGAACGGCGACGCGTTGATCGAGACCAGCAGGTTTGCACCCATCTGGATCAACTCTTCTGCCGGGTCATTTGTGTACAGGCGCTCTTTCCAGAAGGTCTTGTCGTTCCAGAAATCTTCGCAGACTGCGATCCCCAGCTTCGTATCTTCTTCCAGGGGAAACAAGCGTCGCTCGCGGGCCGGCTCGAAGTAACGCGGGTCATCGAATACATCGTACTCGGGGAGCAGAGTTTTGTCGGCAAACCCTATCAACTTTCTATCGCGAATTACTGCCGCCGAATTGAAAAGCTTGCGGCCCGTGGTCTGATCGTTTGGCCTCACCGTGCCTACAATCGCAGTCAGTCCGGCAGTCGCATCGATGATTTGGTTAAGTGGATCCAGCGCCGAGCGGGTGACGTCCGGATCGAGGAACCAGTCAAAGGACATGTAGCCCTGAATAGCGACTTCCGGCGTGACCACAAGATCGGACTTGTCCTTCTTTGCCTGCTCAATGGCGCGCAGAATGGAAGCAGTGTTGCCTTCGTAATCGCCGTTCGTGGTATTTATCTGGCCGATGGTAACGCGCATGAACTCTATTTTATCATCGATTCATTTGATCACTTATTCTGACGGCAGGGTGAGGTAGATCTCGGGCAGGATAGTCGAACTTTCTGTAGCCGCGTTCACGCGGCTTTCCCGCAGGGTTACTAGACCGGGCGTCTTACGCCCGGGTTTAGCCGCACCAGAATTCCAAAGCCCGTTTCAACGGGCTTATGATCGGGGCTTTAGCCGTATGCTAAAGCTGCTGATTCAAAGCACGCTGGAAGCACGCTGATAATAAGCCTGCGCAGCCGACCCCCAGCGCTAAAAGCGCTGGTCTATGAACCCTTCGGGAAAGCCGTCTGAAGACGGCTGAACCCAGGAAGCACCATGTACTTTTCAAACTCCACCATATCCGCCGCCGCCCGGTGTTTCGATTCGTACGCGGTCGCCGGCCTCCAGTTCCCAGCTTCCTTTTGAATCTATTGACTGCTTGCGGCCACTGCGCCGAATGATGCGGTCGCGACCGACGGCGCCTTCCTTGCCACCGCGCAATCCGTAGGGCGCGCGCTCTCTTCGATCAGCAAGCAGGGACATCTGGGCCGGGGCAAGCACCTCGACCTCGCGAACTATTCCGTCGCCGCCACGATGTTTTCCCTTTCCCCCAGAGCCTCTGCGAACCCGGTACTGTCGCACGCGCAAAGGGTACGCGTACTCCAAAGCTTCCGCGGGAGTGTTCAGACTATTCGTCATGTGCGTGTGGACTGCGCTCATGCCATCGAGCGAGGCTCGCGCCCCCATCCCGCCGGCGACAGTTTCGTAATAGGAGAACTCCCGGGCACTGCGCGGATCGATTCCGCCGATAGTCAAGTTGTTCATCGTGCCCTGGCTGGCGGCGGGAATGCGATCGGGAATCGCGTGGGCCAGCGCTTTGAAGAGCACGTCCACAATGCGCTGCGAAGTTTCGACGTTTCCTCCGGCGACCGAGGCGGGATGAACGGCATTCACAACTGTCCCCCGAGGCGCGATGACTTCGATCGGCTCCGTCAAGCCGGCGCTGGCCGGGACGTCGCTGTCCACCAAACAGCGAAAGACGTACGCCACAGCCGAGACCGTAATAGCCTCTACGGCATTGATCGGTCCCGCAACCTGTGCCGCGCTGCCGCTGAAATCTATGCGCGCACGTTCACCCTTAACTTCGACCCGTACCCGGATGCGAACTTCTTCGTCACCGATACCGTCATTGTCGAGCGCGTCGTCCGCCTCATAAACGCCGTCCGGAATAATGCGGATCGCGTGACGCATAACGCGCGCAGAATACGAGATCAAGTGCGCGGCATAGTCCTGGGCTTCACCTGCTCCGCGACGCTCTACGATCTCCAGCAGGCGCGCGGCGCCGGTGTTCAGTGATCCCATTTGGGCTTCAAAATCAGCGCGGCGCTCAACGTTGCTGCGCACGTTCGCCAGAATCAGTCGCATGATATCTTCTTCCAATTTGCCGCCGCGCATTATGCGAATGGGTGGTATGCAAATTCCTTCCGCGTAAATGTCCCCCGCCAGACCCATCGAGCCCGGCGTGGCGCCGCCGATATCAGCATGGTGGGCGCGATTGGCGACGTAGAAGAGCGTCAGTTGTTCGTTGTCAGTTGTTCGTTGCGGCGCTCGTTCGATCTCTTGAGTCCCCTTCGTCAGCTTTCGGCCACTGACCACTGACCACGGACTACTGACTACCGGCATCACCAGCGTCACATCCGGCAAATGCGTGCCGCCGGCAAAAGGATCGTTAAGAGCGACCACGTCACCGGGGGCCATTTCAACTTCGCGCAGTGCCGCAGCGACTGCCATCGGCATGGAGCCTAAATGCACCGGCATGTGATCGCCCTGGGCTATAACTCGGCCAGACGCATCGAATACCGCACAGGAGTAATCCCGGCGCTCTTTGATATTCGGCGAGAATGCACTACGACGCAGCGCGATGCCCATCTCTTCCGCAACGGAAGTGTAAAGCGCGCGATAGATTTCCAGGGTGGTTGGATCGAACGCTGTTTTCATCGGCGTATTATCCTCGGCTAAGCCGCCTGATATAGGGGTAGGGAGAACGAGTTGTTCCCCCTCCCTCCGAACCGGACAGGCGGGTCTCCCGCATCCGGCTCTCTAGTTGGTGGTTCACCTCCGAGAGGATTGACCACACTGCGCGCGAGCGGCAGACAGA
>WNGD01000480.1_pt1 | contig 42477 bp, 37 predicted proteins | sample 5400671 | NCBI WGS metagenome assembly WNGD01 (sample SAMN13153369, study PRJNA577476) | soil metagenome | isolation source: 40 cm soil or saprolite under grassland replicate 2 | place: USA:California | collected 2016-06-15 | reverse complement strand
TGCATGTGGAGCTTCTTCATGATGTGGTCGCGGTGCGTCTGCACCGTTTTGATGCTGAGGAAGAGGCCGTCCGCGATCTGCCGGTTCGTCTTGCCTTCCGCCACCAGGCGTAGCACTTCGCGCTCGCGGTCGCTGAGCGGCTCGAACGTCTCTCGCTCGGGCGCGCGCTGGAGATAGTCGGAGACCAGGAGCCGCGCCACCGATGGGTAGAGGTAGGGCTCGCCTTTGCTCGCCGCTTCGATGGCGGCGATCAGGTCCGAGGCGGCGGCCTTCTTGAGCACGTAGCCGACGGCGCCCGCCTTGAGCGTCTGAAAAAAATATTCCTCGTTGTCGTGCGCGGTCAGGATCAGCACCTGGGTCTGCGGGCAGAGACGGCGAATGTCGCGCGTCACCTCGATTCCCGACATGCCGGGCATCGCCACGTCGACCACCGCCACGTCTGGACAGGTGGCCCGCGCCAGCCGGATGGCCTCGCGCCCCTCGGTGGCTTCGGCGATCACCTGGATGTCACTCTGCCCGTCGATCACGGCACGGATCCCGGCGCGGACCAGGTTGTGGTCCTCGACGAGCATCACGCGAATGGGGCGGCGTTCAACCTGCAAGGCGATCCTCCAGGGGTAGTTGGGCGACAACCTCCGTGCCCTTGCGCGGTGCCGAGTTGACTTCCAGCGTGCCGCGCAGCAGCGTGGCGCGCTCCCGCATACCGAAGATCCCAAGACCGGCACGCCCCCGCTCTTCCCGTTCGGGGATGCTTTTGGGATCGAAACCGACGCCATCGTCGCGGACGCGCAGCCGGATGTGGCCGTCGAGGGTACGCAGGTCGATGTTGACGTGCGCCGCCCGCGCGTACTTGTTCGCGTTGGTCAGAGCTTCCTGGGCGATCCGGTAGAGCGCCGTCTCGATGGGCGCCGGCAGGCGATCGCGCAAGCCGTCGACATGAAGCGAGACCTCCGAGCCCGAGGGCTGCTTGACCAGGGTGCGCAGCGCCGGCACCAGGCCGAGGTCGTCGAGCACCGACGGCCGCAGATCCTGGGACATCCGGTGTACTTCTTCGAGGGTCTCCTCGAGCGTCCGCTTGACGGCTTCCAGCTGCTGCCTCGCCTTGGCGTCGCCGGTGCGTTCCAGCAGTAGGTCGAGACTGATGATCTCGTGGGTCAGCGCCTGTCCGGTCTGATCATGCAGCTCGCGCGCAACCCGCTGGCGCTCGCGTTCCTGCGCTTGCAGGACACGCTGCGCGCTCAGGTGGCGTTCGTGCTCCAACCGGTCGAGCATGGAGTTGAAGACGGTCGCGATGCGCCGCAGGTCGGGGTCAGAGAAATTCGCGTGCACCCGAGGCTCCTCGAGCCCGGGCTGCACAGCACTCATGGTGGACTCGAGCTCTCGCATCGGCTTGAAGGCCAGCCGAAGGATCAGGAAATTCGCTACGAGGATCGCGGCAAGGCCGATCGCGAGCAGACCCAGCAGGAAGGGCAACCGGGTGCGTCCCGAGAAGTTGAGGGTGATCAGCGGACCGGTGATGGCGCCGGCGGCGATGATCACGCTGTTCGCCACTACGACCTTCTGAAACGTCGTGAGGTTTCGGTGCCACCACCGTGGGTCCAATGACGGTCTCACACCTCATTCTAGGCACCGATCCGAGGCCGTTTTCGGCGGGGACCAGCGATCAGTTGCAACCGTGCCCCATTCAGGTCTACACCCGATACCTCGGGCCGTTAGGCGTGCGACAGACTGGGTAGAGATAAAAGTGCGGACATCGCTCCCTCCCCCCTCTTTAGCGGGCCGCTTCCCCAGCGGCCCGCATTTTTATGCCTCCCGCCGACGCCGCGGGAAGGTGCGGGAGAATAAGAGCGATGTCGTCGGCAAGCTTTGACTACGAACAGGTCACGCGCGTGACCGCCGGGGCCATTGGCCAGCCGGGCAAGCGCGAGTTTTACCTCCAGCTTCGCGTCGGCGGCCAGTTGGTCAGCCTGGCGGTCGAAAAAGACCAGTTGCGCGCGCTGACCGAACGGCTGCAGGAAGTCTTCTCGCGCGTGCCGGTGCCGCCGGCGGGCGGGCTGCCGGACATGGCCCTGGAGCAACCGATCACGCCCGTGTGGCGGGTCGGCTTCATGACGCTCACCTACAGCCAGGACGAGAAATCGTTCGAGGTCTCGCTGGTCGAACTGGTCGCCGAAGGCGAGGAGCCGGCCACCGGTCACTTCGAGGCGAGCCTCGCCCAGATGCAGGCGCTCGCCGCGCACGCGGCCGCCATCATCAGCGCGGGGCGCCCACCCTGCCCGATGTGCGGCGGCCCCATCGACCACGATGGTGGCGTCTGTCCGCGCCTCAACGGGCACCACTAGCAATGGCGCCGGACGCTGAGTTCCAGGATGGCGCCGCCCAGCAGCGCCTGCTGCGCGAGGGCCGCATCAAGACGCGCGGGCTGATGCCCGATTGCTCCAACTACACCTACCTCGCTCAGGTGCGGGCGAAGGCCGGCGCCGAGACCCTCGCCGTCTACAAACCGGCACCGGGCGAGACACCACTCGACGATTTCCCTGACGGCACGCTTGGGAAGCGCGAGGTGGCCGCCTACCTGGTTAGTGCCGCGCTTAACTGGCAGGTGGTGCCCCTCACGGTGTATCGCGACGACGGCCCGATGGGCCCGGGTTCGCTGCAGCAATTCATCGTCGCCGACCTCCGCGAGCACTACTTCTCACTGATGCCCGCCCGCGCGCTCGATTTCCGTAGGCTGGCGGCCTTCGACGTGATCGTCAACAACGCGGACCGGAAGAGCGGCCACTGCCTGCTCGACGGCGACGGGCACGTCTGGGGCGTCGACAACGGGCTCACCTTTCACACACTTCCCAAGCTGCGCACCGTCATCTGGGAGTTTGCGGGCGAGGAGGTCTCGGAAAACCTCCGCCAGGATGCGCGCCAGCTCGCGAGTGAGCTGACCGGCGCGGCCGGCTGGGTGCGCCGCCTCAAGCAGCTGATCTCGGCCGCGGAGCTACGAGCGCTGGCCCAGCGGGCGCGTCGCTTCGCCGAGGAGGGGCGGTACCCTGAGCCCAGCTCGCGCTGGGCGTATCCCTGGCCGCTGATCTGAAGGAAAAGCGGGTCAGCGTCCCGTGCCAACCGGAAGGCGCGGACGGTCCGCCTCGAGCGGCAGCTCCTCGTCGAGCCGCCATAGCCAGGCGGGCGCCGCGGGCGGAACATCGCCGGCGGGTGATCGCCGATCGTCGCGATCCGGGGGCTCGGGCTGGGGCGTGAGCAGCCGCCAGAGGAGGACGAAGGTCCCCGCGACGAGGGCGAACTTCGCCGTGCCGAACAACAGCAGGCCGGCGGCCTGCTGGTCCTCGAGCGAGCGATAGGCGTGATAGAAGAGGTGGTGGGAGAGCGCCAGCGTGATACCGGGAATCGTCGGCGGCACGCCGGCGACCATGAGATAGCCGATCTTGGCGATCGGGCTCAGCCCATCGCGGCGGACGACGGGCCACCAGAAGAGAAAGGCCCCTATCAGGAAGACCGCCTGGGCCACCTCGCGGAACACGAGATCCCTGGTCGCGAGATCGACCACCGCCGGCAGCTGTGATCCGAACAGCACCACGTTGAGGGCCAGAATGCCCACGACCGGGTGCAGCCATGATGCGGCGCGTCCCGAGAGCAACGGACTGACGCCGTAGGCGAGGAGCGGGATGACGACGGCAAGCAGGAGCATTTCCACGAGCATGTGCACGCTCAGGCGCCCGTCGCCAACCTGGCTCAGCGGGAACAGGAGAGCGAAGCAGGACAGCAGCGAACCCGCGTACAGCGCTGCGCGATGACGTCGCGCCATAACCACTATTTTGGCGTAGCGGCCGTAGCCGCCGCATAACGCGCATAGACCGTGTCCACGAATTCGACGAAGCGGTCGGCCAGGGGCGCGCTGTCGAGCTGAAGCAGGTTTTCCGCGTTGTCCTCGCCGGCATGCGACAGGTTGTAACTGCCGGTAAAGACGGTGTTGTCGACCACCGTGATCTTGGCGTGCATGAAGTCGTGGATGCTGGTCGGCGTGTAGGGCGTGGTGACCTTGGAGGCGAACGGGAACGCGGCACTGACCGCCTGGAAGGCCGGCCCCTTCCAGGTCGCATGGGGGTCGACCCGCCACTGGCCGAGCACCTCAGCCATCTGGGTGCGGTCGTAGACGCCCTTGAAGTCTGGATGCGGTCTATGCGCCAGGTCGCCCAGGGTTCCCAGGATGACCCCGGCGGTGATCACCGGGGAACAGACGCGGATGCGCCGCCTGGCATGCGCAATCCCCTGCGCGATCACGTGCGCCATCTGCCGCCCGCGCCCCGGCGCAAAAAAGACGTGCGCTTTGACCGGACTCCCCTGGTAGTCGACGGGGACGCCGGCGAGGTCGTACTTGCCGCTTCCATCGACCCGGCCCGTTTCCCACAGCTCGGCAAAGTTCCTCGCGTACTCCGCGGCCAGTGCTGCGGATTGGATCTTGAGGATGACGTTCTCCTCTCTCCTCCAGGAGTCGTTCGTCCAGTTCGTGGAGCCGGCCCAGACCGTTGCCACGTCGGTCGCCGCATCGCGCACGATGTACTTGTGATGCATCAGGTCGGGCACGCCCGACACCGGTTTCGTCGAAACCCCCAGGCTGTTGATGAACGCGGTGTCGGCTTGCGAGGGCGGCGGCACCGGGATCGGGTTGGGAAAGTCGACGTTGTAGAGCAGCCGGACTGCCACGCCGCGGGCGGCGGCGGCCTTGACCGCCGAGCGCACCTGTTCAGCCGGCCCGTCGGCCAGGTTCAGGTCGTAGATGGCAATGTCCAGGCTGCGCCCCGCTGCGCCGGTGAAGTCGGCCAGTTCTCCCGCGACCTGCTCCGCCGGCTGGCCTCCATCCGTGAGGAACGTCACCTCGACGGACGGCGTCACTGAGCGTCGCTCTTCTTCGCTTCCGCCTGCGCCTTCGGCTGGGCCTCGAGCACTTTCCGCTGGTAGTACTGCTGCACGATATCGGCGGCGTGCTGAATGTCGTCGGTGACGACCATGAGGTCGAGGTCGTCGGGCGAGATCTTGCCCTCAGCCAGCACCCGGTCGCGGATCCAGTCGTGCAGCCCGGCCCAGTAACTGGATCCGAACATGATCACGGGGAAGTGCACGATCTTCCCCGTCTGGATCAGCGTCAACGCCTCGAACAATTCGTCCATGGTGCCGAAGCCGCCCGGGAAGATGACGAAGGCCTCGGCGTACTTGACGAACATCGTCTTGCGCACGAAGAAGTAATGGAACTCGATGCCGAGGTTGACGAACTCGTTGAGGCCCTGCTCGAACGGTAGCTCGATGTTGAGGCCGACCGAAAGACCGCGACCTTCACGGGCCCCCCGGTTGGCCGCTTCCATCGTGCCCGGGCCGCCGCCGGTGATGATGGCGAAACCCCGGCGGGCGAGCTCGGCCGCCAGGGTGCGCGCGGCATCGTACATCGGGTCAGGCGGACGAACGCGCGCCGATCCGAAGAAGGTGACGGCAGGACCGACGGTGGCGAGTGCATCGAAGCCGGCCACGAACTCCGCCTGGATACGCAACACCCGCCAGGGATCGCTTTCGAGGAACTCCGGGGTAGCGTCGGGCCGTTCCAGGAGTTTGCGGTCCTCGATCTGCCGCTCGACCCCGCGCCGGACGATCCCTCCCGTCCGCCGCTCTTTGGACTCTTCGCCCATAGCCTCGCTAACTCTAACGCTCCTCCCTTGCGCCACACTGTGGTCGTGATCAAGCGAGATCAGCTGGAAGAAGTGGCGGCCGCCCTCGCGGCCGTCGTGGTACCGGTGGTGCTGACGGCGCTCCTACTCCAGCTGAAGTCCGGCTCGTCGCAGCGAGAGTACGTCTTCATCTACATGGCGGTCGTCGCAGTGATCGCCGTGATTCGCGGCCTCTGGCCTTCCCTGCTGGCGGCCGCGGTCAGCTTCCTGCTCGTTGACTACTTCTTCGTCCCGCCGGTCCGCACTCTGACCATTGCCGGCGAACAGGACTTCGTCAACCTCGCTATCTTCTTCGGCACGGCGGGCGTCGTCGCCTTCCTGGCCGGCCGGCGACGGCAGGCCCAGATCCGAGCTCAGGGGCTCGCCCGCGAACTCAAAAACGCGAATGCGGAGCTCGTTCGCCTCAACCGCGACCAGGCGGCAGCCGCGCAGGCCGCGGTCCGCCTCGCCCGCACCCAGCAGCAGGTCCAGCTCCTGCAGCAGGCGGAGCAGGACCTTCGCGACCTGCTCGCCACCATCTCACACGAGCTCCGGACACCGATCGGCACCATCCTGACGGACAGCACGAACATGCTTCGGACGCAAGAGATGAACACCTCGGTCCGCTACCGCCTCGAGGGGATCGCGACGGAGGCGCGCCGATTGAACCGGCTGCTGGCTGACATGCTCAGCCTGGCACGGATCGAAAGCGGTGCCCTCCACCTCACGCTGGAGCCGGTACAGGTTGCCGACGCCGTCGCCGCGGCGGCTGACCGCCTCAAGCGAAGCGCACCAGACCGGACGGTGGAGTGGGACCCGAGGGAAGCCGGCGTCAGCGTGCTCGCCGACTGGGACAGCCTGGGGCAGATCTTCGACAACCTGCTCGACAACGCCAATCGTTTCGCCCCTCCCAGCACGCCTATCAATGTTCGGGTCGATGGGCAGAACCCGGGCCGGGTGACGATCCGTGTCATCGACCGTGGTCCGGGTGTGCCGGCCGCCATGCGCGACCGCCTGTTCAACCGTTTCGTGAAGGGCCCGCCAACCGCCGGTGACGGCACAGGACTGGGGTTGGCGATTACGCGCGGGCTGGTGGAAGCGCATGCCGGCGAGATCGTACTGGAGGACGGCGAGCCGGGCGAGACGACGTTTCGCTTTACGATCCCGAAGTCGGAGTCGTAGCGAGGACCGGCTCGTCCCGCCGGAGGATGTGCACGTCGACGTCCTCGAGCAGGCGGATCAGGGTGGACGTCGTATCCAAGGGACGCCAGCGGCGCCGGCGGCGGCCGAGCACGACTTCGGTATTCAGGGTCTTGCGCATATAGCGGGCAAGGATCGCAGCAACGTTGCGGCCGTGCAGGCTGACGAATTCGCCGCCCTCGTGGTGGACGAGGGCCGCGTAGTCGTCGAGCCAGCGACGCTCTGACTCCGACAGCCTCGGCGGGCGAACGCTGACCACGGTGAGCTGGGCCGCCGCGCGCGCGGCCGAAGTCGCCATCCGCCGGATACGGGCCTCCATCCCGTGACGCGGTGGGATGCAGGCTACCAGCCGCGGGCGCGCCTCCCATGGCGCCTCGATCTTTCGCTCCCGCATGTACGCGACCAGGCGCCGGTCCGTGTGGTCGGCGAGCAAGCGGAAGGCCATCTCGCGCAGCGCCGACAGGATCTGGGGACGGAACTCGGCCTGCAGTGCGCGTGCTGCTTCCGCCGGGCTCATGATCTCGCCGCGGCGAAGTCGTGCGAGCAACACCGCCGGAGTGACGTCCACGATCTCCAGCTCGTCGATCCGCGTCAAGACGTCATCCGGCAGCGCCGACCCCGGGGCCCGCTCCTTGAGCAGCGGCGCGTAGCTCTCGCGAACGCTCGCCAGGTCGAGTAGGTGGAGCGTGCCGAGCACCGTGATGCCGGCTTCGACCAGGCGAGGCAGCGACTCGGCCCGCAACCGTCCTTCGGTATCGAGGCCGTTGAGCTCATCGATGACCGCGACTTCAGGGTTACGGCTGAGCAGTCCCTCCACGTCGAGGCGGTCGTGCGCGGCAGGGGAGTCTGCTCCGCCGAGCATTTCGAGGCTGGCCAGCTCGCTTGACGGGACGCGGGGATTGATCGCCGCGACGACGACATCGGTGCCCCGCGACCGGCGCCGGCGCGCCTCGTCGAGCACGGCCGTGGTCGTGCCCGAGCCGTCGGCGTAACCGAGATAGACCCTGACGTCCGGGCTCCGCAGACCGGCCCGCTCCTGCGCTCGAAGCAAGTCCTCTGGCGGAGTGTGCGCCACCTCTCCGTCGGGAGGCCTCGCTCCGTGTTCCGGGGCGATCACGTGCAGGTCGATGTCAGGGAGCGAATCGATCAGCTGATCGGGGAGCGTCTTGTGCCATCGAGACAGGAAACCGGGCTGGCCCGACTGGCCGATGAAGAGGTGTCGCACATTCGCCAGCTGGGCGGCCTCGATAATTCCTCTGCCCACATCCGGGCCGCCGAGGGACACGACCGAGCAACCGAGCTGCGCCGACAGCCGCTGGTAGCGCTCCTTGTTCACGCCGCCCCCCGAGCCCACCATGACGACCATGCAGAGCCCTCCTAGGCCGCGCGCCAGGCGCACCGCCCTGCGGATCAAGGGCTCGGATTCCGCGGAGCCGGAAATCGCGACCAACACGTCTTCCGCAGGAGCCAGCACCTCTCGCGAGGTGGCCATCGACTGGGCGACCAGGCGCAGAGCGATTTCCCTCAAGGCCGCGAGATTGCCCGGCCGGAAGAAGTTTGCCAGCGCAGTTTCCACCTTTTCCGGCTGGTAGATGTTGCCGTGCCGCATCCGTTTGCGGAGTGCCTCCGGCGAGATATCGATGAACTGGATCTCATCGGCGAGGTCGAGCACGCCGTCGGGAATGGTCTCCCGCTGCACGATGCCGGTGATCTTCTCGACGACGTCGTTGACGCTTTCCACGTGCTGCACGTTCAGCGTCGAGATGATGTCGATGCCGGCGTCTCGCAACTGTTCGATGTCCTGCCACCGCTTCTCGTTGGCGGAGCCGGGTGCATTCGTATGAGCGAGCTCATCGACGAGGGCGATCGTCGGACGTCGCTCAATGACCGCGTCGACATCCATTTCTTCGAGGACAGTGCCGCGGTAAGGGATCTTCTTGCGCGGGATCTGGTCGAGGCCGGGAAGCAGTTCCTCGATGCGGGCACGGCCATAGGTCTCGACATGAGCGATGACGACATCCTCGCCGCGCTGCTTCCGCTGCCGGCCCTCGCGGAGCATGGCGAAAGTCTTTCCGGCCCCCGGCGTCGCGCCCAGGTAGACCTTGAGACGCCCGTGCGCCGCCATCATCCCATGTTAGGGGCGCGATCGGTTGCTATCGTTCGAGCGCCGGCCCGAGGCGATAACCTCGACCGGGCACCGTCTGGATCACCTCGGGGTGCGCGGGATCGTGCTCCAGCTTGATGCGCAGTCGCTGGATGAACACGCGGAGGTAGTGTCGCTCGTCGCCGTAGGCAGGACCCCATACCTGGTGCAACAGAGTGCGATAGTCCATGACCTCGTGAGCGTGGCGGGCGAGTTCGGCCAGCAGGAGGTATTCGGTGGGCGAAAGCCGCACCTCGGCGCCCTCTCGGGTAACCGATCGGGCCCCCAAGTCGACGACGATGCCGTTCGCCCGGACAGTTGCGGGTGGATGATCGGGTGGCTGAGCCCGACGCAGGACGGCACGGATACGGGCCAAAAGCTCTTCTGTCCCAAATGGCTTGGCCAGGTAGTCATCGGCCCCCATGTCGAGCGCCCGCACCTTGTCCTGCTCATCGCCTCGGGCGCTGATGATGATCACGGGCGGCTGGCGTCCCTGATGCATTTCCCCGAGCACGCGCCATCCATCGACGAAGGGAAGGCCGATATCCAGCAAGACGACCTCCGGGTGCGCTGACCGTAGCGTGGCGACGGCCGCGGCGCCATCACCTACTTCGGTGACGGCGAAACCGGCGCCGGTGAGTGCACGAGCGATCGCCGCCCGAAGCGATCGATCGTCCTCCACGACGAGAATCTCCCGCGGCCCATCGCCGGCCCCTACCACGAGGGCGATGCTATCTGACCGTCAGCTTGAGGTCGCGCTGCGCCAGGGCGGCCTCGTACTCCTCCAGTGACTCCCACTCTTCGGCCGATTCCAGCACCTTGCGCTGGACTGTCTCCCAGTCTCGAGGAGTGGATCGCAGGATCGGCAGCTTGCGCTGCCGCCGGTAGAACACGTAGAGCGCGAAGGCCAGCGCGACCCAGACCGGTCCTGCGATTCGGGCGTAGGCGTGCGTCGCAACGACCATGACGAGGAAGAAGAGGACGCCTAGAAAACCGATCATGCCGAGGACCGGGAGCCAGACCGGTTGCCCTCGATACGAGATCTGGATATTGAGCGGCATCCGGTAGGGCCGCGGCGTGTACGGATCCTTGAAGCGCAGCACGAAGAGGGAGGCAAACACCAGCAGATATCCAAAGGTGGCGCCAAATGCATACATATCCGCCAGGATGTCGATGGCGGCGTTGCTGCCGGGTTTTCCCGGAAAGATGAAGGCAAAAATGGTGATCAGGAGAGCCGCTCCGCTAAATACCACGATCGTTCGGACCGGCGTCTTGTATCGCGCGTGCACTTTGTTGAACCAGCTCGGAATCAGCTGGAACTGGCTCATCGAATAGGTAAGGCGCGACACGCTGACGACCCCCGAGTTGGCCGAGATGTAGACGACGATCCCGCCGATCAGCGCCGTGAGCGGGGCGGCTATGACACCGATGAAGGGGATTTTGCTGGCGATCAGCGCCACCGGGTCACCCTCGTGCCCTTTGAAGGCAGAAGCTTCGACCATGCCGGTGGCGAGGATGGAGAAGGCGATCGCAAAAAGCAGCACCGAGAGAATCAGGCCGATCGAGGTGCGGGGGATGATGGTCGCCGGCCGGCGGGTTTCCTGCGCCACCTGAGAGATCGATTCGAGGCCGACGAAGGAGATGATGGCCAGCGATGTTCCGAACGCAAACTGTCCCAGGCTGGGACGGTTGAAGACGAACTGATGCGCAAGCAGATCCGGATTCCAGACGAACACCAAGCCGGCGATCACGATGATGGACTGGGCGGCGATCGTGACCACGCCCAGCACCTCATTGATAAGCGACGAGATTCGGATGCCTAGCGAGTTCAGCCAGATGAGGAGGCCGATGCCGACGAGCGTTTCGAGCAGCCACAGCCAGAGAACGTGGAGGGGGCCAAGCTGGATGGCGAAGTCGGAGAAGGAGTGCCCAAATGATAGATAGGGCAGGAAATAGTTGAGATAGCCGAAGGCGATGACGGTGAAGAGTGAAATGTCGATCACGTAGTCGAGCATCAGCGCGGATCCGGCCATGAAGCCGAATGCGTCCCCCAGCCCCCGGAGGGTGAAGTACTGACCGCCGCCCGCGACGGGGTAGGCGGACGCGAGCTCCGCATAACAGAGCCCAACGAGAGCGTAGACCGTGCCGGCCATCAGGAACGCGAGCGGGGTCAGGCCCAGGGCGGCCAGCGTAACGATGCCGAGCGCCGTGTAGATGTCGGCTCCGACGTCGGCATAGCCCCACATGTAGGAGCCCCAGACGCTGACGTCGCGTCGGAGCTCGCTGGAAGACATGCTTGGCGGGCTGCCTCCCATCGATCGAGCCTAGACAGGCGCCGGTCAACGACGCATAAACGTCTTTTCGCTGTGGCGGAGTTCGTTACATGCGCGGCATCGCTAGCGGCCAGCCACCACGTAGAAACTTGGACTGGTGGCGAGGTCGGCGTCTGGGCGACCGAATATCCGTCGGAGTCGTAAGCCGGCGCCCGTGGCCAGCCATCGTTCGACCTCCTCGGGCCAGATCAGCGGAACCTCGGCCCGCTGGGTTACCGTTCGCCCGTCGGGCAGGGTGTAGTCGATTTCAAGGCGCGCCCCATTCCGATCGAAGGCCTGCACGCGGACCCCTGGACTGGCGCTGGCCTGCAACCAATAGGGATTGGTCAGCTCGAAAACCAGTGCGCCATCCGTAGTCAGGTGATCTGCGGCTGGGCGCAACCGCGCGACGTAGCACAGGATGTTCGAAGGCACCATAACCAGGTGGAACCGCCGGTTCAGATTGAGGTCTTCGATCCGTGAATGAACCAGCTCGACGTCGGGAAGGCGGCGCCGCAGCCGCTCGAGCATTCCAGGGTGGCTGTCGACGCCAACCAGTTCGATCCCGGCCGCGTGCAACGGTACCGCCAGCCTCCCGGTGCCGATGCCGAGGTAGAGCACGGGCGGAATGGCCGCCTTCGCGAGCTCCAGCCAGGGCGACAGGTCGGCGGCGTCCGGAAGCTGCGCGTAGAGTTCCGCGAACCCTTCGTCGGGGACCGATGGGTCGTCGCGAACGATGCTCATACACGCGCCCGGGCGTGGAGCTTAGGCGACCGCCTGGTCCGCGATGTCGAGCGCCTTGTCGATGATCGCGAATCCCTCCGCCAGCTCCTCCTCCTTGATGCACAGCGGTGGGTTCGTCATGATCGTGTGCCAGCGGACGAAGGTGTAGAGGCCCTGGTCGCGCAAGGACTTGGCGACCGCCTTCATCGGCTCCGAGGTTGCGTTGAAGGGAGCGAGCGGCTCCATCGTCTTCCGGTCCTTGACCAGCTCCAGGATGCCGAAGAGACCGATCGACCGCATGAGGCCGACCGAAGGATGCTTCCGCCTGAGGTCCTGATGATGGCGCTTCATCACCTCGCCCATGCGGCGCGCGTTGCCGATCATGTCGTCCTCTTCGTACGCCTGGATGGTGCCCAGGGCCGCCGCGCAGGCGAGCGGGTGACTGTTGTAGGTGAGCCCGCCGTAAAAGACGTTCTTCTCGAAGTAGTCCGCGACTTTCGAGCGTACCCCGACCGCGCCCAGCGGGACGTAGCTGCTGGTCAGTCCCTTCGCCATGGTGATGATGTCGGGGACAACCTTCCAGTGATTGACCGCAAACCACTCGCCGGTCCGACCAAACCCGGACATGACCTCGTCGCAGATCATCAGGATGCCGTACCGGTCGCACAGTTCCCGCACGCCCTGCAGGTATCCATCCGGTGGGATCAGGATCCCGTTCGTGCCGGTGACGGGCTCCAGGATGAAGCCGGCGATGGTAGTGGGCCCCTCGAGCTGGATAGTCTCCTCCAGGTAGCGCAGCGACACCTCCGCGCTGTCCACCTCGCGTTGCGGTCCGTGGTAAGGATCGAGGACATGCACGACCCCCGAATCTCCGATGTCATTCGCCCAACGGCGCGGGTCGCCGGTCAGCGCGATCGCCCCGGCGGTTGCGCCGTGGTAGGAGCGGTAGCGCGAAACGATCTTGTGGCGGCCGGTGACCCAGCGGGCCATCTTGACGGCGTACTCATTGGCCTCGGCACCGCCAAGCGTGAAGAAGACCTTGTTGATGTCGCCGGGGAGCAACTCGGCCAGCTTCTTCCCCAGCAGCGCGCGGGGCTCGTGGGCCATGAAGGGGTTGATGAAGGCCAGTTTCTCGGCCTGTCGCTTGATCGCCTCGACGATGCGCGGGTCGCCGTGTCCCGCGTTGACGCTCATGAACTGGCTATTGAAGTCGATGATGCGCTTGCCGTCGGGCGTGTAGAAGTAGACGCCTTTGGCGTGATCGACGGGAATCGGGTCGGCAGCGGACTGGGCGGTCCAGTCGTACAGCGTGTACTGCCGGCACAGGGCGACGATCTCCTCGCCGCTCAAAACATGGGGTCGGGCGCTCGTCTCTAGAGCCATCGCGTCGTCACGACTTTGTGCCGGGTGTAGAAGCGGATGCTGTCTTGCCCGGTGGCATGCAGGTCGCCGAAGAACGAGTTCTTCCATCCGGTGAACGGGAAGAAGGCCATCGGCGCCGCCACCCCGATGTTGACACCCAGCATGCCGGCCTGCGCCCGGCGCTTGAACTCACGGGCATTCTTGCCCGAGCTGGTGAAGATCGAGGCCATGTTGCCATAGGTGCTGGCATTGAGCAGCTTCAACGCCTCGTCGATGTCGCTGGCGCGCATCACCGCAAGCACGGGTCCGAACAACTCCTCCTTCCAGATCTTCATGTTGGGCGTGACCCGGTCGAAAATCGTCGGCCCGAGGAAGAAGCCATCCGTCTGATCCACCTGCCGCCCATCGGAGACGAGCTGCGCCCCCTCGGACTGGGCGCCGTCGATGTACTCGATCAGTTTCTTCTTGCGCTCGCCCCGAATCACCGGACCGAGGGTCGTCTTCGGATCCGTCCCGGGGCCCACCGTCAACTTGGCCGCGTCGTTGGCCAGCTCGCGCACAAGGGCGTCGCCGATCTTGCCGACGCCCACCGCGACGCTGCCCGCGAGGCAGCGCTGACCGGCGTTCCCGAACGCCGAGGAGATGACGTGCGGTGCCGAGAGCTCGAGGTCGGCGTCGTCCATCACCAGGATGTGGTTCTTGGCGCCGCCCAACGCCTGCACTCGCTTGCCGTTCGCCGCTGCCGTCGCATAGATGTAGGCGGCAACAGTCGCCGAGCCGACGAATGAGATCCCGGCAACGTCCGGATGGGTGAGCAGCTGGTTGACGGCGTCATTCGCTCCATGCACGACGTTGAAGACCCCCGGGGGCAGGCCCGCTTCCTCGAGCAATTCGGCGATTCGCATCGCCGAGAGCGGCGTGAGCTGCGAGGGCTTGAGGACGAAGGTGTTGCCGGTCACGATGGCAACCGGAATCATCCACATCGGCACCATGTTGGGGAAATTGAAGGGCGTGATTCCGGCAACGACACCGACCGGAAAGCGCGTCAGCTCCTCGTCGATGCCCCTGGCGATCTGATCCAGGTTCTGGCCCATCATCAGCGTCGGCGCGCCGCAGGCGAAGTCGATGACCTCGATAGCACGCTTGACCTCGCCGCGGGACTCGTCGAGCGTCTTGCCGTTTTCCCTGGTGACGATCTCGGACAGCTCGTCGATGTGCTGGTCGAAGAGCGCTTTGAAGCGGAACATCACCTGCGCCCGCTCAGGAACCGGGGTCTCACTCCAGACCGGGAAGGCCTGCTTGGCCGCGGCGACCGCTTCGTTGATCTCCTCGCGGGGCGAGTGCGGAAGGCTGGCAATAATTTCTCCGGTCGCCGGGTTCGGAATCGGGTCCGTCTTTTCCGCCCTCGAATCGCGGAATTTGCCGCCGATAAAGCTCTGGACATTCCTGGTCGCGATCATGATCTGGCTCCTACCGGGCTCGGCTCACTGGCCGGCACCCCATGGAATGGCGAGCGGCGAAGGAACTGGCCGGCACCCTTGACGCCCTGGAATTTTCCCTCCCGCACCAGGACGTTGCCGCGCTGCATCACGACCTCCGGCAGGCCCTTTACCGTCATGCCCTCGTAGCAACTGTAGTCCACGTTCATGTGGTGGGTCTTCGCCGAGAGCGTCCGCTCCACCCTTGGGTTGAAGATCACGATATCGGCGTCGCTCCCCGGTGCGATCGTGCCTTTGCGCGGGAAGAGGCCGAACATCTTCGCGGGTGCCGTTGCCACCAGCTCGACGAAGCGGTTGAGGGTGATCCGCCCCGAATTCACCCCGCCGTGGAAGATGAGCGAGAAGCGGTCCTCGACGCCGGGCAAGCCGTTGGGGATCTTCGAGAAATCGCCCCTCCCCAGGTCCTTCTGGCCTTTGAAATGGAAGGGACAGTGGTCGGTCGCGACCAGCTGGAGGTCGTCCTGCAGCAGGCCCTTCCAGAGCTCGTCGTGGTGCGATGCCGGCCGCAGTGGTGGCGAGCAAACATACTTGGCGCCTTCGAAACCGGGCCGCCCCAGGTCGTCGAGGCTGAGGTAGAGGTACTGCGGACAGGTCTCGGCAAAGGTTGGGGCGCCGTCGTCGCGGGCTTCGCGGACGGCGTCGAGCGCCTCTTTGGAGCTGAGGTGGACGATGTAGACGGCGACCTCGGCCAGCCGGGCGAGCGCGATCGCCCGACCCGTAGCCTCCCCCTCCATCGAGGCCGGCCTGGTCAGGCCGTGGTTGATGGGATCGCCCTTCCCCTCCGCCAGGTAGCGTTTCACGAGGACGTCGATCGCGCCGCCGTTCTCCGCGTGCATCATGATCAAGCCGCCGTTCTCGGCGGTGCGGCTCATCGCCCGGAAGATCGCCGCGTCGTCGAGCATGAAGACCCCGGGGTAGGCCATGAAGAGCTTGAAGGACGGGATGCCCTCGTTGACCAGGGCGTCCATCTCTTTCAGGATCGAGTCGTTGATCTCGCGCACGATCATGTGAAAGCCGTAGTCGATATGCGCCTTGCCTTGCGCCTTCTTGTGCCACTGGTCGAGACCCTGTCGCAGCGTCTGACCGTAGCTCTGCACCGCGAAGTCGACGATCGTCGTTGTCCCTCCCCAGGCGGCGGCGGCGGTACCCGTCGCGAAATCGTCGGACGCGAAGGTGCCACCGAAGGGGAGCTCCATGTGGGTATGGACGTCGATCGCGCCCGGCATGACGTAGCGGTTTTCCGCGTCGATCACCTGGTCGGCGCCGGTGGCGAGCCCGCTGCCGATGGCGGCGATCTTCTCGCCGTCGATCAAGACATCGGTTTTGGTCGTGTCATTCGCCGTCACCACCGTCCCGTTTTTGATCAGCGTCCTCATGGCAATTCCCGGACGAGCTCCTCGTAGCTTTCGGGGCGGCGGTCGCGCAGGAACTGCCAGGTGTTGCGCACTTCGCGATTCATGTCCAGGTCGAGTTCACAGACCAGCACCTCGTCCTCGGTCTCGGAGGCCTTGCCGACGATGCGGCCGCGCGGGTCGCAGAAGTAGCTGGAACCATAGAACTGCGCGTCGTTGAGCGGCTTCTCAATCCCCACGCGGTTGATGGCGCCGATCCAGTAGCCGTTCGCGACCGCGTGCGCCGGCTGCTCCAGCTCCCAGAGATAGCGTGACAGCGTTTTCACGGTAGCCGACGGGTTGAAGACGAGCTCGGCACCCTTGAGGCCGAGAGCGCGGGCGGGCTCCGGGAAGTGCCGGTCGTAGCAGATCAAGATCCCGACCCGGCCGACTGATGTGTCCCACACCGGGTAGCCGAGGTTGCCCGGCTTGAAATAGAACTTCTCCCAGAAACAGGGCCCGACGTGCGGGATGTGCGTCTTGCGGTACTTGCCCAGCACCGTGCCGTCGTTTTCGATCAGCACCGCGGTGTTGTAATAGACGCCGGTCTGGGCCTCTTCGTAGAAAGGCACGACCAGCGCCATCTTGTGCTTCTTCGCCAGCGCCTGCATCCGCCTGACGGTTGGGCCGTCGTCCCGCTCGGCGGTGTCGTACCACTTGGGATCCTGCTCGGCGCAGAAGTATGGACCGAAGAAGATCTCCTGCAGACAGGTGATCTGCGCACCCTTGCCCGCGGCCTCCCCGATCAGCTCCTCGTGCTTTTGGATCGCTTCCTCTTTGGGCATGTTCGCGTGCGCCTGGATCAGCGCCGCTCGTACCTTTGCCATGTCTGTGTCGCCTCCTCCTCGCTAGCTGAACGCCGGAATGATGGCCTCGCCGTATTTCTTGATGACCGCCTCTGGTTTCTCCACCATAAGGTAGAGGTTGAACTGGTCGACACCGACGTCGATCAGCTCCTCGATCCGCTTGCGGCTCTGCTCCACGGTGCCGATGACACAGAAGCGGTCGATGACATCGTCCGGAACGAAGTCGGCGTGAGCCGCGCCCCGCTGGGCGTGTTCCGAGTAGTCGTAGTGGTCACGCGCTTTGATGTAATCGGTCAGCGCCTTGGGGAGGTCTTGCGCGTCGTAGCGCTTCAGGAGGTCGACCACGTGGTTGGAGACCAGCGCCGGGAACCAGCGCACCTGCTCGCGCGCCGCCTCCAGGTCGTCGGAGATGAAGGCCGGGGCGGCCGCCTGGATCTGGATGTCATCGAAGGAGCGGCCGGCTTCCTCGGCACCTTCGCGGACGAACTGCAGGCACCACTTGATGATGGCGGGGTCGGCGAGCTGAATGATGACTCCGTCGGCCACACGCCCGGCAGCGCGGAGCGCCTTCGGCCCGTAGCCCGCCACCCAGATGGGCAGCTCGTGCTCGGCCCACTTCAGCCGGACCTTGACGCCGTCGTAGGAGACCTCCCTTCCCGCCGCCAGGTCGCGGATCAGGCGGCAGTCCGCCTCCATTTCCTCGACCGTGACGGGTTTCTGGCCGAGGACGCGGCGGGCGCTGTCGCCGCGGCCGATGCCCATCACCATCCGGCCGCCGGAGATCGCGTTCAGGGTCGCCAGCGCGCTGGCGGTCACCGTGGGATCGCGCGTCCCCGGGTTGGTGACGCAGGGACCGATCTTGATGGTCCGCGTGTTGGCCGCCATCAACGTGAAGATCGGGTAGACCTCCTGCCAGAGGACGTGCGAGTCGAAGAGCCAGGCGTACTCGAAACCCTGGGCCTCGGCAAGCTTGGTCAGATCCACCCAACGGCTGGGAGGCGGATCGGGCGCAAAGCAGACACCGAAGCTCAATCTCGCCATTGATCTCCTGAAAGGCTCGAGCCCCGGCCGCGAGGTCGGGGCTCCAGCGCGATCGATCTCGAGTTTAGGTCGCCGCCGCAGCCTGCGGGCGCCGCCGAGCGGCAGCCGCCGGGAAGAGAGCCGAGAGCGCCAGGTAGCAGATGAACGCTGCCACCAGGCCAACGACCCAGCTGTAGTCATAGACGTGGAAGGGGAACCAGCTGTAGAGCGGACCGATGATGCCGCCCTTCGGGAACGGACCGTTGCCTGGTGTCGAGTAGGCGCCACCCACGGCGAGTACGCCTCCTACCACCAGGCTGACCAGGCCTCGCCAGTTGAAGCCGCCTGAGTAGCGATACTGGCCTTCGACCCGATAGAGGTCGCCGAGCTTCAGGCTTGTGTTCCGCATAAACCAGTAGTCGGCGATCAGCACCCCCGCAATAGCACCGAGGGCGCCGCCGTAGAAGCCAAGCCACGTGAAGATATAGACGTTGGGGTTCGCGAGCAGATTCCAGGGCTGGATCACGATCCCGAGGACGCCGGTGATCAACCCGCCGGTGCGGAAGCTGATCAGCTTCGGGATCACGTTCGAGAAGTCGTAGGACGGGCTGACGATGTTGGCCGCGACATTAACCGAAAGCGTGGCGACCGCCAGCGTGAATAGCGCGAAGATGACGACCAGCGGGTTGTCGAACTTGGCGGTCAGCGCAACCGGGTCCCAGATCGGTGCGCCGTACACCTTCTGCGTGGCTGCGGTAATCAGCACCGCCACCAGCGGGAAGAGCGTCATGGTGGTGGGTAACCCGAGGATTTGACCGAGCGCCTGCGCCCGCTGGCTCTTGCCGAAACGGGTGAAATCGGGCATGTTCAACGAGAGAGTCGACCAGAACGCGATCATCCCCATCAGCGCGGGCGGGAAAAGCACCAGCCAGAAGTTGCTGCCCCAACCGACCTTGCCGGGCTCGCTGAGGATCGGGCCGAAACCGCCGGCTTGACCCACCATCCAGGCGAGCAGGCCGAGCGCCACGACCAGCACGAAAGGCGCAGCCCAGTTTTCGAAGCGCCGGACGGCATCCATCCCGCGCATGATGATGAAGATGTTGATCACCCAGAAGACCGCGAAGCTCAGCCAGAGCGTCCAGTGCTGCCCGGCGACCATCGCCGAGTTCGTCCAGCCGGCTCCGAAGAGCTTTCCGCTCAGAGCGTAGAGCGCGCCGCCCCCGATCCAGGTCTGGATGCCAAACCAGCCGCATGCCACCCCTGCCCGGAGTAGTGCGGCGACGTTGGCGCCAAAGACACCAAACGATGCCCGGGCGAAGACGGGGTATGGGATACCGTACTTGGTGCCGGCGTGACTGTTCGCCAGCATCGGAATCAGGACGATGATGTTCGCCAGCGCGATCGTCAGGATCGCCTGGTACCAGGCCATGCCTAACGCAACGAGTCCTGACGCCAGCAGATACGTTGGGATGTTGTGCGCCATCCCGATCCAGAGCGCCATGTAGTTATAGGTCGTCCAGGTGCGCCTTTTGATCGGCACCGGGGCGAGGTCGGCGTTGTAGAGTGGGCTGTTCCGGATCGCCGAGTCGTCGGCCAGCTCGTGCCGGCCGTCGGGATAGACGAGCTCCTCCCCGATTCGCTGCGCCGGAGGCGTGTAGGTCGCAACTCCCATTTTTCCCCTCCTGTGAGTTCCGGGTCGCCGATTTGGCGAGCTAAATGTACGTTCGGCGAGAACCTAAGTCAATGGCCGTTAGAGCCCCTCCCTAGACTACAGCCCGTTGGCCAGCTTGCTGCTCAAAGTGGTCGTCACTCCGGTCCTGATCGCGGCTGCCACGCTGGCTGGACGGCGCTGGGGCGACCGCCTCAGCGGCTGGCTGGTCGGCCTCCCGCTGACCTCTGGGCCGGTGGTGTTTTTTCTCGTGATCGACCAGGGCAGCGAGTTTGCGACCAGGGCGGCGCTCGCCGTGCTGCTCGGGACCATCTCGCAGGCGGCGTTTGCCCTGGTCTACGCGCGGACGGCAGCCCGTCGGGGCTGGGCGGCGTCCGCGCTGGCCGGTGGCGCGGCGTTTGCCCTGGCCACCATCGGCTTCCAGCGCGTCAGCCTTCCCCCAATGCCGGCATTCGCCCTGGTGACGGGCTCATTGATCCTCGCCATCCTCCTCATGCCGAGGAGCCGCCCGCCCATTGAGCGCGCCCCGCCCTCCCCGTGGGATCTTCCCCTACGGATCGTCGTGGCGACCGCCCTCGTGGTATCGCTGACCGGAATCGCCCCGGCCATCGGGGCGCACCTGACGGGACTGCTGTCGCCGTTCCCGGTTTATGGGGGGGTGCTCGCCATCTTCGCCCACCGCCAGGGCGGCGGCGACGCCGCCAACAGCGTGCTCAAAGGTCTGCTGTTCGGATTGTTTGCGTTCGGCAGCTTCTTCGTGCTGCTGGCCGTCGGTCTCACCCGACTGGGCACCGGCCCGGCGTTTCTGCTCGCGACGGCCGCGGCGCTGCTCATCCAGGGACTGACGCTTCGCGCGATCCGAAGCCCCGGCGACCGAACGCTCCCCTAAAGGTCTCTCTTCGCGAAGCTCCAGTTGGCCAGCCCAACGATCGCCGCCAGCCACCCGACCACCCAGGCGATGTAGACAACCGGCGGTGGCTGGTCGGCAAAGAACGGATTCCCAGCTCGCGCGCGCCCCGCGGCGCGGGCAGCGGCCAGGAAGTCTGTCGGCTCCAGGTAGAAGATCGCTCCGTGCCAGAGCCCGTCAGTCGGGATCAGCAACCGGCTGCCGACCCCGATGTTGATGATGGTGTCGTTGGCGAATCCCTGGCCGATCGCGAGCGCGATGCCACCGATCCAGGCGACGAAGAAGAGCACCAGGGCGATCACACCGCCGGTCATCGGCGCCAGGCGCGTGCTCAGCAGAAGGGCGAGCGTCATCAAGACGATCCCTTCCGCCGCGACGAAGGTCAGTGCCGCCACGGGACTCGGCGGTGTGTAGCCGGTGGCGAGCCAGATCCCGAGCAGCTCCAACAGCCCGCTCCCCGCTGCATAGACCGCAACCAGAAACGCCAGCCCCAGCCATTTGCCCATGAGGAGCTGGCTGCGGCGGATCGGCCGCGGCAGGATCGCGAGCGCGATCCCTGACTCGATATCGCTGGCAATGCTCGGCGCCGCCACCAGCGTCGACCCGAGCGCGAGCACGCCGCTGAACATGAAGGCGACCAGGATGGTCAGCTGCGACGACGCCAGCCGAACCTCGGCTGGGGTGACTCCATTCATCGTCGGCAGCCGGCTGAAGCCCCAGCTGGTAAGCACGACGACGACGATGGTCAGGATGCCAAGGGCCAGTAAGAGCTTGCGGCGCGATGCCTCGAGGATGGTCAGCCGCGCGATCGTGAGGACCTGCGTCACTGATCCTGCTCCTTGAGCAGCTGCAGGAACCGGTCCTCGAGTGTCTCGTGACGCGGCTCCACGGCGTACACGCGGCCACCCTGGCGGACGATCTCCGCGACGAGTTGCGGCACGCGATCGGTGGAGAGGCCGCGGAAGGTCAACCATTCGCCCTCGTCCTCCAGGCTCCCGAACGCGCCGAGCCCGGCGCGGCCGTCGGCGGGCAGTCCCGTCACCCGGACGCGGACCGCGCCGTCCTGTCCGAGGATTTGCGCCATCGTTCCGGTCGCGATCACCCGGCCGTGGTCAACTACGGCGAGGCGGTCGCAGACCTGTTCGACTTCGCTCAACAGGTGCGAGTTGAGAAACACGGCGGTGCCGCGCGCCTTCAAGGTGCGGATGATCTCGCGGACGTCGTGACGTCCGACCGGGTCAAGCGCCGAGGTGGGCTCGTCGAGCAGGACCAGTTCGGGGCGGCCGAGCAGGGCCACACCCAGCCCCAGCCGCTGCTGCATCCCTTTCGAGAAGCCCTCGACCTTGTCGTCCGCGCGATCGGTCAGGCCAACGATCTCGAGCGCCAGCTCGACTTCCTTCTTCCATTCAGATCGCGCCATTCCCGAAAGCTCGCAATGCAGCCCCAGGACCTCGCGCGCCTTCATCCAGCCCTGGTAACGGAACAGCTCGGGCAGGTAACCAAGGCGCCGCCGCGTTTGCAGGTCACCGATCGGCGCACCCAGCACCCACCCCTGACCGGCGGTGGGCAGCGCCAGCCCGACGAGCAGCTTCACGGCCGTGGTCTTTCCCGCGCCGTTCGGTCCCAGGAAACCGAACACCTCGGCGCGGCGCACGCTCATCGTCAGGCCACTGAGCGCGACCGTCTTCCCGTAGCGCTTGGCCAGGTCCTGCGTGTGGACAGCCAAGGAGGCGGCATCGGCCGCCTCCATCGGATTCAGATCGGTGCGATCAGTGGAGGGACGTTGCAATGGCGAGCACCTGGTCGGGCATCAACTGACCACCGACCGCGTAGATTACGCCATTCTTCACCCAGACCACGCCGGCACCCAGCACGGCCTTGATCAGCACGGCCGGCGTTCCATTGACCTGCGTCGACTCCGTCGTCGCCAGGCCCTTCGGGATCGGAATCGGCAGTGTCGTGCTCGGATCCTTGATCGCCCTGACCTGTGCGGCGAGCTCCGGCGGCACCCCCGGCTGCGAGAGCAGGTAGTCCTCGAGCTGCGCCGTGCTGGCACCGGTGGAGTCGACGGTTGGGACGCGCGTCTGCGCAATCACGAGTGTCGGGACGTTCATGGTTTCCGTCGTGCTTCCCAGGCCCCACACCTCGATCAATGCCGGGCCCCCGTTGACGATCAGGGTGCTACCGTCGATGCTCGACGGCATCGCGCTCACCTTGACCCCCGCCCTGGCTGCCGATGCTTGCAGGCGGGCCGCGTCAAACGTCAATGATCCGGTCGCGTGGGAGACCACCCCATAGCTGACCGAGCCGGAAACCCCCTTCGGCAGAGACGCCGGGCTGAGAACCGGGAGCCCCGACTGCACCTGCGCCGCCGCGGCATCGGTGAGCTGTTGCAACCTGGGCGCTTGGGGTTGCCACTTGATATTCCCGTAGTCGAGCAGGGCACCGGACTGCGCAAAGTCCGAGGGCGAGACCTGGACTGTCGCGACCTGCGTGGGCTCGAAGACGCGAATGAGACTCTGGGCAACGCCGGAGACGCCGAGGCCGGTGACAAGAACGACCGCCAGCAGCACGGCGACCGCCGGCGTGGCCATGGGCCGCCAGCGTGGCGAGGTCCGCTCGAGCCACCGCTCGTACCAGCGGACCGGGCGGGCCTGTTCCTCTCGGCTGATGCGCGCCTGCACCACCGAAAGCGCGGCGTGGGATTGCGGCTCGAAGGCCGGCACCCGCAACAGTGCCGTCGTGGCGCGCGCCTCATTCGCGATCGCATCGAACCGCGATTTGCAGTCAGGGCATTCGTCGATGTGCGCCTGGTCCGCCGCCGTCAACGCCAGCGGCTCGTCGTAGATCCGACGCAGCGTTCCGTCACTCAGGTGTCGCACGATGTACCTCCTTGCGCATGGCCTCTTCCGCCCGGCGCAGCAGCGTTCCCACGTTTCCAACCTTGATTCCGAGCGCGGTGGCGACCTCGGCGTAGCTCAATCCGCTGTGTCGGAGTATCAAGACGGCCGCCGTCCGCTCCGGCAGCCGCCGCAGTGCGCGGCGAACCTCGCGCCGCTGCTCCGCGTCCTCGACCACGCGCTCCGGATTGGCGATTGCCGGCCTCGCCGGGTCGAGCGCGTGGGCGGTCTCGCGTTGCGCGCGCCGGCGGTCGCCGCGAATCACGTTCAGCGCCGAATGGACGGCGGCGGCATGGAGCCACCCGGAGGCGCGCTCGGAGTCGGGGGAGTGACTCCGGTGGAACTTGAGGAAGACCTCCTGGGCGACATCCTCGGCCGCCGTCCGGTCGGCGAGGACCCGGTAGGCGATGGCGACCACCTTCGGATATTCCTGGAGGAACAACCGCTCGAAGGGATCGGGCACGCGGTGGTTAATCGTGCCCAACGCCGGGTGGGTTACGGTCGGGCGCCACGCCTGCATCTGCAGCATCTATCAGGGAAGCACCGCCGCCGCGCCTGGTATGACAGCAGCGGCGGGCTCCCCGGGCGTGACCCGGCCCTCCGCACCGGACGATGACGAATCCAGGTGTCAAGGTAATGTCGGGAAAGGCGTATACAATACTATAAGGATGGGTGAGCCGCCACCCGTAGGGTGGCTGGATGGATTCGGGGCTCCGGTGACGCAGTGATCAGACGCGCGCAACGCTCCGTGACCGGTCTTGGCGAGTTGAGCCTGCTCTTCTGGGCGGCCCTGCGCGGGGCGGTCCGCCGCCCTTTCTACTGGAAGGAGTTCTTCGACCAGTGCCGCTTCATCCTGACCGCGAATTTCATCCCGCTGCTGCTGACGGGGGTGGGCTGGGGCATCATCGTCTCGCTCGAGGCCGGGCATTTTTTCCGGGGCGCCAGCAGCGAGTGGCGGCTGGGCGGCTTCACCGTGATGGCGAACATCCGCGAGTTTTCGCCGGTGGCGACGGGACTGATGATCGCGGCCGTGAGCGGCACTGCCATCGTCGCCGACCTCGGCGCGCGCCAGGTCCGTCAAGAACTGGAGGCGCTGAGCGTGATGGGTCTCTCCAACGTGCTCTTCATCGTGGTCCCGCGGGCGCTGGCGCTGATGGTGATGACCGCGCTCTACAACGTCCCGATGATCGCCTTCACGACGCTCTCCGGATTTTTCATCGCGGTGGCGGTCGTTGGAGTGAACCCGGGCGCTTTCCTCGCGAGCTTCTTCACTCAAGGGACACTCGTTGACCTCTTTGGCGGCGAGATCAAGTGCATCCTCTTTGGCGCGCTGGTCGCCGCCATCTGCATATATAAAGGTATAAGCGCCAAAGGGGGCGCGGAAGGCGTCGCCCGGGCGGTGCACTCTAGCGTTGTCTGGTGCTTCGTTGGCATCCAGGCTCTCGAGTATCTCTACACGCCCACGGTTCTGGCGCTCTTCCACAGTCAGAACGTGCTGCGCTGATGGCCGCCACCAGCGTTCGGCCACCCGCCCAGCAGTTCGGTCCCGTGCCGCGCCGTTTCTGGGCTCCGGGCCTCGACCTCTTCGATGTCCTCGGCGAGATCATCCTGTTTGCGGTCAGCGCGCTCCGCTCTGTGCCTCGGGCGCTGAGGTACCGCAAAGAAATCTGGTGGTACGCGGCCTTTCTCGCGATCGGCTCGACGCCGGTCGCGCTGGCGATGACCTACTTCAGCGGCTCGGAGTGCTCGGTTGAGGCCTATCACACGCTGCACCAGCTCGGCGGATCCGAATCCTACGCTGGCATCTTCAACGCGCTCTGCGATCTTCGCGAGATCACCCCCCTCTTCTTCGGCTTTGCCATCGGCGCCAAGGTGGGCTGCGGCCTCGTGGCCGAGCTCGGGACCATGCGGATCAACGAGGAGATCGATGCCCTGGAAACGATGGGCGTGCCTTCCGTACCCTTCCTGGTCTCGACCCGCATGATCGCCTGCCTGCTGGTCCTGCCCCTGATGTACGTCCTCTCCCTGGCGACCAGCTTCTTCGCCAGCTGGGTCGTGCAGCGCTTTCAGATCGGGCTGGTCTCCAACGGGGTGTACTTCTCGTATTTCTGGCGCTTCACCAACCTGACGGACTTCGGCTACTCGGTGATCAAGGCCGTCATCTTCGCGTTCCTCGTCATCTCCGTTGGCGTCTATTACGGCTACCACGTCAAAGGCGGCGCGGTCGGCATCGGTCGGGCCGTGGCCAAAACCATGGCGATCAGCCTGGTGATGATCGTGGTCGTCAATGCCATCCTCACCCAGATCTTCTGGGGTACCAATCCAAATCTCCCGATTCCGTCATGAGAGGCTGAGATGAACAGCAGGAACGGCGAGTACATGGTCGAGGTCGAAGACCTCCATAAGGGGTTCGACGGCAACCAGGTGCTCGATGGCGTGACCTGCCAGATCCCCGCCGGAAAGATCTCGGTGGTGATGGGGCCGTCCGGGACGGGCAAGAGCGTCTTGCTGCGGCACGTCGTCGGTCTCCTCTACCCGGACAAAGGCGATGTTCGCGTGGCGGGCAGGAGCGTCCCCAACCTGAACGAGGAGGAGCTGCTCGAGCTCCGCCGCAACGTCGGCATGCTCTTCCAGGACGGCGCGCTCTTCAGCTCGATGAACCTCTACGACAACGTCGCGTTCCCGCTGCGTCAGCACACCAAGAAGTCGGAACGGGAGATCAAGGAGATCGTGATGCAGCGGCTCGAGGAGGTAGGGCTGCGGGAGGCCGTCACGAAGATGCCGAACGAGCTATCCGGCGGTATGCGCAAGCGGGCCGGCTTCGCGCGAGCGCTGGTCCTGGAACCGGAGCTTCTCCTCTTCGACGAGCCGGACTCGGGGCTCGACCCGGTGCGCACCGCCCTGTTGTGCGATCTGATCAAGCAGATCCAGCGCAAGTACAACTCCACCGGCGTCGTGATCAGCCACGACATCAAGTCCTGCTTCAACATCGGCGACCACATCATCCTGTTGCACGGCGGGAAGGTCGTCGACCAGGGGTCCAAAGAAGAGCTGCAGCGGTCGACGAAGCCGTTCACCCAGCAATTCATCAAGGGCGCGGTCGAAGGCCCGCTCGGCATGGAATAGTGGGCGCCCTTCTTGCCTGGGCCTTAAGGTATCGCGTCGCCATCATCCTCAGCATCCTGGTGGTCCTCGGCATCGTGTCCTACCGGGTCGTCAATGGCATCACCGAATACCGCCTGGTCGTTCCCCTCGATTCGGCTGACGGCCTCTATCCCGGAAGTGATGTGCTGATCGCCGGGGCCAAGGCGGGATCCGTGCGGGACATCGGTCTCGACGGGACCCAGACCCTGGTGACGATCGCGGTCGACGATGCCTACGCGCCGCTTCACGCCGACGCCCGGGTGACGGTGCGACCGAAGAGCCTGCTCGGCGAAAAATATGTGGCGCTCGACCCGGGGACGTCCGATACGTTAGCTTCCGGCTCGCGGCTGCCGCAGCAACAGGTGGCGCGCTCGGTCGAGCTCCAGGACGTGGTCAACAGCCTCGACCAGCCGACCCGTGAAAAGCTGCGCACGCTCATCGTCTCCCTGGGCGGCGGCCTGGCGGGTCGAGGTCTCGACACCAACCAGACCATCGATTACGGTCGCCAGGACCTCGACCACCTCGCGGCCCTCGCGGAGACCCTCTCGGCCCGCGACCAGGACCTGCAGAAGGTCATCCAGGGGCTCGACCAGGTGACCGCCGAGCTCGCCCGGAATGACCGCCGGCAGCAGCTGGGCGAGCTGATCAAGAACTCGGAGGCGCTGCTGCATTCGCTCGCCCAGCAGGACGCGCAGATCAAGGCAACCCTGCAAACCACCAACGCCGCGCTCGGGCGAACCGACACGGCGCTCTCGGGTACCGGCGCGCAGCTCAACAGCATTTTTCAGCAAGCACCCGTCACCGCCCATCTCCTCAACGGGCTCAGCCGTGATTTCGCCAGCAACACCGACCTGCTCGTCGGCGACCTCGCAACCTTCGACGCCGGCATGAAATACGGCACCGATGTCTTTGGCGCGCAGGACGGGCAGGGCTACGCCACGCGAATCAGCGTGGTCGCCGGCGGCTGCAGCGTCGCGCCCTGCACGCTGCCGGGCGGCCCCGGACTGGGTGGATTGCTCCACGTTCCCGACGCCTTCGATGCCGTCGTCGGCGTGCTCCTCGGAGGCGCGAAGTGAGGAGCCGGGCCAACCTTCCGGTGTTCATCGCCTATATGCTGATCGGCTTGCTCGCCGTCGCCGTCCTGGCGCTACAGATGGGCGGCGAATTCGTCCTCGGTGGCTACCGGGTGAACGCCATCTTCAAAACCGGCGCCGACCTGGTGGCGGGCGATGACGTCACGATGTCAGGGCTGCGGGTCGGCAAGATCGAGGCGCTCGCTCCAATCGCCGGCGCGACCAGGGTAAGCATGCTGCTGCACGGCGACTTCGCGCCCGTCTTTCGGGATGCGCGGGCCGTCATCCGGCAGAAAAACCTGCTCGGTGAAGCCTACGTGGAAGTCAATCGCGGTACCGCTGCCCAGGGCCCCATCGCGGACGGCGGCACCATCGACCAGGATCACACCCTGACGCCCGTCGAAGTCGACGAGGTTCTGAACGCCCTCGATCCGCAGGTCCGCGACCAGCTGAACATGGTGATCAACACCCTGGGCCAGGCTACCGCCGGACGCGGCCAGGACATGAACGCCGCTGCCGGCGACCTGTCGTCCCTTGCGTTGGACCTCAAGACCCTGGCCCACACGCTGGCCAGCAATTCGGATCACCTCGACGCGCTGATCGCCGACCTGCGCAAGGTCATGGAGACACTGGCCGCCTGGCATGCGGACTTCAGGTCCATGCTCGCCGACTGGGACCACGTGATGGCGACGCTTGCCTCGCGCGAAGAGAACCTCAAGGGGACGATCGTCGAGCAAGACCGGGTGATGGCGATCCTGGACCAGGCGCTCGGCGGTGGCGCGGCCCAGCAGCTGCACGGCGCGCTCGCCGAGGCGCCGGCCACCATCGACAACGCCAACCACTACCTGGGCGACGCCGCTACGGTGTTTGGCGTCGTCCAGAACGACACTCCCGGGATTCAGCGGCTGTTCCGCGAGCTGGCTTCGGTGATGAGCGGCATCGGGCATCCCGATGAACCCGGCAGCAACCCGAACGATTGGGTGCACATGTGGCGCGTCTACTGCGCCGACCAGTGCTTCCGGCCGGAGGCGCCGTGATGCCGCACCGCACCATCGTCAGCGTCGTCATGGTGCTCCTCTTCGCCGCGGTGTGCCTGGGCGGACTGGGCCTGATCGCGCTCAACATGGGCCTGCGCGGACCGTGGAGCAACGAGTTCGCCCTCAGCGCGGAGTTCACCAGCGCCAACGGGCTCGTGCCGCAGGCAGAGGTTCGGGTCAGCGGCGTCCATGTCGGCACCGTGATCGCGATCACCGATGCCGGTGGTGGCGACGCGTTGGTGCGGATGGCACTCCAACCCGGCATCCAGCTCCGGCAGGACACCCGCGCCGTCATCCGGCCCAAGACGTTGCTTGGCGAGAAATTCGTCGAGCTGGTTCGGCAGCAGGGAAGCACACAGGGCTACCTGGCGAGCGGTGCAATGATTCCAAAAGCCCAAACGGGACAGGCGATCGAGATCGACGACATCCTCAACGCCATGGACGCGCCAACCCGAAAAGCGATGTCGGAATCGTTCCGCCAGCTGGGCATCGCGCTCGACGGCCGCCAGCAGGACATCGGCGCCGCACTCCCGCCGCTCGACGCCACGATGGCGAACCTGCGGCCGCTGGCGCGCGTCGGAGAAAGCCGCCAGCAGGAGCTCGACCGGATTTTGACGAACCTCAACACCATCATGCAGGCGCTCGCCGATGAGCAGGACCAGCTCGGCCGCCTCGTGGACAGCGGGGACACGGTCATGAGTGGGATCGCCTCGCGTGACCAGGCGCTCGCCGGCACGGTGCGAAACGGCGCCGCCGTCTTCGGATCCCTCGATGCGGCGTTCAACGGTGTGACGCCGGCCGATCGCAGCTCATTGCAGAAAAGTCCCGCCACGATCGCAGCGGGACGGCGCACGTTGGGCCTGACGAATCCGCAGGTGGATCAGCTGCTGCCCGAGATCCTGCTGGGACAGATCAGTTATCCGAATGACCAGCTGAACATCAGCGATGCGGAATCGCTAACGCTGGCCGCCGAATGGATTTCGGCCTTCTCCCAGCAGGACGCGACCGGCTATCACTCGCTGCGAATCACTGGTCTCACTCCATCACTCCAGAAGATGCCAGGCTCGTTGCCCGGTGACCTCGGCGGCGGAACGCCGACGGCACCCCAGGATCTCGCCGACCTCTTGTTGCAAACATTGGGGAATAGCCGATGAAGCTGCTGCTCGCGCTCCTCGCCGCCGGCGGTTTGGCCGCCGGGCTGCTGGGCAATCTCTTCGGCAATCACCCCTACACCGTGACCGCCTACTTCCTCAGCGCCGAAGGACTCACCCCGCAGAACGATGTCGTGATCAACGGCGCGCGCGTCGGCAAGGTCGCCTCCGTCTCCATCGCGCCCGACAACGGCCCCAGCCAGGGCGGAGCGCAGGTGGTGCTGGAAGTCGAGGGCAGCGCCGCCCCCCTTCATCGCGGCACCCGCGCCACCATCCGGCCGAAGGGCTTGCTCGGTAATCCCTTCGTCGAGCTCACCGCCGGCCCACCGAGCGGCGCCGCGATCCCCTCGGGCGGTACGCTGCCGCTGCAGGACACCGCCTCCCCCGTCGACCTCGACCAGGTGATGGACCTCTTCGATCCGCAGACCCGTGCGCGAATCCAGACGTTGACGCGGGAAGGTGGCACCGCGCTCGCTGACCGTGGCTCGGATCTCAATCTCTTGCTCCAGGCGCTGCCCGGCATCTTGCAGGACACCTCGACCGTCACCGGCAAGATCGCCGCGCAGGATCAGCAGCTCAGCGCCCTCGACGTCGAGTTCGACCGGATCGCGCAGATGATGGCGGCCGAGGACCAGGCATTTCGGCGCGACATCGCGAACGGCGCCAGCCTGCTCGACCTGACGGCCGCGCACGAGGCGCAGCTTGAGGCCGAGCTTGTCTACGCGGATCGCGCGCTCGGTTCGCTGGCCGCTGGGTTGAAGGGCCACGAGCGCGATCTCAACCAGATGCTCAAGCAGCTGCCGGCCGTCCTCGACGCGCTCGAGAAGCTCTCCAACCATTCCGCCACCTCGCTGGCCATCCTCGATCCCTGCATGGCCGACATCGTGGCAACGCTCGCCGAGATGCGCAGCGCTACCTCCTACCGCGACGCCAACGGCAACCTGCTGCGAGTCCACCCCTACGTCTTCACCGGGGCCGAACCGGTCAACCCGGCCCGCATCGCGTGCAGCGGAGGCCATTGATGAGACGAAACGCAAACGCCGTCCGTGCCGGGGTCGTGACGCTGGCGAGTGTGCTGATCCTGGTCCTGGTCGCCGTGACCATCAACGTCAGCTTCGGTCTTCCCTTCAATCTGAGCCTGCTGCCACCCGGGCAGGATTACACCGTCAAAGCCGCCTTCACCGATGCCAACGGTGTCAACCGCGGAGCCGACGTCGTCATCGCCGGTCACAGCGTTGGTCAGGTGACGGGCGTCGAGCTTTCCGGGAAACGGGCGGTCGTCACGATGCGGGTCGCGTCGCGGTATGCGCCGCTCCACCAGTTCAGCACGGCGCGCATCCGCTACTCCACGCTGCTGGCGCAGAAGTACGTCGAGATCGCGCCGCGCGACGGCGGCGCCGAGCTGCAGAGCGGCGCCACCATTCAGAGCGAAAACACGCTGAGCCCGGTGGACTTCGACCAGTTCCTCAGCGCGCTGGATCCGGATACGCGCGCGCGGCTGCAAACCCTCATCCAGCAGGCCGGTGGCGGACTACAGGGCCAACAGCAAACCATCAATGACCTCCTCTCGCAGCTCAACGGGCTCTCGCAGGAATCGGTCGCGCCCTTGAGTACCTTTCATCAGCACGATCCCGACCTCGACCGGATCGTGACCAACCTCGGAATTACCAGCAATCGGCTGTCGCAGAGCCACCAGCAACTCGGCGACCTGGTCGCCAGCCTGGGCGACGTCACCGGCACGCTGGCGCAAAACGACCAGGCGCTCGCCGCCCTCCTCACCCACCTGGGCAATGTCATGGGCGACTTCGATGCCACCCTGGCAGGCAACGAACAGAACTTGCACACGATCGTCGTCACGCTCGATCCGCTCCTGGTCGAGCTGAACGGCACGCTCAGCATCGTGGCATCCGATACCCACGGCAGCATCGGCGCGATCAATACCAACAACCGGGTGTTGCAGCCGGAGCTTGTGAGCGCGGTGTCCCAGACGGATGCGGCGGGGCAACACTTGCTCCGCCAGTATTACGTCGTCAACCCCGCCTGCGACCAGGTGAACGTACAGCCCAACCCGCAATGTCAGACGGGCGTCGGCCAGGCGCCACAGAACGTGACGCCGCCGACACTGCCGTCGCTGCCGAGCCTGCCACTGCCGAAGTGCCTCCCGACCCCGTCGCCACCCAGGCTGCCCACGCCGACCCTGTCGCCGCTTCCCTGTCCGACGATTTCCCCACCAGCGGTTCCAACGCCGCCCTGCGTGCCGGCACCGCCCTTACCAAAAGTGCCGACGCCAAGCCCGAGCCTCTCTGTGTGTCCATCGGTGCCGGGACTGGTCCCGCCGCTCGGCATTCTTCCCGACTGGTTGAGCATCCTGCTCTTCGGGGCACCACAATGAGATCCCGGCGCCTGGGCGGCGCTCGGCTGGTTGGGTTGCTCCTCACGGTCGCAGCCGCGGCCTTCGCGGTCATCGTCTTCCTCCCCTTCTCACTACCCTGGAACCAGAGCTTGCACCTGCAGGTGCAGGCGGGCGCCTACGGCGAGCTCAATTCCGGCGCCTGGGTCGAGCTCAACGGCGCGCGGGTAGGGTCCGTCGACCGCGTGGAGTCCCGCGATGGTTTTTCGCTGATCCGCATGTCGATCGAGCCGCGCTTCGCCGGGCTTTTGCACGCCGACACCACGGCCGCCATCCGGCCCCATGGTCTGCTGGGCCCCAAGTTCGTATCCCTACAGGGCGGCACCAGGGGCCGCCTGGGCGACGGGTCCTTGATCCCGCTCTCACGTACGACGGTCTCGACCGACCTCGACCAGGTCTTGAACTCGCTTCAGCCTGACGTGCGGGCGAATCTCAAGACCATCTTCGTCGAGCTCGGCCGGGCCGCTGACGGACGCGGCGCCGCCATGAATGGCGCCATCCAGGCGCTCGGACAATCGTCCGCCGACGTGTCCACCACCACCGGCGTCCTGCACAATCGCGCCGACGACCTGGCCGGCTTGATCGTCGCGAGCGAGCAGCTCGATCGCGACCTGCAGAATGCGCCGATCGACCGGCAGATCGCGGACACCGACCTGGTGCTGAGCGCACTGGTCAAGGTGGAGAACTCCATCGGCTCGGGTATCGATCACACCGCGGCCGTCACCCAGGAACTGGACACCGTCATGAGCGGCAACTCGCAGAGCCTGGCGCATGTCCTCTCCAAAGGACCGGCGACCGTCGCCAACTTGCGGACGGTTGCGAGCGAGCTCGACGCCATCATTGTGGGGATCAACCCGGCCCTGCCCTGCCTGATGCAGGCCGTGCTGGAAACAAAGTCGGCGTTCGGTGGGCGCGACGGCAACGGCTACTACGTCCGCGTCCAGGTCGTGGCGACCAGCGGCACAGCCCCATTGCCCAGCTGCGGCGGATCTCCCACATCGCTAACGCCTCCACTCCGTGATCAGGATCTTGTTGCGCTCTTCCTTGGCAACTAGGGTCGTGGCGTCCTCGCCGCCGCGGGCGACGTCGCGTCTGCCTCTGTCGTTGTTCACGATCCCCTCGCGCTGGCCGTTCCTTCTCTTGCTGCTGGCGCTCCTTCTGTCAGCGGGGAGTGCGGTTGGACTGACGCGGCTGCGTCCGGACGCGCGCGTCGATCTCCTCATCGACCCCAACGCCGCGGCCTTCAAGGATCAGGCGCTCTTCGCCGACACCTTCGGCGCCGACCCGGTCGTGGTGATGGCGAAGCCCACTCCTGGGAGCAACCTGATCACGCCCGATCACATCGTCGGCCTGTCCCACCTCGAAGGGAAGCTTCACCAGGCCGCCGGCGTCAAAAAGGTGTACGGGCCGGGAACCCTGGTCAACACGCTCGCCATCAGCACCACCACGATCCTGCTCGACGCCTGCGCCCAGGAGGGAAAGGCCGCGGAGGCGGCCGCCCGTCAGCAGGCGATCGCGGCGGGAAAGTCCGCCGCGCAACAGGACCAGGCCGCGCAGCAGGCCTTCCAGCAGGCGGTGAGCGCCTGCGCCCAACGATATGCAAAAGCGTTTCCCTCGCTGGGCGTCCCCGCCGTGAACAACCCAACCTTCATCCAGGGCGTGCTGCTCGAGCCGGATGGCCAGCAGGTCCGCCCCTTCTGGAACTGGGCCCTGCCGGACATGCAGCACGCGGTCATCACCGTCCGGCTCAACCGCAATGCCTCGCTCGATCAGGTCCGCCACGTGATCGACATCGTCAAGGGTGCGTCGAGCAGCGGTGACCTGAAGGAGCTTCACGACCTGCGATTCACCGCCTCGGGCTCACCGGCGCTGACGCTCTCGGTGGCCGATTCCGTCTTCAGCTCGCTGGCGCTCCTCGTACCCCTGGCGCTGGTCGCGGTCCTGGTCGTCGCCCTGCTGGCACTGGGGGCCTCGATGCTGCTCACCATCGTGGTAGCTGCGCTGGGCGGGCTGTGGACGGCCGGCATCGCCGGTTTCCTCGGCCTGCCGGTCACGCCCGCGACACTGGTCGTCCTGCCGGTCGTGCTCGGACTGGCTGCCGACTACCTGATCCAGTCGGTGAATCGCGTGATGGACAGCGAGGGAACGATGGAGGAGCGGCTTATCCTGGCCGCCCGCCGCATCCTCCCTACCACGGGCCTGGCCGCCGCCGCCACCGCCGCCGGGATGCTGGCATTCGTCACCTCGGGGATTCCACTGATCCGGCAGTTCGGGCTCTTCATGGCGCTGGGTGTCGCAATGGCCTTCCTGGCGAACTACCTGGTTGGCCTGCCATTGCTACTCCTGCTTGGCCGCGGCTTCCCGCGGGCCCTCGCTGGTGGCGGCTTCCGGGCGGCGGCGGGCCGACGCATCGCTCGCATCGGAAGGCTGGCGCCAGCGGCCGCGGTCGCACTCGCGGTCATCGGCATGGCGGGTTGGGCCGCCCTTCCTTCCATCAAGATTGAAACCGATCCCTCGCAGCTGGTCTCGGCCAACGACGCGGCACTCATTCAGGCCGAGACGGTGCGCAAAGAGATCGGGCTTACGGGCGAGATCGACCTGATGGTCCAGGGCCCGGACCCGGCTGCTCCGGACGCCGTGAAGTGGCTCGACCAGGCGAGCCGGAACGCAGCCGCCCAGTCGGGCGGCGATCTCAAACCGCTGGAGAGTCTTCCCGCGTTCCTCGCCGGGTTCAACCAGGGCACGCTGCCGGATCCCGACCGCTCCGCGTTGATCCTGAGCCGGATCCCGAGTTATTTCAGTGGCGCGGTCTACGACAAGTCGCAGGGTCTGGCGCTGGCGATCTTCGGATTGACGCACGTGACGTCGGTCGAGCGTGATCATGTCCTGGTCGCAGGACTCGATCGGGTCGCGAGTCCACCATCCGGGTACCGCGCGTTCCCCGCTGGGCTGGCGGTGGTCGCCGACCGCGCACTGAGTGGGTTGCAGGGCGAGCAGCTGCGCCTCATCGGGCTCTCGATCGGATTCATACTGCTGGTGCTGCTGTTGGCTTATCGCCGGCCGCGCCCCGCGATCCTCGCCATTCTCCCCACGGTGGTCGCCGCGGGGGCGGCCACCGGTTTGTTGTTCCTGGTCGACAGCCTGTTCGGCCAGCGTTCCAGTCCGATCACCATCCTGCTCGGAGGCGTGGTCGTCGCCTTTGCCACCGAGTTCGGTGTCCTCTGGCTGGCGCGCTACCGCAGCGAACGCGCCGGCGGCGTCGATCCCAGCGACGCGGCAGGCCGCGCGTCGACCGGGGTTGGGCCGGCAATCGCCGCGTCGGCGCTGGCGCTGGCGGCCGGCTTCGCGGTGCTCGCGATCAGCCCCGTCCCATCGGTGCGGGACTTCGGCATCTGGAGCGCTTTCGATCTCATCCTCGCAACCGCCGCGGTGCTCATCCTTCTGCCACCGCTCGCGCGACGCTGGTACGCCTGACGCGCTATTCGCCCTTCCAGCTGGGCTTGCGCTTCTCGGCGAAGGCGTTGAGCCCCTCTTTCGCGTCGGCAGTCTCGAAGAGACGGAAGATGCCTTCCCGCTCCAGCGCCAGTCCGCTCTCGAGCGAAACCTCGAGCCCCTGCTTCGCCACCAGCTTGATCTCCCCGATGGCGACTCTGGGTCCGCCCGACAGGGTGGCCGCGAACGCGATCGCCTCCGGCAGCAGCCGGTCCGGGGCGAGCAGCCGATCGATGATCCCCAGCTCCGCCGCAGCCTTCGGGTCCAGCGGCTTGCCGGTCAGGAGCAGCTCCACCGCCTTTTGCCGGCCGATCAGGCGTGGCAGGCGCTGGGTGCCGCCGTTTCCCGGTAGCAAGCCAAGCGTGACTTCCGGGACGCCGAGCCGGTATTCGCCTTCCGCGGCAAAGCGGAAATCGGCGGCGAGCGAGATCTCCAACCCCCCGCCAAGGCAGTGGCCGCCGATGGCGGCGATGAACACCTTTGGCGTGTGCTCCATCTTGAGCAGGACCTCGTGCATGTGGAGGATCGTCATCGCCCGCGCTTTGGGGGTGACGCTGCGGAACATGCCGATGTCGGCGCCGGCGCTGAAGAACTTGGGAAGGTCCGAGATCAGCACCACGGCGCCGATCGCCTCGTCGAAGCGGATCTCATCGATCGCGGCATTGAGGTCATCGATGAACTGCCGGTCATACGAATTCGCCGGCGGGCGATTGAAGTGAATGAGCGCGACGCCGCCCTGCTCCCTGGTGACCGACACAACCCTGGCCGAGGTGGTCGCTTGCTCCATCGATCCCTCCTTTGTGTACCCTGAGTCTAGTTCGCACGCGTTAGTTGGAGGAATGGCAGCACATGAGCACGATGGTGATTGACGGCAAGCCGGCGTCGGCGCGTTCCGGCGCGACTGTGGAGATCCACGACCCCGCAACCGGTGAGCGCGTCGACACGGTCCCGCAGGCCGGCGTCGAGGAAACCCGGCAGGCAATCGACGCGGCCCACGCGGCGTTCCGCGGCTGGGCCGACACACTGCCGCAGAAGCGCACGCAGATCCTGATGAAGGGCGCGGCCCTCGCACGGCAGCACCTCGACGAGGTCGCCTCCTTGCTCACCCGCGAACAGGGCAAGCCGCTGCGCGATTCGAAGATCGAGGCCGAGCGCTTCGTGGAGAACATCGAGTTCTACGCGATGCTGTCTGCGTCCGGCGCGATCCGGGGCAAGCACGTCCAGCTCTCGGTGCCGGGCGCCTATGGCCTGGTCGTCCGGCGCCCGCTGGGTGTCGTGGGCGCGATCATCCCCTGGAACTTCCCGCTCACCCTGCTGGCCAACAAGATCGCGCCCGCCCTCGCCGTCGGGAACACCGTGGTCGCCAAGCCCGCCAGCAGCACCCCACTTTCCACGATCCGCCTCGTCGAGCTGATGAACGAGGGTGGTCTTCCGCCCGGTGTCCTCAACGTCGTGGTCGGCCCCGGCGCGGTGGTGGGTCAGGAACTGATCAAGAACCCCAAGGTGCGCAAGATCGGATTTACCGGCGAGACCCAGACCGGCAAGCAGGTCATGGCGGAGGCCGCGTCCGACCTGAAGCACGTCACGCTCGAGCTCGGCGGCAGTGACCCCGCCATCGTTTGCGATGACGCCGACATCGAGCAGGCGAGCAAGGCGATCGCCATCGGCCGGTTCTTCAACGCCGGCCAGGCATGCCTTGCGGTGAAGCGCGTGTACGTCTTCGAGGCCGTCGCCCAGGAATTGATCGACAAGCTCGCCGCCCGAGCGAAGAAGCTCAAAGTCGCGCCGGGTGCCGACCCCTCCTCGCAGATGGGCCCAATGCATACCGCCGGCGGCCGGGAGACGATCGAGGAACAGTTGAAGGACGCGCTCGATCGCGGGGCGCGCCTGGTGGCGGGCGGCCACCGCCTGCGCGGGGAGCCCTTCGATCGGGGCTTCTTCTTCGAGCCCACCATCATCACGGACGTCCCCAAAGAGGCACGCGTCTGGCGCGAGGAAACGTTCGGTCCCCTCCTCCCGATTGCCCCGGTCAAGGACCTCGATGAGGCGCTGGCCCGCGCCAATGACTCCGAGTTCGGGCTGGGCTCGTCGATCTTCACCCGCGATCTGAAGCGGTCTCAGCAGGCGATCGACCGGCTGGATGCCGGCTACACCTGGGTGAACACGATCCAGGTCGCCTATGACGAGCTGCCCTTCGGCGGCACCAAGCACAGCGGTTTCGGCAAAGAACACGGCGTCGAGGTGCTCGACTTCTATACCGAGCAGAAGAGCGTCGTGGTGGCGGGCGTCTAGCGACCGGCGAGCTCCTCGAGCGCCGGGCCGACGGCATCCTCGCGCTGCGACTGAACCGGCCGGAGGCGCGCAACGCGCTCAGTCCGTCGATGGTTCGCGCGTTGCATGCCTCGCTGGCCCGAGCCCGCGACGACGCCGAAATCCGGGCCGTGACACTGGCCGGGACCGGTGACACGTTCAGCGCCGGGGCCGATCTGAAGGAGTTCATCAGCCAGCGTCCGGCACTCGACCTGGCCCTCGAGCGGCGTGAGCTCGGCGCCCTGTTGCTGCTGATCGATGCCTACCCCAAGCCAGTGGTCGCGATGGTCAACGGTGATGCACTGGGCGCGGGCTTCGGGTTGGTCGCCGTCTGCCCGCTGGCGGTCGCGGTCGAGACCGCCCGCTTCGGTCTGCCCGGGGTGCGCCTCGGCATCATGCCGATGACGATCATGCCGGCGATCTTTCGCGGCCTGCCGCGCAAGCTCGGGCTCGAGCTGATGCTGACCGGGCGGTTGATGACGGCGAGCGAGGCCGTGCTGGGCGGCTTGCTCAACGCCACCGTCGCCGCCGCCGAGCTGGAGGCTACCGCCGCCCGCCTGGCAAGAGCCGCCGGCGTCGAGATCGGGGTCTAACAGGCCTCTAACAATTGAGGTGTAGTTCTATTTGCTACTGTTTTGACAGTCCTCAGGGCGAGGAAGGAACGGGAAAAAGGGAGGGTCTATGAGTGACCTTTTTGTAAGCAAGCTCCGCGCGGTGCGGCCGCTGGTGGTATTAGGAACGATCGGCGTCCTGGTCGCCGCCTGCGGTGGCACTTCCACGGCGGGCACGGGTCTCGCGGCTGACCAGACGCTGCGGTTCCCCAGCGACAGCGCCATCGGCACACTCGATCCGGCTCAGATCAACGCCGAAACCGACGTCGAGATCTATCAGAACCTTTTCGATGGTCTGCTCAAATTCGACGATAAGCTGAACGTCGTCCCCGACATCGCGACCAGCCTTCCGACAATCTCGTCCGACGGGTTGACGTACACCTTCAAGCTCAACCCCAAGGCGAAGTTCTGGAACGGCCACGCGGTCAAAGCGTCCGACTTCATCTATTCCTTCAGCCGGTCGGCGGCGGAAGGGCAGGACGCTTACGGCGGCAACTTCGACCACGTCGTCGGCTATGACGCCGTATCGACAACGAAAGACTGGGCCCACAACCAGAAGATGCTGAGTGGCATGTCCGCGCCCGACGACCAGACGCTCGTCATCAAGCTGACCTCACCATGGGGCGTCTTCAACACCGAGCTAGCGCTTGCGGCCGCGGCCCAGGTGGTCGACCCCACCGTGGTCAACCAGGACGACGCCAACTGGTGGGCCAGCCCCGCCACGGCGGTCGGAACCGGCCCCTACAAGATGGTTTCCTACACGCCCAAGCAGTCCATCACGTTCGACGCGGTGCCCAACTGGTGGGGCAGCCCGCAGCCGACGGTCCAGCACGTGAAGATGGACTTCATCGGCGACATGGCCCAGGGCGTCTCCAAGTTCGAGCAGGGCGGCTACGACCTGGTCGGCTACGGCGGCATGGGTAGCGACATCTCGCCCGACGACATCCTGCGCATCCAGAAGGACCCCACCCTTTCCAAGCAGCTGAAGTTCGTCAACAAGGTCCGCACCATCTGGGTGCAATACGGCTTCGGCCGGGCGGACAGCGTCTTCAAGGGCGACCTCGCGAGTGGCCCCGCGCATGACCTACGCATGGCGTTCTCGCTCGCCATCGACCGCACCCAGCTGGTCCAGGTTGCCTGCGCCGGCGGCATCACCTGCTCAGCGGCGGACGGCGGCCTGATCACGAAGGGCCTCAAGGGCTATGCCGGCGACGGCAGCGACCCGCTGGCGAAGTTCGACGCCACCCAGGCCAAGGCGCTGCTCAAGAGCGGTGATCCCACGGGGAAGAAGACCGCCAATCTGACCTACTACTACGATCCGAACAAAGCGATCTACAAGGCGACCGCCGAGAATGTCCAGTCGCAATGGCAGACCAACCTGGGCATCCACGTCAACATCCAGCCGATCGACCATGCCACCTTCATCAAGAACTACACGCACCATCAGTACAACCTCTTCCGGGAAGGCTGGCAGGCCGACTACGATCACCCGCAGGACTGGTTCGACAACCTGTTCATCAAGGGTGGTGGCAGCAACGGTGGCGAGTTCACCGATCCTAAGGTCGAGGACCTGGTGGCGAAGGCCGACGCCGAGCCAGACATCAACAAGGCGATCCCTGACTACATTTCGGCGAACAAGCAGATGATGGCCGATGCGGCGTATGCGCCGCTCGTCTACTTCAAGGGCGAATTCCTCTTTAAGCCCTATCTGCAGGGCGCCGGCTCGAACAACTTCAACGACTTCTACTGGAACGAGATGAAGATCGGGTCCCACTAGTCGAGGAAGGGTTCGGGGGCGCTTCGAAACGAGGCGCCCCCGTTTTCTTTTAATCTGAGTTCCCCATGTTCACCCGGGGCGCGCTCCTCTACATCGGGCAGCGGCTGGTCCTGATCGTCTTCACGGCCGTCGCCGTCTCCTCGATCGTCTTCCTCGGCGTCCACCGCCTCCCGGGCGACGCGCTGCTCAACGAGCGGCGCCCGGACCCGGCCGCCGAGGCCGCGCTCCTGCATTACTACCATCTCGATCTTCCCCTGCCGGAGCAGTACGTTCGATACGTCACCGGCCTCCTCCACGGCGACCTCGGCGAGTCGTACGTCAACCGGGGCGTGCAGATCATGCCGCTGCTGTTGCGTGAGGCCCGGGTAAGCGCCGAAGTCGGCGCGGCGGCGATCGTCTTCACCGTTGGCATCGGCATCCTGCTGGGGGTGATTGCCGCGGTGCGGCAGAACACCTGGGTCGATTACCTGGCCACCACCACCTCGGTGATCGGCTACAGCATGCCCAACTTCGTCATCGCCTCGCTGCTCTTCCTGCTCTTCGGCATCGGGCTCTATGCGTGGACCGGAGGTGCCCTCTATTACAACTCCGGCTGGACGGGCACCTACGGGACGTTCGACCAGATCCTGATTCCCGGTTTCGCCCTGGGTTTCCCCTATGCGAGCATCGTCGCCCGCCTAACCCGGGCCAGCATGCTCGAGGTTATCCGCCAGGACTATGTGCGCACCGCCCGCGCCAAGGGCCTGACGAGCCGGGTCGTCGTCATCCGCCACGCGCTGCGCAATGCGCTGATCCCGGTCGTCACCATCCTCGGGCCGCTGGTGATCGGCATCGTCACCGGGAGCGTCGTAATTGAAAACATCTTCGGCATCCCCGGACTGGGCAAGGAGTTCGCCACCAGCATCCTGAATCGCGACTACAACATCGTGATCGGCCTCTTCACCTTCTACGCCATCATCATCGCGCTCGCGAACCTGCTCGTCGACCTGCTGTACACGGTCATCGACCCACGGATCCGGTACTGAGGGATGGCGACCGCCCCCGGCATCACGGAGAAGTACCTCGAGGAAACGCTCGCGCACGAGCAGACCAGCCTCTGGGGCGACGCCTGGCGCCGCCTCCGTCGCAACCGGTTGGCGCTGGTCAGCTCGGTCTTCCTCACGCTGCTGATCGTGGTAGCGATCGTCGCCCAGTTCTGGACGCCGTACTCCTATTTCACGCAGGGATTAGGGCCCATCTACCAGGGGCCGACCGCGCAGCATTGGTTAGGCCTCGACCAATCGGGCCGCGACATCCTGAGCCGGATCATGCTGGGGGCGCAGGTCTCGCTCAAAGTGGGCATCGGCACCCAGCTGGTCGTCATCGTGGTCGGCGTCGTCATCGGGTTGGTTGCCGGCTTCTACCGCGGCTTCGTCGACACCATCATCTCCACGGTAATCAATATCTTCTACGGTATCCCCGACCTCTTGGTCGCGCTGACCCTGGTCCTCCTCCTGGGGCGATCGCTTGGCATCATCATCTTCGCGATCGCATTCACCCAGTGGATGAACATGGCCCGGCTGGTGCGGGGCCAGACCCTGGCCTTACGCGAGCGCGAGTTCGTGGAGGCCGCCCGCTCCGGGGGCGCCAAGGCGAACCGGATCATCTTCCGCCACATTCTGCCGAACGCACTGGGGCCGATGATCGTCCAGGCCACCATCGGCGTCCCCATGGCCATCCTCTTCGAAGCCTTCCTCAGCTTTCTCGGCCTCGGCGTCCCGCCGCCCACCCCGTCCTGGGGCGCGATGGCGGCGGACGGCTTCCATGCCATCCGCATCTCGCCCCATATCGTGCTG
>WNGD01002240.1_pt1 | contig 42485 bp, 41 predicted proteins | sample 5400671 | NCBI WGS metagenome assembly WNGD01 (sample SAMN13153369, study PRJNA577476) | soil metagenome | isolation source: 40 cm soil or saprolite under grassland replicate 2 | place: USA:California | collected 2016-06-15 | reverse complement strand
GCCGTGTTGCCGATGCCGGTGGTGTTTTTATGGAGCGCACCAAAACCAGTGGCCGTATTGTCGTCGGCGGTGTTGCGGTAGAGCGCACCATAACCATTGGCTGTGTTGTAATTCCCGCTAATGTTGGTCGCGAGCGCGTAAGCGCCAGTGGCACTATTGAAAAACCCGCTAGTGTTGCTAAAGAGCGAATAAACGCCAGTAGCGGTGTTGTAGCCGCCATTGATATCGCTATTCAGGGCTCGAAGACCCGTCGCCGTATTTTGGTTGCCGGCGGTGAGGTGGTTAAGCGCCTCGAAACCAGTGCCGGTGTTCCAGACACCAGTGGTGCGGCTGACGAGGACCCCAATGCCTTCGCCATTGTTGGAGCCCGGTATGTTACCGTCCGTGTCGGGACCTACCGCTTGCGCCATCGGTGCAAGCCCAAAACAGACAAGCACGAGCAGGATGAGAAGGAAACCCCGTCGTAAAGAGGGGCGGTGAATGGGACTTTTTGCAGAGAGAACGATTGCTTTCATTTAACAAACCTTTCTTTTTCCAGGCGATTGACTGCGTGGTTTGGATCTGCAAGGGGGCGGAAGAAGCTGCCTGGAAAAACGTCCTCTGCCTGGATCAGATCGATTCGTGGCGCCGAGTGTGGAAACAATTCGCCAGTTTCGTCAAGACCAAAGTTCAAAACATAAATGAGATTCCCATAATTTTGTTCTTTTCATCCGCGGGGTTGTGGCATACGACACGGTCCCGGAGGACATTTATCTATCCGGTTAGTCTGAAAATTCTGCTGGGCACTGTTGCCGTTGCCGTGGCTGTTCCATCGATAATTGCCGACACTTTTCCGGTGTCCGGGCCAATCGTATCAGGTGGAGTCGCGCGTCTTCACCGAGGACAAGCGGCAGCACCGAAAAAAGCGCCGGTCGCGGTTAAGGCGAGCAATTTGGGCTGCAAATCAACTTCGGTCGAAGCCATACCGGTACGGCGGCGGTCACAAGTCGTTTGATGACCGCGGTTACGATTGTTCTGGCACTGTTTCCTATGTGCTCGGTGCCGCGGGTTTAATCGCTTCACCGATGAGCTCCTCCGAATTCCGCATCTACGGTCAACGCGGCCGCGGGAAATGGATAACTGTCTATACCCGGGAGGGCCACACCTTTGCGGTCATTGCCGGTCTGCGGCTCGATACCACGCCGTGGGAAAACTCGAGCAATCGCTGGGCGCCGCGCTGGCAAACCACCGAGCGCCTCCCGCGCGGTTTCGACGCAAGACATCCAATCGGGTTGTAGATTGCGCATCCATTTCAATGCTTCAACAGTCTCCTAACCCAAGAGCACATACTGTAATGACATTGAGATAGCAAAAGCGATGCGAAGACGCATCGCACTCCAAAGCACTTCGTGCGAAATGTAATTCAGCGCCCGCCCTGTTTCGCGCAAGCTTTTGGAGTGCGATGCGTCCTCGCATCGCTTTAGTGCAACTGTCGCCATACAATGGATTATCTAATTAGTTAAAACTTTATGCGAATCATCCACTGCATTGTTTTGATCAGCACAGCATTATTCAATGTGCTAGAGCTATCTGCCGCGGCCGCAGCGGAAAAATCTCATGTCACTTCCGCGCAAGTGGACAACGCTGTTCGAGAAGTCGAAAAACTCGCGCAAAAGCAAATTCAAGAAAATGCGCTGCCGGGGCTAGCCATCGCGGTCGTGTTTCAAGACAAGGTGGTGTACGCGAAAGGATTCGGCGTCCGCGATGTGAATACGAAGGCGCCTGTGGATGCGGACACAGTGTTTCAACTGGCGTCGGTTTCCAAATCCATTGGCTCGACGGTAGTGGCCGAGTTGGTTGGTGAAGGAAAAATCACCTGGGACTCGAAGCTCAGCATGCTCGATCCCACCTTCGCGATGTTCGATCCTTGGGTAACACGTGAAATCACGATTCGCGACATGTACGCGCATCGAAGCGGCTTGCCCGAACACGCAGGCGACTTGCTCGAAGAATTTGGATTTTCGCGTGTGGAGATTTTACATCGCCTTCGCTATCAACATCCCGAGAGCAGTTTTCGCTCGCATTACGCCTACACGAATTTTGGCCTGACCGAAGCCGCGGCGGCGGCGGCGAAAGCGTACGCGCTGGACTGGGAAGATGTGTCCAAGCAAAAATTGTACACGCCGCTCGGCATGGCTTCGACGAGTTCGCGTTACGCGGATTTTGTTGCACGCCCGAACAAGGCGTTGGGACACGTGCGGGTGGACGGCAAATGGGCGCAAAAGTTCAAACGCGATCCGGACGCGCAATCGCCCGCGGGCGGCGTGAGTTCTTCGGTGAATGATTTGACGAAATGGATGCGTCTCCAACTCGCGAACGGGAAATTTGCCGGCAAACAAATCGTTGACGAAAAGGCGCTGGCCGAAACGCATCATCCGCACATGCTGACCGGTTTCAGTCCCTTCACCGGGCTGCCGGGTTTTTACGGGTTGGGGTGGAACGTCAGCTATGATGAGGAGGGTCGCTTGCGCTTAAGTCATTCCGGCGCGTTTGCACTTGGCGCGGCGACTCACGTGAATCTCGTGCCAGGCGAGCAATTGGGCATTGTCGTTCTTACCAATGCGTATCCCATCGGCATAGGGGAAGCATTGGGGACGATATTTTTGGACATTGCGTTGTACGGAAAGCCGACCCAGGACTGGCTGGTCCTCTTTAAACAACGATTTTCTAATCCGGCGGCGATCGGTACGGTGCTGGGCTTCGATTATTCCAAACCGCCTGGATCGCCTTCGCCTGCATCGAAAAATAGCGCCTACCTTGGAAACTATACGAACGACTACTTTGGCGACATCTCCATCATCGACAAGGATAGCGGATTGGCAATTGTGCAGGGCCCAAAAAACAAGACCTTCCCAATGAAACACTATGATCGCGACACGTTCACCTATGAGACGGAAGACGAAAACGCTGTTGGCAGAAGCGGCATCACTTTTACCATCGGCCCCGATGGCAAAGCGACACAGGTTGTCGTGGAAAATCTCAATGTGCGCGGCGAAGGAACCTTCAAGCGCGTTCCCGATCAAAAGTAGCAAGACAGCGAGTTCGCCTTTGGGACGAACGGTGTTATTTCTCTCTCGCGTTGAGCACGCGAAATGACCACTCGGCTTAAAACAGCTGCGCGCACCAAATTAAAATCGAGAAGGGTTGCGCCGAGTTTCGGTTTCACCTCGTCGGAATTGCGCACGCTGCGGGCACTGAAGACCCCGGCCGGCATTCAGCGGTTCCTCGATGGGTTGCCTTACAATCTCAGCTTCACTGCGCGATCGCCGCAAAAAGTTCTGCGCCATCGAACTGCGTCTTGCCTCGAGGGCGGAATTTTCGCCGCCGCCGCGCTCCGCGTCATTGGATTTCCACCATTGATTTTCGATCTGGAAGCCGAACAAGATACCGACCACGTCATAGCAATTTTCAAAATCGGCGGACATTGGGGCGCAGTGGCGAAATCGAATTTTACCGGCTGCCGTTATCGCGAACCGGTTTATCGCAACCTGCGCGAACTGGCCATGAGCTATTTCAATATTTATTTTAATCTGCGCGGCGAACGTACCCTACGGCGGTATTCACGTCCGGTGAGTCTCACCCGGTTGCCATCGATGGAAAAGCGGCTCACGCGAGTCGATCGACGCACATTCCAAAGCGAAATGGTCGGCCACAGAAAAAAGTAGAATCTAATCCCTGTAAAAACCAACCCCGGACAGTTCGCGACCATCCGCGCGAAGTACGATCTGCCGGCCGGCGTGACCGCGCCTCACACCTACGTCTACTACTACCACATCCTCGAGCATGAGGACAACGATATGATGCGGCCATTCACCGTAGTTCCCTGACCGCGGCGACTATTGTCGTCAGTAAAAAGCTAAGCCGGGCACAAACACCGCGCCGAGAATAAGGTTGAGGGCGAAGAACGGCCTGTATTAAATCGGCACGCTATGTCGAACATAACCTCAGCTCTTGTCGCAGGATTGATTTTCGGTGCAGTCTCAGTGGCAATGATGTTGCCGATGTCATTTCCAGATAAAAATGTGGCACTGCTGGCGGCTTTCATTAACCGCTTTGCCATCGGGCTCGTGATCGGCTGTGTTACTTTACCCTCGTGGCCCGGCTGGTCAGTTGGGCTGCTTTTTGCGTTGCTGTTGAGCTTGCCCGCGGCGCTGATTACAAAGGCCTACGCGCCAATTCTAATTATTGGCGCAGTCGGTGGCGTGATCATCGGTGGCGTCATTCACGGCTGGCGATAGAGCTGCGCTAGCAGCCATGTCGGCTGCAGACTTGCGACATGCCCCAACGCCTTTCAGAATTTGCGTGATCGCCAAGCCGAGAACGATCATTCGATCTTGTGCGACGCAAAAAACGTGGCGAGTCCGATCTTTCAAGTAAACTAGCTGTATGAGCGTGCAAGTTTACGGCTGTAATCATGTTGTGATTGAGGTGGACGACATCAAAAAGGCAATCGCGTTTTACAAAGATGTTTTCAACCTCGAGAAACTGGATAGCGGCGAGGGCGACGCATTTTTCAAGCTCGGCGAACACCAATTCCTGGCGATTTTCGAGGTGGAAAAACTTCAACCCGCGAACATGCGCCATTTCGGAATCATGGTGCGCGATGAGCAGCAGCTCGCCGAAGTGCGCAAGAAACTAACCGGCAAGTACAAATTGAAGCTTGAGCCGCCGTTTCGATGCGATTTTCGCGATCCGTGGGGCAACCGCATCCAGGTGGTCGATCTCCACGACGAATCACTGATTTGGCTCTTGCCTTATCGCGAAGTGCAAAAGGCCGGAATTAAATTTAAGAAAGACTGAGTAATGGAGCTCGTTCTCGAGCGATGCACGATTCGCGCCTGGCGTCCTGATGATGCCGCGTCGCTGGCGAAACACGCAAACAACCGCCGCGTCTGGCTTGGGCTGCGCGATTTATTTCCGCATCCGTATGCGATCGACGACGCAAGTGAATTCTTGCGCCGCGCAACAACGGAGCAACCCATGACAATTTTTTGCATCGACGTCGGTCAGTCGGCTGTTGGCGGCATCGGTATTCGCATTGGCCAGGACGTCCATCGACATGTCGCCGAGCTCGGCTTTTGGCTGGGTGAGGAATTTTGGGGACACGGCATAATGACGGAAGTGATCCCGGCGTTCGTAGAGTCTTGCTTCGAGAAATTTCCGGTATATCGGATCTACGCCGAGCCGTACGCGAACAATCCCGCTTCTGCGTGCGTTCTGGGAAAGGCCGGCTTTGCGTTGGAAGGGCGACTTAAGAACAATGCGTTTAAGGACGGAAACTTTTGGATTCACTTCTCTACGCCAAAACAAGAGATCGCATCCCTTTCACGAAGCATTAGCAACGTGTACCGTTCCGGCGATGAGCAAGCTCGACGGCAAGAACATTTTGATAACGGGCGCATCCCAGGGACTGGGACGCGAGATGGCGTTGCGTTTCGCGCGCGAAGGCGCGGGAGCTTTATCGCTCGTGGCACGCCACGCTGATAAATTGAACGCTGTTCGCGATGAAGTTCTCAAAATCGCGCCGAAGGTCGACGTCGTTACCATCGAGGCCGACGTGAGCAAATCGCGCGACATCGAACGGATCATCGCGACGACGCTCGCGCAATTCAAGGGCGCGCTCGACGTGCTGGTGAATAATGCATCGACCATTGGGCCGTCGCCAATGCCCTACCTGCTCGATTATCCGGTGGAAGATTTTCGCGAAGTGCTCGACACGAATTTAATTGGCCCGTTCTTACTGATCAAAAACGCGCTACCGGCGATGATCGAGCGCGGCGCTTCCATTATTAACGTCACGAGCGATGCGGGCCAGGTCGGTTATCCAGGTTGGGGTGCGTACGGCATTTCCAAATTTGGCCTTGAAGGCATGTCGCAGACATGGGCGTCGGAATTGGAAGAAAGCGGCGTGCGCGTCAACTGGATCGATCCCGGAAGTATGAATACCGCGATGCATCGCGCCGCCGAGCCAGACGAAGATCCATCGGAATGGGCGAATCCCGCCGACGTAACCGACGTTTTTGCTTTCCTCGCGTCCGATGAATCAAAAAATGTGACCGGCAAACGTTTCCAAGCGCAGGAAGATTGGAGGGCGCAAATAAACCACGAAGCACACGAAGTACAGAAGAGGTGAGCCGACCTTCGTGCCCTTCGTCGTGAAATAATCCGATATGGCGTTCACGTTTGCTTTACCGCCGGAGTTGAGCGCCAAGGAGCCGCCGGAGCGTCGTGGGATCCGGCGTGACCAAGTACGATTGCTGGTGATTGATCGTGCGGCTGGCCGCATAGAGCACACGCGCTTCGATAAGATCGGCGATTACCTTCGCGCGGGCGACCTGCTCGTTTTCAATTCCAGCCGCACGCTGCCGGCGGCGCTGCGCGGGTGCGAATGCAGCGCGGCGCATGGGCCGTGCATGGAAGTTCGTCTGGCGGAACGTTTGCCCGACGACTCCTGGCTCGCGCTTCTGGTTTGCGAGCAGGGCGATCCGTTCGGCTGCGGTCTGCGCGCGGGCATGCAGATTGAATTCGCGGAAGGACTGGCCGCGACTGTGTTGGAGCGCGACGCAAACATTCCGCGGCTCTGGCAATTGCGCTTCTCGATTTCCGGCATCGAGCTTGTCGATTTGATCTATCGTTTGGGGAAACCGATCCGTTACGAGTACGTCTCTGCGCCGTGGGACCTCGATTATTACCAAACTGTTTACGCGACCGAGCCTGGCTCAGCCGAAATGCCTTCGGCTGGCAGAGCATTTACGTGGAAGTTGCTGCTCGATCTCAAACGTCGCAGCATCGACAGCGCTTACATAGTTTTGCACACGGGTCTTTCCAGTTACATGGACGATGAACTGGATCGTCAGCATCCCGCATCGGAGGAAGAATATTTTGTAAGTCGAATCACCGCGGGGAAAATCAATCAGGCGCGGGAAAATGGCGGTCGCATCATTGCTGTGGGGACCACTGTCGTGCGCGCGTTGGAATCTGCGGCGAGTGAAGACGGGAGGGCGACCGAGGCGCATGGTTACACGCGTCTAAAGATCGACCATCAACATCGGTTGCGATCCGTGGACGGATTGCTCACCGGTTTGCACGAGCCGGAGGCCAGCCATCTCGATTTGCTCAGCGCATTCCTGCCAGCGGAGCAGATTCACGCTGCGTATCGAGAAGCGATTGCGCGCCGTTATCTTTGGCACGAATTCGGCGATTTGAATTTGATTTTGTAGGGAGAGCGAGCGCGTCAAAGCTTTCGCGATCTGGACGTCGCACAGCGACGTGGCTACAGGTCAACGTTACCTGGCGCTGGCGCCGTACGTTATGCCGACTTCGCCATGAACTTCATGGTCGCTTTCGGGCTCCCGAATGATGGAATTGGGGTCCGCCTGCGCGGTAGATTTGGTAGTTGCACAGCCAGAAAGCAGTGACCAAGTCGCAATGAAAATTACAAATACCCGGGCACACATTTCGCCATGTCGATCTTTGGCGCGCACGAGTCAAGCGATGCGTTGAATTTTCTGTTGTAGGGCGTCTGTGTCAGACGCCAATTTAATCAGTTCGGCGTTTCACAGAAACGCCCTACAATTTCTTGCTTGTTTGTGTCGTTTTCGCAGGTTTGGCGGATAGTTTTCCTAATGTTGCCGGGCTTTCTGTTCTCCTGATAATCCGTGTGATTCGTGTAATCCGCGGTTATGATTTTGAATAATTAATTCATGATTTCGTTCATCGTTCCCGCCTACAACGAAGAGCTGGAGCTTTCATCGACCATCGCGGCGATTCATGCCGCGACGTCCGGCGCAGCGCAGGCGTACGAAATCATCGTGGTCGATGATGCATCGACCGATGCCACACCGGAAATTGCCGCGGAGGCTGGCGCCCGAGTCCTGTCGATCCATCGACGCCAAATCGCGGCGGCCCGCAACGCTGGCGCGCGCGTCGCGCAGGGAGAATATCTATTTTTTGTTGATGCCGATACTCGGATCAATCGGACTCACATTATGGAAGCGATCGCCGCCATGGAATCTGGCTACGCCGGCGGCAGCGCCCGCGTAGTGATAGACGGTTTCGTTCCACTGTGGGGTCGCATTTTGGTCCGCGTGTTTTGCGCCCTTTACTTCGGGCTTAATCTTGGCGCAGGCGCATTTCTTTTTACTACACGGCGCAATTTCAATGCAGTCGGCGGATTTGATGAGCGGTACTTTGTCGGGGAAGAGGTTTATTTTAGTCTCGCTCTGAGAAAACTTGGACGGTTCAAAGTGCTGCGCGAACCGATTCTGACATCGGGCCGAAAATTGCGCATGTATTCGGCCAAACAAATTTTTGGCAACTTCTTTGCCGTGATCATCGGCGGTCGCCGCGTGGCGCGTTCGCGCGCGAAACTGCATTTGTGGTATGACGGCAAGCGAGAGAAACGCGTCGCTTGAGCCTGTAGGGTGATCTCCTGCTGGCAGTTGCGAAAGTGCGTTCTTCGTTTAGAGTAGGCGCTTCCCAATGGCAGAGAGCACGGAAACGTTGAACCTTAAGGAGTTCCAACTGCATGAAAAAGATACCGGCAGTGCGGACGTACAAGTCGCACTTCTCACACGCCGGATCGAGCATCTGACGGAACACCTCAAGACCAACCGTAAAGATCACTCCTCGCGCCGCGGCTTGCTTAAAATGGTCGCGCAACGCCGGAGCTTGCTCGATTATTTGAGCAAGACAGAAGGAGATCGCTACAAAAAGCTGATCGACAAGCTGAACCTGCGCAAGTAGGCGCACTGATCTTTCGGGAAGTTCGTGTGCAATTGTTTAACCGCTCGAAGCCAGAGGTAAATTAGAAAAACAACATAATCAGCAAGTCCAGGCCGCAGTAACACCTTGGATTTTAGGTTTTAGTTTCGAACCGTGGCGCAAGCATCTCGCTTGCGATCCTCGTGCGGGGTTAAAACCTACAGTCAGGGTGACCGGCCTGGAACTCGCACATCCAGGAAAAGTACAATGCAACAAAAGGTCACGGCCCAAATCGGGGCCAATCAAATCTCTATCGAAACCGGCAGAATAGCCAGATTCGCCGACGGGGCGGTCGTCGTCTCATGCGGCGACACCATGGTGCTGGCCAGTGCCGTCTCGGCTACAATTATCAAGGAAGGTCAGGATTATTTTCCGCTCACGGTCGATTATCGCGAAAAAGCGGCAGCCGTGGGGAAATTTCCAGGCGGCTATTTCAAGCGCGAAGGACGCCCGACCGAAAAGGAAACGCTTACTTCGCGCATGATCGATCGGCCGCTTCGGCCGCTTTTTCTGCAGGGATATTTTTACGACACGCAGATCATCTCGATCCTGCTCAGCGCCGACGGAGAAAATGATCCCGACATTCTGGCGCTCAACGGGGCCTCCGCCGCGCTTTGCGTGTCGGACATTCCATTTGCCGGCCCCATCGGGGCTGTTCGCGTTGGGCGAGTTAAGGGCGAGTTCGTGGCGAATCCGACCCACACGGAGCGCGCACAAAGTGATCTCGATCTGGTTTATGTCGGCACCGAAAACGACATGATCATGATCGAAGGATCAGCGAACGAACTGGGCGAAGCCGAGTTCGTAAAGGCGCTCGAGTTTGCGCATGGACATGCGCGCGAGATGATTCGCATTCAAAGAGAACTGGCGGCCCAAGTGGGCAAACCAAAACGCGAAGTGCCGTTGCTCCAGGTGAACCAGGACCTGCTCGATATCGCTTACCGCGTCGCCGGTGACCGGATCGAGAAGGCCCTTTACACAGAAGGCAAGGTGGCGCGCGCTAAAGCGGTCGACGCATTGCGCGAGGAAGTAAAGAGGTCGATCCTGGAAAAACATCCTGAGGCCGATTCCTTTGCGATCTCGCAGGCATTCGATTACGTCCAAAAAAAGGCGTTTCGCGTCAGCATTTTGGACAAACAAAAGCGCGTTGATGGCCGCAGTTACCAGGATTTACGGCCGATCAGTTGCGAAGTGAGCGTTCTGCCGCGCGCACACGGCTCGGCCATTTTCCAGCGCGGCGAAACCCAGGCGGTCGCGCTTGCCACGCTGGCACCTATCGAGGAAGCGCAGATGCTCGATGCTTACGGTGGCGGCGAACAATCGAAGCGGTTCATTTTGCACTACAATTTTCCTCCTTTCAGCGTGGGCGAAACGGGACGAACGGGCGGGCCTGGGCGACGCGAGATCGGTCACGGTGCGCTGGCGGAGCGTTCGCTTGAGCCGGTTGTGCCGGGTGAAAACGATTTTCGTTACGCCATCCGCATCTCGAGCGAGATCATGGAATCAAACGGATCGACATCAATGGCGAGCGTTTGCGCTGGCACGCTGGCGCTTATGGATGCGGGTGTACCGCTAAAAACGCCGGTGGCTGGAATTTCAGTCGGGCTGGTTACCGAGTTTGGCGATGATCGGCAATTGAAGCGCTACGAATTGCTGACCGACATCATTGGGTCGGAAGATCATTTCGGCGACATGGATTTCAAACTTTGTGGAACGGACGCTGGCGTCACTGGTTTTCAGCTCGATCTCAAACTCCCCGGTGTTAGTCACAAAATCATGGCCGAAGCGATCCAGCGCGCCAAAGAAGCGCGCACGAAGATTCTCGACATCATGCGCAGCGCGCTGGACAAACCACGGCCGGAATTATCGAAGTACGCGCCACGGATCGAAACCATTAAGATCAATCCGGAGAAGATCGGCGCCCTTATCGGACCCGGTGGCAAAACCATTAAGGGCATTGTCGCAGAGACCGGCGCTGAAATTAATATCGAGGACGACGGCTCGGTGCACATCTACGCGACGAGCGGCGAAAGCATGGCGCGCGCGAAAGAAATTATCGGCGGCATGACGCGCGAGATCGAGATCGGCCAGACGTATCAGGGCCGTGTGGTCTCGACGAAGGAATTCGGCGCGTTTGTCGAAGTCTTCCCGGGCAGGGATGGACTCGTGCACATTTCCGAGCTCGCGGATTTCCGGGTGAAGCGAACCGAAGACGTTGCCAAGGTTGGCGATAGCATCTGGGTCAAGTGCATCGGGATTGACGACAAAGGCCGCGTGAAACTTTCGCGTAAAGCCGCGCTCAAAGAACGCGCCGAAGCCGAAACTGGTCAACCAGCTCCCGTTGAAGAGGACGAGCGCTGATTGCTGGTTGTAGCCGGGATCGTTGATCCTGGCCGCATGTTCGTAAGTCTCCCCTGCGGGGTCAATGACCCCCGGCTACGGCGGCGTACAGCGCAGTTGACAATGTCGGCTACGGGTGAAGTTAACAGATGAGGCACTGATATGACTACGCCCGCTCGACTTTCGTACGGTGTGCTCGCTCTCACACTTGTGCTGGCGGGAGTTTTGCATCTCGCAGTGCCGCTGTTGGTCATCTTGTTCTCCTATCTCGCACTGCGCCAGCTCTACTTTCTGACTAAAAGAAGGTGGCTCGCCCTGGTCTTGTTCATCGTGGTTGTGTTGGGAATTGCTGCGGCGGCGGTCTCTTTCACCCGTGCCGCCATTCTGGCCTTGCCCGATGTAGCCGATACGTCAATTCCTTCCGCCAGTGCCTGGGCCCAGCGGCGCCAGATCGAATTGCCATTCACGGATTTTGAGAGCCTGCGAGCGGTCGTGATCGACACCCTTCAGCAAGAAGCACATTATCTGCGAAACGTCGCGCATTTCGCCGGCAGTACCACGGCCGCGTTAGTTTTTAGTATTATCGGAATTGTCGCGGCAGGGAGCCTCTTTTTTAAAGCGGGCCTCGATCCTCATCGCGCCACGCACCCGGTAAAGAATAATCTCTATTCTATTTGTTGCGACGAAGTCTCGACCCGCTTCCGCGATTTTTATCGCAGTTTCGCTACCGTGATGGGCGCCCAGATTACGATTTCGCTAATCAACACCGCTTTGACCGGACTGTTTGTAGTCGCGGTTCGGATGCCGCATGCGCCGCTTCTTATTGCGATCACATTTCTCTGCGGTCTTGTGCCGATTGTCGGAAACCTGGTGAGTAATGCCATCATTGTTTTCGTTGCATTAACAGTTTCCCTGAAGCTTGCGATCGCGGCTCTGGTGTTCCTCGTTGTCATTCATAAGCTCGAATATTTTTTAAACAGCAAAATCATCGGCGACCGGATTCGGAACCCGGCTTGGCTAACGTTGATCGCGCTGATCATTGGCGAGAGACTCATGGGAATTCCCGGGCTGATTCTTGCGCCCGTCGTACTGAATTATCTGCGCGTGGAAATGTTGACAGTGGAAGTGCCGCCCACAGTGCAAAAAGTTGAATCCGTAAACCGTTAAATCGGCAAAGAACTTTTTGCTTTGTAGCGATTTAACATTGCGACGTACGCCATGAAAGCGGGCTTTCTTTTTGTCATTCCGAGCGAAGTCGAGGAATCTCTCATTTTAGAACAACTCTGACCATGCCATGAAAGCTGGCTTTCTTGAGAAATTAATCGAGCGACTCGGGCGCATTGGTCCGGAGGAGGTGCAGAATTATTTTTTGCGCCTGGCGCAGGAGAAAGGATTTCTCGAAACGGTTTTCAACGCGATTCAGGAGGGAATCATCGTGACCGATTCGACAGGTCGCATCACCTATCTTAACGATGCGGCCTGCGAATTGTTCGGGCTTGAGGCGAGCGATGCAATCGGAAAACGGCTCGACGAGCGCGTGCGCGGTCTGGATTGGGAATCTCTTACCCAGAGCGGAGGACCCGTTAGCCGTGACATGGAAATTTTTTATCCGGATAATCGCTTCATCAATTTTTACATCGTGCCGTTGATGATCGAACACCGCGAGACAGGCGCTGTAGCCGGAGTCGCTGACTCCGGGCGGCGAGGCCACGCGCCGGGTGCCAAGGGCGGGGTCACCGAGCAGGTTGGCCACGCCATGATCCTGCGCGATATCACCGAGAGCCGCCGCTCAGCTCAGCAAACAATTGAGTCGGAGCGATTCAACGCGCTCACATTGCTCGCCGCCGGCGTGGCGCACGAGATCGGCAATCCACTCAACTCGCTGCACATCCATTTGCAATTAATGGAGCGCCAGGCACACAAATTAGACGGCGCAGCGCGAGAGGAATTCCAGGAGTCGATCGACATCGCACGTTCCGAAGTCAACCGGCTCGATTCGATTGTCACACAATTCCTGCGCGCGATCCGGCCTTCAAAACCGCAACTCCAACCGGAGAACGTAAACATGATTGTCGAGGAAGCGGTGCGTTTTTTCGCGCCGGAGATTCAGGACCGCGACATTGTTGTCGAACAGGAACTGCGATCGGACCTGCCTCTACTCCGGCTCGATCGCGACCAGATGAAGCAGGCTTTTTATAACGTGATCAAGAACAGCCTTGAAGCCATGAAGCGCGGCGGTAATCTGCGCATTCGCACCGACAGGGACGACACCCATGTCCTTGTTAGTTTCGTCGATACCGGCAGCGGCATGTCTGCCGGAAATTTGAGCCGCGTTTTCGAGCCTTATTTCACAACTAAACCGTCAGGCACCGGTCTTGGCTTGCTAATCGTTCGGCGGATTGTGCGCGAGCATGGCGGCGAACTCTCCATCGAGAGCAGCGAAGGCAAAGGGCTTACGCTTACCATTCGATTGCCCTATGTCGACAAGCGCGTCCGCATGCTGGAAGCGGGCGAAAGCAAAGCGCCGCTTCAAGGAACGACGGCTTTCCAGCCATCGAGTTAAACGTGACGACTTGGAAGCCGTCACTCCTTGAGCTTGCGCAACGCGCCATTAATCACCACCGAATACTTTTTTTAACCACGCTTCGAACTGGCGGAAAAGAAGGCCGAGATAAGCGCCAGGCGATTCCTTGAAAAGTTCGATAATGCGCGGGCTCAGATCTTGTTTCGGTTCATCAATCGTGCCAGACAGTTGCACGGTGGTCCAGAGATAGCCGCTCCTCTCGAGGTTGAAGACTTCTTCCCGATTCGGCAACCAGTCGAGATATTGACGGGTAAGGCCGAGTCTGACTGCGCCGCCTAGCGATCGGCGATCGATCGAGATCGCTCCCTCAACTCGAAATTTGCCTTTCTCTTCAATTGCGATGTCCTTGATGTCGATCTTCGGATAACGCCACGCAAAATTGAGCGAACAATCATTTAGCTCCAAATGCTCGAATGACTTCTTTTGCGCGAGTTCCGCGAGTTTTTCAAGAAGAGGCAGGTTGTAGATTCGCCCGTCGTCCACGCGGACCGAGCCTTCGCCCACCGAAGTTTCCAGCCTCGGATCCTTTCCGGTCCAATGAACATTCCCGAAGGCGCTGCCGCTCAAATGGGGTTTCCATTTCGCTGGCAGCCACGTGCGAATTGGGATCTGATCGAGACTGGCCTTGAAATCGACGCTCTTATCCTTCCCGATGCCGGCGTTCGCCCGGGCATGAATGCTTTCGCCGCTACCCGAAATTGATGCGAGTTCAACTTCGTAAATCGTCAGCAGTGTCTTGGTGATGAGAAGATGCGCGCGGCGGAGATCAAGATCTGGAAGCAAAGTCATCTTCAGTCTGCCGCCAGTGGCGACATACTCAAAATCGGGACCGTTAGGCGTAATGAGCAGGTGTGTGCCGAAAAAGCCCGCCCGCTCGCCACGGAATCGCCAGCTCACATTAGAGTGCTCCGATTCGATCCGTTTCAGAAACACTCGGTTCGGCAAGAAAATTGCAAACCATGGCTTGGGCTGAATTGCTTCCGGGTTTGCCTTGTAAATCTGGATTTCAACGTCGCCCGATCGAACGTGTACGTCGCTGAACCTCCATTGCCGCACAAATATGCCCCATGGATTAAACCTGGCGCTGATACCGTGGGTCTCGAGCGATTTTAGCGCTTTCTCTCCATTGCTCGCCCGGAAACTTTCGCTTTGCGCCGTCAATGAGCCAGTCCGCCGAATCGGTGCATAGCGGCCGCTGGGAAAATGCAAGCCTTTCGCAGTTTCATTTTCCATGGCTACACGAAACCCGTCGCTCTCGATGTAATGAGTGAGCAGCGGACTAAAAAAAATGGCCGTCCCCGCCAGTGCTGCGATCACGAAAAAAATCGCGATCGCTCCTGCGCAAATTAGCAATCTTCTTCGCAAGATGGGGAAGATAGGACGTGAAAAGTTAAAAAGTTACAAAGTTACAACAGAGACTCCATCTGCGTTGCAGGCTCCGATTCTTAACTTTTAACGATGTAACGTTTTACGAATCACGCGGGCTTGCTCGTCATTAGTGGTTCGTCATTCTCAATTGCGCGAAAAGGAACGAATAAATGTCTGCTAACTGCTTGATGCGTTCACTCAATGCGGTGCCCTGGCCATGCCCGGCGCTTGAGCTCGCCCGCAAAAGAATCGGATTCTCAGATTTGTTGGCTTCATCCAGACGGGCAGTCATTTTGCGCGAGTGATATGGCGCGACCCGCCCGTCATTTGCGCCGGTCATCATCAAAACGGAGGGATATTTCGTTCCATCAACAACATGATGATAAGGCGAGTAGGCATAAAGCGCCTTGAATTGCTCCGGATCTTTTACCGTGCCGAATTCGGTCACATTGAAGGCGCCATTGGGCGCAAGCTCGACGCGCAGCATATCGTAAATGCCCACTTGGGAGAGGACCGCCCGCATCAATTCGGGATGTTGGGTAATCATCGCGCCCATCAAAAGGCCACCATTGCTTCCCCCCTGGATCGCAAGTTTTTCCGGGCGCGTGTACTTTTCTGCGACCAAGCATTCGGCAGCGGCCGCGAAATCATCGAACACATTTTGCTTCTTCGTAAGATTGCCGGCCTTGTGCCATTCCTCACCGAATTCACCGCCGCCTCGAATGTTCGCCACCACATACACGCCGCCGCGATCGAACCACAGCCGCCGCGTAAAATCGAAATTAGGCGCCATACTGATTCCGTAACCGCCGTAGCCATAAAGCAGCGTCGGGTTTTGCCCGTCCCGTTTCATTCCTTTCCGGAAAATGATGTTTAGCGGAATCTTCGTACCGTCCTTCGAAGTTGCGAACTCGCGCGTCACTTCGATGTCGGCAAATGAGACTGGCGATGTGCTGCGCAAGGCTGTCTTCACGGGCTCGATTTTTCCTTGTGCGCAATGGAACCACGCCGCAGGCTCAGTGTAACTCACATCGCGAAACAGGAGCGAGTTATCTTCCAGGGCAAGCATTTCCTGGACGGCCGATATTTTTGGAATCGGAATGATTGCTCCGCCTTTACCGTCCAACCCAAAGCGCCGGATCTGAGACGGGCCGCCGAGCAGATCGCCAACATAAAGAGCATCGGCGGTAGGAACGATTTGCCCGATGACCGCTTCGCCAGTCGGCACGATGTCAACCGCGTTCGTTAATTCCGGTGTGTCGAGCGGCAGGCGCAGAATTTTCCCGCGCGGTGCGCCGGCGCGCGAGAGAAGATAAAGCGCGTTATCACGCCCCAGGCGTGCAGCCTTGATCTGATCGCTGAATTGGGTGATCTGCTTCCAGCTCCCGTCCGGTCCGAGCAGGTAATGCGCAAAATCCCCGCCGTCGCCGTTCGCCACGGTCGCAAGAATGTATTTCCCGTCGCGCGAAGCTTCCAGCACGATCTCTGCGATCCGTGGAAAATCTTTGCCGATCGAATAAGTGTCGTCGGTGTCAGGTGTGCCGAGTTTGTGAAAATAAACCTGCTGATAAAAATTCAGATCGGCGTCCGGCCGCTCCCCTTTTCGAGGGAAACGCGTGTAGTAAATTCCGGTGCCATCCACGTTCCAAGCCGCGCTGCCGCCCGCCGTAGGATATTGCACGTGCGCGATGGTGTCCGGCAGCGCTTTGCCTGTTGCGGTTTCGTAAAAGTGAAGCGTGCCGTCTTCGCTGCCGCCTTTGGAAAGCGAGACCGCCACATGCTTGCCATCCAGTGATGGAACAAACCAATCGACCGCCGTCGTGCCTTTGGCATCAAGCACGTTCGGATCGAGCACGACTTTCTCCGATTTAAGATCGTCGGCCGAAGCGAGGGTCACCAGGAGCGATTGCTGCTTTGGCGGCTGGAATTTCAGCGCGAACAAGATTCCCGACCGCGAGACGAGCGAAGAATAATTTGGCGAAGCTTTCGCGTACCACTCCGTCAACTGTTTTTCAATAGCAGCCCGGTCCGGCAATTTGTCGAGATAAGCGCGGGTCCGCTGATTTTGCGCGTTCGACCATGCCTTCACCTCGGGATCATCATCCTTTTCCAGCCACTGATAAGGATCCTCAACCGTCGTGCCGTGGTATTCATCCGAAAAAGGTTTCTTCGGCGTTTGTAGCGCAGGCTCGGCAGCGGGCAAATTGACCAGAGTCAATCCGCTTAACGCGCCGATCAAAAACAGGAACCGATTCGCTCTCATGGGCAATGAGGAAAGGCTGCGGCGCGCTACTTTGCAACCGATTTCGCTAACCTGTAGCCGGGGTCGGTGACCCCGGCTGACATTGACGTCGCCGCACGGCCGGGATCACCGATCCCGGCTACAATTGACGCGCGGTATATTTTGGATTCTTGGCCTGCTTGCGGACCGCTTCGAACAGCTTGCTGATTCCGATTCCGCTTGCGCGATTGGCGATAAACGCAGGAATCATTCCACCAGTGTCGGTGTAAATGGAGTAAGTCGCGCGCGTTTTGATGGCGCCGTCGGGTTCGAGCAGCCAGCTGCCATCGCAAATTTTTACGCGAACAATGCCTTTCTTTTCTGCGGGACCCAGGTTATTTGCCGGTTCCCATTGATTGAGATAAGTGAATCCTTCGGAGCCGGGCCACGACTTTTTCCTGACACGCAGGGTGTAATCGCGGTCTTCACAAATCTTTGGTGAGAGGCGTTGATAAGTGATAATCGAATCGGCCTCACGCTTCAGCAGCCGGCATTCAACAGTGTAGGGCATAAAACGTGCGTAATCTTCGAAGTCGTCGATCACAGCGTGAACCGCGTAAGTCGGGGCATCAATCGAACCGATTGCTCTAAACTCTTTCAGCCGTGAACCTGCGCGCGCACGACTGTAGAGGGCAACGTCTTTGCTTCCGCTGGTTACCTTCCAACCTTCGCTAGCATCGACGGAGCTGGAAAATTCAGCTTCGGAAGAGTTAGGGATTGCTCCAGTCAGGAGAAAGACCGGCATGAACCCGGCAAGCGTTCGCCAGTGCACCCGCGACAATACGCCATTACGTCAATATCGCCATTTTTCTCTAGCCGCTTCGTTATGCAAAGCGCGGCGGTGACGTATTACCCAGCCGCGCATTGCATCGCCCATACGGCGACGGCTGCAGGACCGTCACAAGCGATTTGCCGATTGAGGGATCAAATGCATTGAGAGATTCGGTGATTGAGTGATTGAGTGATTGAGTGATTGAAGCAAAGTAATGCGTCGCTCGCTAAATCGCTAACTCGCTGAATCGTTTAAATGAGTCCACAGCCTACCATCCTCATTGTTGATGATGAAAAGCATACCCGCGACGGGTTGCGGCGCTTGCTCGAGAACGATTATGACGTGTATGTCGCCCCCGATCTCGGCGGTGCGATAAACGTGCTTGAACACGAGCAGATCGACGTGCTCCTCACCGATCTTCGCCTCGGCGGCGAAGATGGAATGCAATTGATCGATCGCGCTCTGAAAATGCCGCGTCCGCCCATCTGTATCATGATGACGGCGTATGGCTCTGTCGACGTCGCAGTCGAAGCGATGAAACGCGGCGCTTACGATTTTGTCACCAAGCCGCTCAATCTCGACAAAGTTGAATTGCTGATCGCGCGCGCGGTGCAAGGCCGCAAAATCGAGCAGGAAAATCGTGCGCTCCGGCAGCAAGTGGACGAGCGCTACGGACTCGAGAACATTTGGGGCGACTCGGCTGCCTTGCACGAGGTGCTCGACACGATCCGGCAGGTCGCACCCTCCTCAGCGAACGTACTCATCGAGGGCGAAAGCGGTACGGGCAAAGAGTTGGCGGCACACGCGATCCATAATTTGAGCCGCCGCAACAAGGCGAAATTTGTGACGGTGCATTGTGCCGCGCTCTCACCGCAATTGCTCGAGAGCGAACTGTTCGGACATGAGAAGGGCGCATTCACCGGGGCGCATGAACGCCGCATCGGCCGGTTCGAGCAGGCCAACGGCGGCACGATTTTTCTCGACGAAGTGGGCGAGATTGACCCGAGCACGCAGGTCAAATTGCTGCGCGTCATGAGCGAGGAGCGCGCCTTCGAGCGCGTCGGCGGCAATCAAACGCTGCGCGCGGATGTACGGCTGATTGCGGCCACAAACAAGAATCTCGAGACGCTCGTGCGCCAGGGAAAATTTCGGGACGACCTTTTCTTTCGCCTGAATGTCGTGCGCATTACCATGCCGCCGTTGCGTGAACGAAAGGAAGATATTCCGCTTCTGGTCCGCGGATTTTTGCGTCATTTCTGCGAGGCAAACGACAAGCCACTTCTCGATCTAACACCCGACGCCATGGATGCCCTCCTCACTTACAATTGGCCCGGCAACGTTCGCGAGCTGCGCACGGCGATCGAGCACGGCGTCGTCATGTCTACCGGCCAAAAAATCACGCTGCGCGATCTCCCGATGGCAGTTCGTCAAGCAGCCAGCGCGGCGTCACCGCGCGGAATTTCCGCCGCCGAGGCTTTCGGGGTCGAGGAAAAATCGAGCCCGCTCGATCTGCACGAGACGGAGAAAAAATTGATCATGCAAGCGCTCGCCGCGACGAATGGAAACGTGACTGCCGCGGCCAAAAAGCTCGGCATTAGCCGGCGAACGCTGCATCGAAAAATCAACGAAATGAATGCAGCAAAAACAACGCTCGAAGCCAGCGATACCAACAGGAGCAAAGAGTGATCACATCCAGGTCGGCTGCGCTCCAGAAGCAAGGAGCCGCCAGGCTGTGAAGCGTGACGGCTGATTGCGAACTGCGGCTTTTCGCCGGTCGGGGTCAAGGCGAACTGGCGGCCGTAGCTAAACTAATCTGTCACCTTACGATTATGACGCCGTTGAAGGTACCGGAGCTGTCACCCGTCGAAAGATCTATCGTTCGGTCCACGGCGAAGCTGCCCCTGGCGTTAGCGTACTGGCCCGTGCCGCCCGTAACGGTGTACATTCCCGTAATGTGAAAGACAGGAGGGTCTGGCGTAACAGGATCCGCGTGTCCCGTTCCGTCGGCAAAAATGCTGTCTCCGTTAGCGTCGATCAACCGAGCGGGCCCCATTCCGTCAAAGGTGGCGAGGTCCACTAGAACGGTTAAATACAGTGCCAATTGACCAAGCTCCGTGCTGGTTAGCGTGCCTTGCCCATTGGAAAAAAACCCTATCGGTGGATCGCCAAAAAGCGTGGAAACTTCATTCGCTTCCCAAGTACCATTAAAAGGTACCCTTCCGGCGTTCACCGCGGGACTAGAGAGCGCCACGGTCAAGAACGTTGCTGCTATTAAGCTGATTGTTTTCATTGTTTTCATTGTGATTGGATTTCTATTGGTTGGTTGTTTTAGGTTTGTAATTTCCTTTCTACTCCGATAAACAACGAACCCGGCTGAAACCGATCATTGGATTAGAAAATTTTTTGGAGAGCCACCGAATGAATGGTGAATCACAGCCCGATTTAAGAAATTTTCATGAGACACTAATTTCACGAATGCACACGAATGCCTGATGTCAGGCGAGACACAGACATTCGTGGCAATTCGTGTAATTCGTGTCTTTGCAGCTGCCTGGCTATGGCGCGACTTGGAGCTGCGAGAAGCCCTCGCTCGTGTCTACAAAGAATGGGAAGGTCATGTAAGCCCCGATCCCCATCTCAGTGTAATGCCCGTACAGGCTGGGCACGGTAATCGTGCTGTAGAACACCAGTGGCAGGAAGCCGTTGAGCTGGATTCCCTCAATGACGACGTTGTTACCGTCGTAGTGCCAGCCGGTGATGTCGCCGACGTCCGCCGCTGCGTGGGCTGGGTCCCCACGAAGCTGGTGTCCGTTTAAACCGCCAGCACAGTCAGATCCTGCATAGTCGCCGGTGCCATCTGGATACAGCGCGATCCAGAGCCAGACGCCGCCAGCGCCCGGAACCTGTGCCACCAACTCGATCTGGTACACGGCCCCCTGTCCGTAGTCAGCCGAAGCGACTCCGGCACTGGTGATCAGCAAGGCGCCAGCGAGTGCCGCGATGAGAGTGAAAGCGGACCGCAAAATGGGCCGCCCAATTGACGTTTTGATTAGTGTGTCCATAGGTATCATTCCTTTCTTTTTAGGTTGTAATTTGTCTTCTACTCGGATAAACAACGAACGGGGTCGGGACCGATCATCGGATTAGGAGAATTTTTGGAGACCCGCCGAATGAATGGCAAAAAAGAATCGGTTGATCCCGGTACTGGCGGACAGGTTCCCGCTGGAACGCACGCGGCAGACCTGCCTGCCGAAGCCTCGGCGCAGCCGGGTCCGCAGGAAGTGACGCAATTACTGGCTGACTGGAGCCACGGAGATCACGCTGCCCTCGGAAAACTGACTGAGTTAGCGGATTCATGGTTTTTCCTTTCTTTGTTCAGGCTGAATTATTGTTGGCATGTTTTGTTTGGTTACGGTTAGAGATGTACAGCCGGAAATTCGGCCTGAGGTTACGCGGAAAATGCGGAAATCTTCCGCCACAGATGAACACTGATTGAACCGGAACCGATGTGACGGTTTAATGAATCACAATTCCCATTCGTTGGCGCCGAAGCGCTTTCGGCAAGCTGCCGAAACTGCACGCTAGCAGCGCATTCGACTTAGCTCCCGCCTTCGCTTTGCTTCGGCGCGGAGGGCAGGCTCTGCGCTCCCCGGGATGTTACTTCGGTGCAGTCGAGGCGACGAGTTTTTGGAAACGCGGATCGTTCCGGAGCGGATCGAACATCGGATCGAGCCGGAGCAGCGCAGGAGTGAGCGGGCCCGCAGGGAAAGCGCCAACGTACGGGATCGAGAGTAGTTTCTGTAAGGCGGCGATGGCGCGATCGGGTTCCCCCATCTGCGCCGCCACCCGAGCGAGAATCTCGATCGGACGGGGACCAACCGCGGCGTCTTTCTCGATCGGGATCACGGCTATCGCCCGTTCCGATAGAGCGAACGCGGCGTCTTTGTCACCAAGGCCCATATTCGTTAGCGCGAGATCTCCAATGAGGAAATAATTTTCCGGTTGTTCTTTGAGAAAAAACTCCAGTTCGCTGCGCGCTTGCCGCCAACTTTCCTGGGCGGCGGCATGGTCGCCCGTGACTTCTTGCGCCCAGCCTAACAAAGGATGGCTTGGTAAACTTGTGTTGCCAACTCGTTGGCAGTCAGGTGGAGCGGAGCGAGGAGCGCAGCAGCCCGCGGCAGGTCGCCCTCGGCTTGTGCAATAGATGCCTTTAACGCGATGATAGCCACGTCGTCCGGCGCAATATTCAGAACCTGATCAAACTTTCGCAACGCTTCGGGGAAACGACGAAGGGCGACATAGGAAAGCGCCTGCTGGGTGAGTAGTTGCACGTTGCGCGGGTCGAGCCGCTCGGCTTCGTTGAAGTAGGACTTGCTCCGGTCCCACTGGCCGCGCCTCCGCGCGACATAGGCCAGCGACTGAAGAATCCGGCTGCTATTCGGCAAGAGCTGACGTGCCTGTTCAAAGTAACGCACCGCGGCGTCGTAATCCCTTAAGCAGGCGTAGTGGTAATATCCCTTGGCCAATATGGCTTCGCCAAGGTTGGGTTGAAGAGTGAGGGCTGTTTCAGCTGCCTGCCGCGCCTCTTCGCGGAGGGCGACCGTTGGTTGAAGACTCGTTGCGAGGTAGCCGGCCGCATCGACGTATGACAGTAGCGCCCAACTCAGCGCGAACTTTGGGTCCAACCGCACCGCTTCTCTGAGATATTTCTGTGCGCCAAGGACGTTGGCGGGTGTGTTGCCAGCTTTCAGCGTATAAGCCAGGCCACGCAGGTAGGCATCGTAAGCCTCCGGATTGTCTGTCGGTCGAGCGGCTATGACTTGTTCTTCGTGACCGCTGAGGTGCGCCTGCAACTGGTCGGCGATGCTTTTGGCGACTTCACTCTCAACCGAAAAAATGTCGGTCAGTTTGCGATCAAAGGTATCGGCCCAAAGATGGGAACCATTGGCCGCTTTGATCAGCTGCACGTTGACGCGCACGGCGTCGCCGCTTTTCTGCACGCTTCCTTCTAGGATGTGGGCAACGCCAAGTTGCCTGGCGATCTCAGGCAGGTTTTCGGGCGCGCTTTTGTAATGCTGTGTGGATGCGCGCGAGATCACCTTCAGATCGGCAATCTTGGATAAGCGCGTCAGAATCTCATCCTGGATGCCGTCGACAAAATAAGCGTTGGCTTTGTCTTCGCTTCGGTTTTCAAAGGGAAGCACCGCGATGCCGGTTTCGACTGGACGGTGGACAAATTCGCTCTTCCAGATCATTGCGCCCACCACCGCAGCGAGGGCGACCAGTGATGCCACCATCACCGCAGTAGTTGGATTCCGCCGCACCCATTTCCTTCCTCGCGTGAAGATTCCCGTGCGCCGAGCGCGGATCGGCTGGTGCTTTAGCCAACATTCAAGATCTTCGGCGAGCGCGAGGGCCGAAGAATAACGGCGTTGCGGATCTTTATCGAGGCACTTCAGGCAGATGGTTGCAAGGTCGCGATCTATTTTCGGATTTAACAGGCGCGGTTGCCGCGGCTCAGTGTCCAAAACCAATCGGACAGTTTCGTAGGTGGTGCCGCCAGCAAAAGGTGGATGGCCAGTAAGCAGTTGGTAAAGCACTGCGCCTAGCCCGTAGATGTCCGTGGCGCTAGTGACACCCGCATTATTTCCCACGGCTTGTTCCGGCGCCATATAGCTGGGAGTGCCCAAAACTTCCATCGTGCACGTAACATTACTCTCTGTTTCGACCAGCCGGGCCAGCCCGAAATCCGTGAGATGCGGTTCGCCTTTTGCGTCGAGCAGAATATTTCCGGGTTTGATGTCTCGATGCAGAATGCCGTGCTCATGCGCATAGGAAACGGTGCGGGCTAGCTTGGCGATCAGTTCCGCTGCGTGACGGATCGGTATCGTTTCGCGCTTCGCGACAGCATCGAGTTGGCCGCCCTCTACCAGTCCCATGCTGAAGTAACAGGCGCCGTCGCGCTCTCCGACTTCGTAAATCGGGACGATGTACGGATGGTTCAGGCTGGCGGCGGCTTCTGCTTCGAGACGAAAGCGCTTTATGTGTGCTTCTGTGGCCCAGTGAGCGAGACCAATCACTTTGAGCGCCACAATACGGTTCAGACTTTTTTGTCGTGCCCGATAAACCACGCCCTGGCCACCGTGTCCGATTTCTTCGAGTAATTCGTAATCGCCGAAATCTTTCAACATCCGTGCGACCGTCGGTTCAAACGCCTCGTCATCTTCGTTGTCGAGCGAGGCGAGACCGGTCCGAAACAGGCACACGCTGCAAACTCCCTGGGGCGCATCCGCGAACACGGTGGCCCCGCATTCTGCGCAAACTCTCTTGGCAGTTGTCATCCTGTTTTCCGGCCGATTGATCGTCCCTACCTGTACTGCCGGAAATTCTTTCACAGGTTACGTTTGCAATACGGAAATGAAATGTCGCAGCTCATCCTCGACGTCATCCGGCACCGCGACCGTGTGGGCAATCTCTTCCTGCAACAACTGCCGATAGCGATGGCGCAAGCGGTGAAACGCTTGTTTCACGGCGTTTTCGGTCATTCGCATTTCGGCGGCTATCTCAGCCTGTGAAGGCTGGCCGGATTCCCTGGCGAGTAATTCTTTCAAGCGATCGAATAACGGCAGTTTGCCAGCGGCTTCATATTCGGCCCCGAGCCTTGCGAGGACTTGCTCCAATAATGTTAATGCCCAGCGACGCTCGTAAATGCGATCCGCGCTCAATTTGTGGGCTGGCTCCTGGTCGGCGCGCTCACGCGCGAGCAAATCCTCCAGCGAAACCAGAGGCCGGCCTTCGCCTCGTTTGACGGTCATTTCGCGATGCCGCGCCTTGGAGAGAAAATTCTTGAGCGACGCCAGCAGATAAGAACGCAAACGTCCCCTCTCCTGCTTGACAGTTTCGAGGTCCCTCCGCTCGAGCAGCCGCGCGAAAAAAGCTTGAGTGAGATCCTGCGCATCCTCCGGTTTATACCCTTGGCGTCTGACGAACCCGTAAAGTGGCCACCAGTAAATGCGGCAAAGTTTTTCAAGCGCCGCCTTAGCCTCCGCCGATTTCCCTTGCGCTGCCAAAACCACGCTCCAATGCGTGGTGGCAAATGCGACGGCGCCGGTTTGAGTGATTTGACCAATCGCACTCCCCGACGCCCCGTTATCAACGGCAGGCACGCCACGATCTAAGTAAAAAGTCGAACGAAAATCAAGTATCGATCTTAGCGAAACGTGAGTATCCGATTCGCTCTTTCGCTATGGGAGAACGCCGGGCCCGCCTCCGCCCCGGACGGGCTCCGCCGTGGCGAGCGCTCGACTCCGACGAGCAAGTGTCGAACATTGAAACCATGATGCAATGGCGTCACAAGCAGACTCTGGCGTTGAGCGTTGAGGGTTGGACGTTCTCTTCCTTTATATTGCTGCGGTTAAAGATTCCCGTTTACGAATTGCGATTCGAGCGTTTCAATTAGGCCGTGACCCAGCAGAAGAAAATTTTCGGTACTGATGGCGTTCGCGGCGTCGCGAACGTCGAGCCGGTCACGGCGGAAACTGCGCTGAAACTCGGCCGCGCGGCGGCGTTCGTTTTCGCGGAACTGAATCCGCGCAGGACTCCAGCGAGCGCGCGCCCAAAAATTGTGCTCGGCAAAGACACGCGCCTTTCGGGTTACATGCTTGAGAACGCGCTGGTGGCAGGAATCACATCGCTCGGTGTCGATGTTCTCATTATCGGGCCATTGCCGACACCCGGTGTGGCTTACATCACTCGCTCGCTTCGCGCCGATGCCGGCATCGTTCTCTCCGCCTCGCACAATGCATACGAAGACAACGGCATCAAATTTTTCCGGCACGACGGCAACAAGCTGGACGATCAGGTGGAGGAAAAAATCGAGCAGCTCGTTTTCACGGGCGAGATTGATTCCATCCGGCCAACCGCTAACAAAATCGGGCGTGCCACGCGCATCGATGATGCACTCGGCCGTTATGTCGAATTTGCCAAGGCAAGCTTTCCTCGAGGGATGTCGCTCGAAGAAATGCGCGTCGCTGTCGATGTGGCAAACGGCGCCGCTTATAAATCGACGCCATGCGTCTTGCGCGAGCTCGGGGCAGACGTGGTGGTCGCGCATAATCAGCCCAATGGCATGAATATCAACGACGGCTGCGGCAGCACGCATCCGGAGGAAATCCAGCGCATCGTCGAAGTGAGCAGCGCAGATGTGGGAATTACCCACGATGGCGACGCCGATCGGGTTCTGCTTTGCGATGAAAATGGCGAGATTGTCGATGGTGATGAGATTCTCGCCATCGCGTCGCTTGATTTCCTGGGCGCCGGGCGGCTTGAGCAGAACACGGTGGTGGCGACCGTGATGAGCAATTTTGGTTTGGATGAGACGCTCGCCGCGAAAGGTGGCAAAGTGATTCGGACAAAAGTGGGCGACCGCTACGTCATCGAAGAAATGGTGCAGCGGAAGCTAAATCTCGGCGGCGAGCAGAGCGGTCACATCATTTTCCGCGATTTCACCACCACCGGCGACGGCATCATCAGCGCGCTCCAGATTTTGCGGATCATGCACCAGACCGGCCAGCCACTGGGCAAATTAAAAGCCTGCCTGAAAAAATATCCGCAGGCCCAGCGCAATTTGGTGGTGAAGCAAAAACCGGCGCTCTCGGAACTTTCGACTGTGATGAAGCTGGTAAACGAAGCGGAGAAAGAACTTTCCGGCAAAGGCCGGGTGCTTCTGCGTTATTCAGGCACGGAGCCGAAAATTCGTTTGCTGATCGAAGGCCGTGAATTCGACCAGATCGACGAGCAGGCCAACCGGATCGCGGACGCAATTCAAAGTGCGATTGGCGTCAACTAAGGTTCGATGTGTAAACGCGCAGTCATCCCGAACGAAGTGAGGGACCACACAAATGGTGATGGATCACGCAATGAAATTCGTGCATCGAAACCTTCGACTGCGAGGTCCTTCGCTTCACTCAGGATGGCACGCGTTGTGTTATGACTTTGTCTCGCGTAATTGAAGCGCTGCTTTTCAGCGCTCAAAAACCGCTCTCGATCCGTGAAATGACCGCGGCGATCAAGGGTGCGGACGCGGAGGATCCGGCAGCTGCCGGACCTAACGAGTTTGCGCGCGCGAGCGAAACCGAAATCGCCGCTGCTCTCGAAGAACTGAAAATCGAGTATATACAGCAAGAACGCGCCTTTCAGATTATCGAGAAAGCGGAAGGCTGGCAGCTTGCCACCGATCCGGCATTTGCCAGATGGGTGCGCCAGCTATTTTCCGCGCCCAAACCGGCGCGCCTGAGCGCGCCCGCGCTGGAAACGCTCGCGATTATCGCCTATCGCCAACCGATCACTCGTGCCGATGTCGAAGCGGTGCGGGGTGTGAACATCGATGGCGTGCTGCAAACATTGATGGAACGTGGCCTGGTAAAAATCGCCGGACGCGCCGAAATTCCCGGGCGCCCGCTTCTGTACGAAACGACGCGATTTTTTCTCGATCACTTCGGCCTGCGCACTCTGGACGAACTGCCAAACGTGGAAGAACTGCGAAGGCACAATTTGCCCGTAGCTTCTCCCCGAACGCAACCAGTAAGCGCCGCCACGCCACCTTCCGGGTAGCGCACGCGTCTCGCGTGCTGGCAAGAGCGTCTCGCTTTTGCGAACTTTTATTGTGTTTCCGATCAACTCGAAGTTCGTTTTCGCGAGACGCCAAAACCAACACAGGAGACGCGTGCGCTACCCAGTTCACGTCATTGCCGCGGTCGCGCTGTTAAGATCGACAACGACCTTTGCGGAAATACAGCCATCCGATTGTGCCCGCGCCGCAAAATATTCTGAGAGCAAGCGCGGTGTCTCCATGCTTGTCATGCAAAACGGCCGTACGATTTTTGAGCACTATGCCAATGGCGGATCGGCGCGCGGAAGATGGCCGATCTTCAGCGGAACCAAAAGTTTTTGGGGAATCGCCGCGCTCGCGGCGGTACGCGACGGACTATTCAAGCTCGACGATCTCGTTGCCGACACGATCACTGAATGGAAGAGCGACCCGCGCAAATCGCAGATCACCATCCGTCAGTTGCTCAGTCAAACCGATGGCATTGAAGGCGCTTCACGTCTTCAGCGTGCGTCGATCCGCGACCGAAATGCCATGGCGATTCGATTGCCGATCGTTGCTGAACCCGGCACGGCTTTCATTTATGGTCCGAGTCATCCGCAGATTTTTTTGGAGCTGTTGCGCCGAAAACTGAATGGTCGCGCGACAACCAGCTACATCGAAGGACGTGTCCTGAATCGGCTCGGGCTCGGTCGTCTCAATTACAAAAAGGACGCGCGTGGCAACCCGCTGCCCGCGACAGGCTTTGAGTTAACCGCGCGCGAATGGGCGCGACTCGGCGAGCTGGTGCTCGGGCGTGGCAACTATCACGGCCGCCAAATCGTTCCACCAAATTTGTTGCGCGACGCGTTTGTCGGCTCGCAGGCAAACCCGTCATACGGCCTCGCATTTTGGTTAAATCAACAGGCGCCGAACGGGCGCGAGGCAGACATGGAACGAATGCTCGATCTCCCGTGGCAAAGCGCGCAGTGGACAGATATTTGCATCGGTAGGGATGCGCCCGCAGACATGGTGGTGGCCCTTGGCTCGGGTTACCAGCGGCTGTTTATCGTTCCATCGGTGAAGGCGATTATTGTGCGCCAGGGATCAAACGGGAGATTTTCCGACGCGCATTTTCTGCGCCTCATTTTTGGGAAATCTTTGTAGCACAGACACCCTGCCTGTGGGGCAACCGGGCGTCTCGCCTGGTTGATGAACGAACTGGCAGGCAAGATGCCCTCCGGCCCCACAGACAAGATGTCTGTGCTTCGCGTGTGATTGACTTGGCCGCACATTTCCTGAACCGTTCACAAGGTTATGAACAAATTCGCACTCAGTTGCGGCGTGGTGCTCGCTATCCTGCTCTTCATCGTTGTCATTGCGGCCCTCGCGCTGGGAGGCAGCTACAATCGCCTCGTCACGCTGGATCAAGAAGTCAACAAACGGTGGGGCGATGTGCAGACGGTTTACCAACGCCGCGCGGATTTGATTCCGAACCTCGTCAACACTGTCGCAGGCGCGGCTAATTTCGAGAAATCGACTCTGACCGAAGTGACGAACGCCCGGGCGAGCGTGGGGCGGGTGCAGTTGGATCCGACTAAGGCACCAACCGACGCGGCGCAGTTGCAGCAGTTTCAGGCTGCGCAGGGGCAATTGAGTAATGCCCTTTCGCGTTTGCTGCTGGTGAGCGAGCGCTATCCGGAACTTCGCGCGACGCGGAATTTTCAGGAATTGCAGGCGCAACTCGAAGGAACGGAAAACCGCATCGCGGTCGAGCGAAATAATTTCAATACGGCGGTTCAGAACTTCAACACGGCGGTTCGCCGATTTCCAACAAATTTAATTGCTGGAATGTTTGGGTTTTCTTCGAAACCGTTTTTTGCGTCGCAACAAGGTGCGGAGAGAGCGCCGACAGTGAATTTTCCCAGTTTCGGTTCGCCTGCGCCGTCGCCGGCGGCCACACCGTAACTCATTGCACGCCCAGATCGAGAAGGTGGATCGAGCAGTCTCTTGCTCGATGTTAAAATATGGCGGCGAAGCCGCATTAGTTAGCATCGCCCGGCGGAGCGGTCGATCCACCCAGCTGATTGCCATTGCGCTTCTTGCCTTACTCGTTCAATCGGTACCTGCCGCAGAAGTCATTCCGCCAAAGCCAGCCGCTTACTTCAATGATTACGCCGGCGTCGTTTCAAAAGAAGCCGCTCATCGCTTTAACGAGCAGCTAGCCCAATTTGAGCGCGAAACCTCAGACCAGGTTGTCGTTGCGGTCTTTCAGAGAATGCAAAGCGATTCCTCAATCGACGATTACACGCAGCGCGTCGCACAATCCTGGGGCGTCGGTCAGAAGGACAAGCGAAACGGCGCCGTGCTGTTTGTCTTTGTTGAGGACCGCAAGATGTTCATTCAGGTCGGCTACGGCCTGGAAGGGGCGCTGCCGGATATTACGGCGTTCGATATTACTGAGTACCATATCAAGCCGCATTTTCGTAATGGCGACTACGAAGGTGGGCTGGCCACCGGAATCGATCTGATCTGCAAAGCGATCCGGGGCGAGTACAAAGGATCGGGAAAAACGGTTGCGGAGAAACGCGGTAAAGCGGGCGCTCCGAATTTCTTGTTCTTCATCATCTTTGTTATTGTGTTGATCGTGATTTCGAGAGTGATGCGGCGACTTGGCGGTTACGGCTATTCGTCAGGCCGAGGCGGTCCCATATTTTTCCCGACAGGTGGCGGAGGAGGTTGGTCGTCCGGTGGCGGTGGATCCAGCGGATTCAGCGGCGGAGGCGGCAGTTTTGGTGGGGGCGGGGCAGGTTCGAGCTGGTAGCCAAATGCGAACGAAGGAATTTCTCAGTCGGCTCGAACATGATCGAATCGTTGGGGCGATTCGGGAAGCGGAATCGAAAACCTCCAGTCAAATCCGGGTTTACGTTCAGCGCGGCAAGTTGAGTGCCGATCCACTGATTGCTGCCCAGGAAAAATTTCATCGACTCGGCATGCACAAAACGCGCGAGCGCAATGCCGTGCTCATCTTCGTCGCCCCCCGAGTGCATAAGTTTGCCGTGGTAGGCGACCAAGCCGTTCATGAAAAATGCGGCGAGCAATTCTGGCAGCGCGTTGTCGATGGAATGCGGAAGCATTTTCAAAACGAGAAATTCAACGACGCGCTGGTCGAAGCGATTAACGAAATCGGCAAACTGCTGACGGCCCATTTTCCGAGAATATCCACATCGGCGAATGAATTGCCGGATGAGATTGTCGAACAGTAGGGCGACGCTCCGCGGAGCCGTCGAATTTGTCGGCTCGACAGAGTCCCGCCCCACCAAAATCAGCCCTTGCAAAATCGGGCATCTGGTCTTTATTTTCCGTTCCGCAGCGAGTTTTTAAATTACGCCGTTGGTCCCTGGGTCCCCGTCGCTGGACGGGAAACCGCACTCGCCAGGGGGAACCCGGCGCGAGAAGGAACTTCGATTTAAGATTTTCAAATTTCGATTGTCTGGCCGCAACCGGTCTTCAATCGCCAGTCGAAAATCGACAGTCGAAAATTAGAGATGCCAATCCGTTACGGTCGTTTTGAAATGCCGAAAACCCTCGTCAAGGACGAGAGCACAGCCACAGATACCTACGCCAAGTTTGCCGCCGAGCCCTTTGAAGCAGGCTATGGGCACACCGTCGGAAATTCGCTCCGGCGTGTTCTGCTTTCCTCGCTGGAAGGCGCGGCCATCACCGCAGTAAAAATCGCCGGCGCGCAACATGAGTTCGCCACGCTCCCCGGCGTGGTCGAGGACGTGACCGATATCGTTCTCAACCTCAAGAAAGTGAAGTTCAAGGCCGACGATCATGAGCCGAGAAGACTTTCCCTCGTTGTAAACAAGGAAGGCGAAATCACCGCAGGCGACATTCAGGTGGTGCAGGGCTACGACGTGCTCAATCCCAAGCAGGTGATCTGCACGCTCGACAAAAAACATAAATTTGATGCCGAGCTCGAAGTGCGCGTCGGCCGCGGTTTCGCAACTGGCGATGAAAACAAACGCCCCGATCAAGCGATCGGTTTAATCCCAATCGACTCGATCTTTTCACCGGTCACGCGCGTGAAATACGCGGTGGAAAATACCCGTGTCGGTCAGCGCACCGATTATGATAAACTCATTCTCGAAGTCTGGACTGACGGACGCTTGACCCCGGATGACGCGTTGCTCCAGGCCTCCGCAATTTTGCGGCATCATCTTGATGTCTTCGTGAACTTCAATGAGGACGTGATCGAATTCGACCAGACGCCGGCTGGCGTTAGCGAAGAAAACCTCAAGCTCAAGAAGCTGCTCAACATGAGTGTGAATGAGATCGAGCTTAGCGTGCGAGCTGCCAATTGTTTGAACAACGCGAACATCACTTCAGTCGGTCAGCTTGCCCAAAAAACCGAGGCCGAGATGCTGAAGTATCGCAATTTCGGCAAGAAATCGCTCAACGAAATCAAAGACAAACTGCAACACCTTGGGTTGGGTCTGGGAATGAAATTCGATCCGGGCCTTGTGGAGCTGCCGGTGAGCGCTGATGGCGCAAGCCCGAACGGGTCGGCTGCCAAAGAGTAATCGTTGGATCGACGACCACGTTCGCCACGTTATGAGACACCAAAAAAAGACGATCAAGCTTGGCCGCACGGCTGAGCACCGCAAAGCGCTGCTGGCGAATCAGGTTTGCTCGTTGATCGAACATCAACGCATCCAGACGACGCTGGCCAAAGCGAAAGCGGTTCGACCGCTCGCGGAAAAAATGGTGACCCTCGGCAAAAAAGGATCGATTCATGCGCGCCGGACTGCCCTGGCGACATTGCGGCAAAAGAACGCCGTTAAGAAACTCTTCGACGACATCGCGCCGAGATCGACGGAGCGCAACGGCGGTTACACACGCATTGTTAAGCTCGGTCAACGCAGGAGCGACTCCGCTCCCATGGCATTCATCGAGTGGGTCGATGGCGCACAAGTCATCGAGGAAAAAGCCGCGGAAAAAAAGAAGGCCAAACGAAGAGAGGTCGAGCCAAGCGCAAAACAAAAAGAACCCGTTCCGCTACCAGAAGAACCAGCGACCAAAGAAGAAGAACCAACGCCGACACCTGTGGAAGAACCGAAGCCGAAAAAGCGGAAATGGTTCGGCAAAAAATCAGCGGAGCCGGAAAAATAATTTCCCGTAACGTTCGGAATCACCCGGAACGCTTTGTGGTTCAGCGAGGCCATCCACTCTTCGACTCTTTAACCGGGCCTTTTGTCGCTTTTTCGAGTCCGCGGATGTATGATTGGCTTTGCATATCATGACGCCGGATCCTTACGTCTTCATTATCATTTTTATTGGCGTGGCGCTGGTTTTCCCCTTGATCCCGCTGGCGATGGCCTGGCTGTGGCGACGGGTTTTCCAGCCGCCAAAGCCGGGCGCCGAAAAAAATGCGACTTACGAATGCGGCGTCGAATCAATCGGCGAAGCGCAAATCCAGTTTCGGTCGCAATATTATTTGTACGCCATCATCTTCTTGATCTTCGATGTCGAAGCGATCTTTCTGGTGCCGTTCGCGGTGGCCTTCACCGGTTTGCCGGTTGGCGCGTTCATCGCGATATTGGTTTTCCTGTTGCTCCTGATTGAAGGCCTCGTTTGGGCCTGGGGGAAAGGGTGCTTAAGCTGGGCTGCCCGCTAGGAGGCGGTAGTTAAAAGGCTTAAAAGGGTTACATTGTTACAACGGAAATCATGAGCGAAATCGACGAAGGGCTTCGCGCCGAATTGCAACGACAGGGAGTCTGGGTGACTTCGATGCAGGAGCTTTACAACTGGGGACGCAAGAACTCGATTTGGCCGTTGCAATTTGGGCTTGCTTGCTGCGCGATCGAGATGATCGCCACCGCTGCTTCGCGCTACGATATTGCGCGATTTGGCGGCGAAGTTTTCCGGCCATCGCCGCGTCAGGCTGATCTCATGATTGTTGCCGGCACGGTGACCAAGAAAATGGCGCCGCAAATTGTCCGGCTTTACAACCAGATGCCCGACCCGAAATATGTTATTTCGATGGGCGCGTGCGCAATTTCAGGCGGGCCTTTCAAGCAAGGCTACAACGTGCTCAAAGGTATCGACCGTTACATCCCGGTCGATGTTTACATTCCCGGTTGCCCGCCGAGACCAGAAGCGTTGCTGCATGCGTTCATGGAACTGCAGCGCAAAATCGACAGTCAGAAACTAACCGGCGCGACCAAAGCCGATCATCTCACTTCGGCGCAACCCAGCGAGTTTCCAGTGCCAGCGTTTGGCGAACATGATCTGGAGCCGCCAGCAAATCCCGATGTTTTTCAACCGCCGAAGATCGAGAGATAGAGTTACAAAAGTTACATGAGTTACAAGGTTACAAAGGGTCGCACCGCCAAGCCAGGGCACCCGGCGACGCCTCAAGTTCGTGAGAACGATGGCAAGCGAGGATTTCAGACCTTCGAAGATTTGCAGGTTTACAAGAGCGCGCGCGAGTTTCGCAAAGCTATGTATGCGGTCAATCGCCGTCTGCCGGATTTTGAAAAATACGAATTGGGCAGTCAGATTCGACGCGCCTCAGTGTCCCTGACGAACAATATGGCGGAGGGACATGGACGTTTTCATTACCCCGATCAAATCCGATTCTTTCTTCACTCTCGCGGGTCGGTGGAGGAACTCGTTGACGATCTCAATGTCTGTTTAGACGAGAAGTACCTTTCCAGTGACGAAGTAGCGAAACTGAAAGAGCAAGCGTGCGGAGTCTTGATTCTGATCAACGGCTATCTACGCTACCTGCGCAGCCGTTCGTCCACGGTCCGCGAATCTGACGGAACCGATTCTGGCCTTATCGATGAGCTCGATGATGTGCTGCCATTGTAACTTTGTAACCCTTTTAACTCTTGTAACCTGTTGATGGAGTCTTTAGACGAAATCAAAGCGCGCGCCGAAGTGGTCGTATCCGGCGCGAAGATCGACATCGTTCCCAACGGGAGTCCTTCGCAACAATTGTCGCTCTTGATCGACAACGAACACGCGTTGGCCGTCGCAAGATTTCTCCGCGACGATCCTGGCCTGCGGCTCGATTTTTGTTCGAATGTCACAGGCGTCGATTGGCTCGATCGTACGGTGAAGAAAACGGTGAAGGTGAAGAAGATGATTGATGGCGAGGAGAAAGAGGTCGATGACACGACAGAAGAAAAGATCCCCGGTTATCTCGAAGCGGTTTATCACCTTTACTCGATGACGCAGAAACACGGGCCGATCGTGATTCGTATGCGCACGACAGACCGCGCCGGGGGCGCGCGCTTGCCTTCGCTCACTCCCATCTGGCGCAGCGCTGAATTTCAGGAGCGGGAAATTTTTGATCTTTATGGAGTGCACTTCGACGGCCATCCCGATCTGCGGCGCATTTTGATGTGGGATGAATTTGTCGATCATCCGATGCGCAAAGATTATCGCGAAGCGGACGATTATGAATATGAACCGACGCCGCACGACGACGTCTTGGAGAGAGCGAAACAGCACTATGCGCCGCGGCCGCAACTGGACGGCGCGGAGAACATCACGCCGATGCAGTGAAAGGTTAAATGGTTACAAGAGTTACAAAGTTACAAAGTTACAAAAGGTCCCGCGCGTCTACGATTGTAACGATGTAACTCTTGTAACTTTTTTAACTTCGCAATTCGCATGAGCGCTACCATCCAAACACTCGAACCAGTCGAGCGGCCACCGACGACAATGGGTTCGAGACTCGACGGCGAATTGCTTGAAGTATCGATGGGACCGCAGCACCCATCGACGCATGGTGTGTTTCGCATGAATGTCGCGCTCGAGGGCGAGATCGTGCGTAAGCTCAAGCCGGTCTTCGGATATCTGCATCGCAATCACGAAAAGATTGGCGAAAACACCAGCTACCTCGGCTCGATGCCCTACACCGACCGGCTCGATTACTTTTGCTCGATGACCAACAATTGGGCCTACGCGCTTAGTGTGGAGAAGCTTGCCGGCATCGAGGTTCCGGAACGCGCGGAATATCTGCGCGTCATTCTGGCGGAACTGACACGACTTCAAAATCACGTCTCGCTGCTGGGATTCTTGCTCAACGATATGGGCGCGTGGGGAACTCCGCTCATGTATGCATTCCGCGAACGCGAGAAGATCCTCGATCTGTTCGAATCGCTCTCCGGTTCGCGCATGATGTGCGACTACATGCGTTTTGGTGGGTGCCGGTGCGACACGCCGCCGGGGTGGATGGAACGCGCAAAGAAGGTTGTTGATGTGTTCCCGCGTTTCCTGGATGAGTTCGAGAAGCTCATCCTTTCGAATGAGGTCGTTATCGCGCGTACGCAGGAAGTTGGCAAACTCTCCCCTGAATTAGCCGTCAACGCAGGCATTACGGGCCCCATGTTGCGCGCGTGCGGGGTCAACTACGATGTGCGGAAAGTGGATGGCTACGGCCTTTATCCGCGTTTTAAATTTCGCGTGCCGCTCGGCGACCATGGTGACACCTACGACCGGTTAATGATGCGTGTGCTCGAAATGCGGGAAAGTATCGGAATTTTGAAGCAGGCTTTCGAACAAATTCCAGCCGGTCCAGTTATGAATCCGAAAGTAAAGATTCGCGCCTTTCGTCCCCCAGTCGGAGAGGCCTATGGGCGGATTGAAGCGCCGAAGGGCGAGCTCGGTTTCTATCTAATCAGCGACGGTGGAACCAACCCGTATCGTTACCGTGTGCGCCCGCCGAGTTTCATCAATCTGACCGTGTTGGAAGACTTGTGCCTGGGGCACACAGTGGCCGACGTGATGGTAATTCTCGGCAGCGTAGATATCGTGATGGGAGAGGTGGATCGCTGACGCGGAGGTTAAAACCGTTACAAGAGTTACAATGTTACAAAGCAACGGAGACTGGATGCGTGGAGTTTTTTGTAACGATGCAACCCTTGTAACTTTGTAACGAACAAATGATCGGCACGGGCATATTGAAGGGAATGGCGGTCACCGCGCGGAACTTCGTGGGAAGTTATTTCGAAAAGGATCGTTTGATTACAGTGCAGTATCCCGAGGAACGCAGCCCGCTACCCGAGAATTACCGGAACTTCCCATTCCTCATTTACGACACCGACGATGCGGAAGCAGGCCTGCGCTGCGTTGCGTGCAAGATTTGCGAAAAGGAATGCCCACCGCAGTGCATTTATATTACTAAAAGTGAAGACAAAAAGCCCGATTACATGGGCAAGCCGCAGTTTTATCCGGCAGTCTTCGACATCGATATCTCCGTCTGCATGAGCTGCCAGATCTGCGTGGAGGTTTGCCCGTTCGAAGCGATCAAGATGGACAAAGTCTTCGAGCTCAGCCAGCGCGAACGCTTCGACGCTTTACTGCTGCGCAAGAGCGATCTGGCGAAATCGAATGCGTATTACCACAGCATTTGTCCGACAGATGCTCCTGAGGTTGATGCAAAGCTTGCCCAAGCGGCAGCAAAAAAGAAGCCGGCGCCGCCGTCACCGGCGCCCGCCAGTGCAGCGCCCGCGACGGCAGCCACTCCGTCGGCCACAGCTTAGTTATCATTCTGTTATTCGATGGGTTCGGCCCACTGGGAGACTGATTGCGCTGATTACTTGGGCGCTAAAGACTTCTCCGACTCGCGCGGATTCTGCAGATCTTGGCCATTGTAAAGCCGCAAAATTCTGGGGAAACCGGCCGCTGGCATGTGGCATGCGAGACGCCTGCTTCGGTAGAGCTATCGATCAAGCTTATAGGGAGCTGATATGAGCATCTCAAAAACGAGTGTTCCGCTAATACCCTTGAAGGATTTCGGCTCCTCCCCATTCCTTGAACATGGGATTTTCGTCGAAGCTCTCTCTCCCCAAAGAGGGAGAGAGCATTACCTCATAGGTGATACCACAAAGTCCCGCGGACGCGCTATCGCGGCAGGCTCAACGGCGCGCGTAGCGTGTCCGGCAAAATGAATACCCTAATAGGTAGCGCAACAATCGACGGGAAGCGTGAAATCGAATTACTTCGCAATCCATCCCTCAACAAATCGACCGCCTACACCGAGGTCGAAAATCAGGCACTCGACATTGTCAAACCACTCCTGAGTCGTCGGAGGGAGCTATGCGAGTAGCACGAGGGGTTTTTCAGTCCTTCTGCGTCGTCCTATTGCTGTTGACCTGCTGCACGCTCTCAGCGCAGAACGAAGCGCCTCGCGTTCGCAATATCGTTCTGGTTCACGGTGCCTGGGCAGATGGTTCCGGCTGGAAGGGCGTTTCCGACATTCTTGTGAAAGATGGCTACAACGTCAGCATCGTCCAGGAGCCGGAGACGTCCTTTAAAGATGATGTGGCCGCTACGAAGCGCGTCCTTGCTCAACAAGATGGACAGTGCATTCTTGTCGCTCATAGTTATGGGGGAGCTGTAATTACTGAAGCCGGTACGGATCCATCAGTTGCTGGTTTGGTGTACGTCGCGGCCCACATGCCAGATGCGGGCGAGAACGAGGCTGACGACGGGAAACGTTTCCCAAGTGACCTCAGCAGGTCTGGTGCGATAAAGAAGACGGCAGACGGTTTCACTTACCTCGACCCCGCGCAGTTTCATGAGTACTTCGCAGCCGACCTGTCTGCTGAGCAGGCCGCTTTCATGGCGCGATCGCAGGTGCTCAACGCAGCTGACAATTTCAAAGCGGTCATCACCACGCCTGCGTGGAGAAGCAAACCAAGCTGGATGTTGGTAGCGACAAAAGACAGAACCATTAACCCCGACCTCGAACGGTGGTATGCCGCACGAGCCAACAGTCACAAGGTTGAAGTCTCAGGGGCCAGTCACTCGGTTTACGTCTCCAAGCCGAAGGAGGTTGCAGCTCTGATCGAAGAAGCTGCATCCCACGCTCGTAGAAACTTGTAATGCAGACAAAACCATTCGTTTGCTGGCTGTCCTTAATTGCCGTCTTGGCTGGAGCTGCCATTGCTTTCGCCGAGGAGACCCTGCCAACGCCGCGAAGCATCATACTCACGGCCGGACAGGAACAGGCCGCGCAACCAGTGATCCTTGCCGCCCGCCGATATGCGGCCTTTTGGGATACGGGCGAGGCACGCTACGCGGAAGCGGCGCTCGCGCAGAATTTCCTTGATCGCACGCTCCCTTCAGGACGCCCGCAAGGTTTCAAGGGCGTCCATCGAGGCATCGAAGAACTTTCGTGCTGCCATTCCCGATCTGAGAACGGAAATTGAGGAGCTGTTGGTTGTGAAGGACCGTGCTGTCGTCAGATACATCTTCACGGGCCATTTCACCGGCAAGTTCAAAGATCTGAAAGGCGATGGTCGCGGGATTAGCTTCCGCGCGGTTGACATATATCGCGTCCAAAACGGGCAAATCTCCGACAACTGGCACTTGGAGGACAATCTTGCCTTGATGGAACAGCTCGGAGCCGTAAAACCCTAAACTCCTGCCGAATCGTTCAACTCCAAAGAACAAACCACCATCAGCAACGAGATGAAGCAGGGCCTCTAAGAACATAGACGGCCATTCAAAAGGTGAGAATGAAACATTATTCCCCCGGGATGCAGATGGGGGTATCTGCTCGCCGCCCTCCTTTTCGCCGGATTTACATCATGCCGGAAGGCGCCCGCCGCCTTCAACATTGACTGAAAATCTCCAGCACGGGTATCTCGCTCTAGCAGTCGAGGCGGCGGCCGAGAAGAGTGAGACCGAAGTCGTTTCGGTAACCGACCTTCTCATCGAGAGTCTGCTTTCTCACAAGGATAACGCGGCACGTGGATTCTGTGCGCTCCGCGTTTCGGCCACAGGTGCCTGCGAAAAAAATCGACGCTAGATTTCGGATTTGGTTTAAACGTGATTTGCCTCAACGCGCGCGACGCGCAAGGGTGAGGTATCCATGAAGGCGGTTGCGACTGAGGCTAACGAGCAATCGACTGCCGCTGAAGATGCACTTCGCCGCGCCGTTGATACGACTCCCGCGTTCATTCACACTGCTCGGCCCGATGGATATCTGGATTACTTCAATCGCGGATGGTTGGATTTCTTGGGCAAGTCCTTAGAGGATGTGTGTGGTTGGCGCTGGACCGAATCGGTTCATCCAGAAGACGTAGCTGCGCTAGTTCAAAAATGGCGTGCGGCTTTGGCAAGCGGTGAGCCGTTGGAAGTCGAAGCGCGTGTTCGGCGTGCCGACGGATCATATCGTGCGTTTCTACATCGGAAGCTGCCGCTCCATGATGAACACGGGAACATCGTGAAATGGTTCGGATCGAGCGTCGATATCGAAGACCGGAAATGTGCTGAGCAAAAGATTGCAGAGAAGGCGAGCCAATTAGAACGAAGCGAATTTTACCTGCGTGAAGGGGAACGATTGGCTCATATGGGGAGTTGGTCGCTCAGGGCCGATGGCATATTTGATTATTGGTCGCCCGAAACGTTCGCGATCTTCGATTTCGATCCTTCGCAAGGGATTCCTACCCTGACGCAATGGCTGGCTCCAGTGCAGCCTGATGGTCGCGATCTGTTAACAAGAACGATCGACAAAATGTTTCGCGAAGGCGTCCGAGGCGACGTCAGGTATTGGGTCGATCATCCAAAAAAAGGAAAACGGATGATGCACAGCACGGGAGAGCCGGTGCTGGAGAACGGCAAAGTCACGCGATTGATCGGTAATACGCTGGATATCACCGAGCGCGAGCGCGCGGAGGAGGAGCTGCGCGCCAGTGAGCGTAAGTATCGCAATCTGGTAGATACAACTCCGGCGTTTGTTCACACCGCTTTGCCGAATGGTGAGGTCGACTTCTACAACCGCGGCTGGCTGGAATATGTCGGCCTCCCTTTAACAGATTTGCTGGGGTGGGGTTGGACCGGCATGATCCATCCTGAAGATGTAGAAGCAATTATGCCCATATGGCGCGAGGCGCTTGGAGCCGGCGAGCCTTTCGTTGCCGAGTCGCGCGTGCGGCGGGCTGACGGGCAATATCGCTGGTTCCTTCATCGTGAAGAACCACTGCGGAACGAAGCGGGAGAGATCGTCAAATGGTATGGCTCGAGTATTGAAATTGAAGAGCGCAAAATCGCGGAAGAAAAAATCCGCGAACAAGAAGCAGAACTTCGGCAGATTCTGGATCTGACGCCACACCACCTCTATGTATTTGGGCCTGACGGAGGCTTACTGTATGTCAATCAGTTTGCACTCGCTTATCTCGGTGCCGATCTCGCTGAAATGGTAGCTGCTTCTCGAATTAATTTCATTCATCCAGATGATCGTCAAGGGTATCTGGCTGAAAAAGAGAAGGGATTGCTCGCCGGTAAGTCGTATGAGTTTGAACTTCGGATTCTGAGACACGATGGGACATATCGTTGGTTTCTGGGCCGCGGAAACCCGCTTAAAGATGAACAGGGGCGCATAACACGATGGTACAACACGGCTACCGACATCGAAGATCGCAAACGGGCGGAAGAGGAAATTCGAAAGGAGAACATCGTTCTACGGGAAGAAATAAACAGCACGTCGATGTTCGAAGAGGTGCTGGGCACTTCTGCCGTGTTGCAAAGGGTGCTCGCACTGGCCGCGAAAGTAGCCCCGACAGATTCTACTGTCTTGATCATGGGCGAAACTGGGACCGGCAAGGAGCTAATCGCGCGTGCAATTCACAAGCGCTCAAAGCGTGCCGAACGCTCGTTCGTCAGTGTAAATTGCGCCGCGATTCCGTCCTCCCTGATCATGTCCGAATTGTTTGGTCACGAGAAAGGAGCCTTTACGGGAGCAGTTCAGCGGCGACTCGGCCGGTTTGAATTAGCAGAAGGCGGGACACTTTTCCTCGATGAAGTGGGCGATCTCCCCCTGGAAACGCAAATCGCGCTGCTGCGCGTTCTGCAGGAACGCGAATTTGAACGTGTTGGCGGAACCGAGATGCTGCGCTGCGACGTGCGGGTGATTGCCGCGACCAATCGCGATCTTCACTCCGCGATCGCCGCTGGTTCGTTTCGCAGCGATCTTTTTTACCGGCTCAACGTTTTCCCAATTGAATTGCCGCCGCTGCGCGAACGCAAAGAGGACATTCCGATTCTCGTCAACTACTTCGTCAATCGTTATGCGCAGAGAGCCGGGAAGAAGATTGACACGATTCGAAAGAAATCTATCGAAGCTTTACAGGAATATTCCTGGCCCGGGAACGTTCGCGAACTGCAAAACGTGATCGAACGCTCACTGATCATTGTCGATACGAACGAATTTTCAGTCGATAAGAACTGGCTTTCACACGAGTTCCAATCGAGTCGGCGCGTGGGACCAGCCAGTAGCATATCGACCGAGCAGGAACAGATTGAAGCCGCTCTTGCGCAAGCAAAGGGCAAAGTTTCCGGCCGACAAGGCGCCGCGGCGATACTCGGCATACCAGCATCTACCTTGGAATCGAAAATTCGGACGTTAAAGATCAACAAGCACGCCTACAAAGGGGCCTAACGATTACGAATTCGCGAAGCTCGGATAGACGATGGCGAACAATTTCAGCCATCGAAGAAGCTGTACAAGAAGCCGGGATACACGACGTAAAGTACCTAGCTGATTTCATTTCACGCTTGGTGACGCCGCTTCTTTGGCGCACTGCCAGAATTTTTCCGCGGCTGGGCTAAGTTTTCCTTTTCGCGCGACGATGCCGACCGAAAATGGCTTCGGCTCAGGAGTGAGGTGCAAGAACTTTATTCGGTTTCCGAAACTGTAACCAAAGTCTACCGCAACGGCAACGCCGCT
>WNGD01000511.1_pt1 | contig 42490 bp, 35 predicted proteins | sample 5400671 | NCBI WGS metagenome assembly WNGD01 (sample SAMN13153369, study PRJNA577476) | soil metagenome | isolation source: 40 cm soil or saprolite under grassland replicate 2 | place: USA:California | collected 2016-06-15 | reverse complement strand
TCAAGAGCCTCACCAATCCGGCGGTGCATTCCGCGCTGTTGCTGGCTTGGCAGGTCTTCCCTTATGACCTCTGAAATAAGCGCGTGCCGGAACTCGTAGCACTCTTGCCCTTGAACTGTTACCTTCCGGATGATCTGGCGCGACATGGATTCTTCGAGTGCTATTTCCAACGACTCCCGATCCACAGGAACCAGGACATGGAGCAACCGCCCGGGAACAGGCCGATTGAAGACGGCCAGCCAGTTCGCCAGCTCCTTTGCTTCTTCAGATAAGCATGACATACGATGGCGGAGCACCACCGTGATGCTGGCCGGGACCTCTAGAGATTCCAATCTGTCCCGCTCCAGCTTCCAGCCCGCGGGGCCTCTTTGCAACAATCCCCGGTCCACGAGATCTTTCAGAAGTTCTTCCACGAAAAACGGATTGCCGCCACTTGACTTGTAGATCCAATCCCCTACGTCCCTTGATTCTCCCACAACACTCTGCACAAGTTCTTCCACAAACACTTCGGAGAGGGGCTCCAGGCTCAGTCTTTCGCCTCTGAGGTGCCGCACGGACTGCTCGATCAGCTTCGGAAGCGGACCCAGTCCAACCTCCCCGGGTCGCAGGCTCACGCACAAAAGAACGGGATGAGACTGAATGTCAGAGGTCAGATAATCCAGGACCGCAACTGTGGCTTCGTCCGCCCAGTGAAAATCATGGAGCATCAGGATCGTGGGCTTTCCTTCCAGTCTTCGCACTGTCTCGCGCGTCACAAGATCGCGGAACCTTCCCGCGGCTGCTGTGTCGGCCACTTCAAGCGCTGTGCCTTCGGCGACTCTCGGCATGTCCTCGAACCGGAAGACAGGGTCTTTCCCAGGCGAGCTTGTAGAATCAGGACCAAAATGTTCCGTCCGCGCGAGTAATTCCCGGAAGGGACCATAAGGCCGATTGTCGTTTCTTTGGCATCCTGCTTCGAGCACGCGCCAACCCTCGAGCACCGAGTTGATCCGGAATTCCTCCATGAGCCGGGATTTGCCGGCGCCGCTCTCACCCGTAATGAAAATAGACCAGCCCCGCCCGGTATCCCTTGCTCTCCCGGCGCGTTCTTTCAGAAGGGCCAGCTCCTTTTCGCGTCCGACAAACCGTCCTGCAGTGAAGTAAGCCTCCACCGACTCGGAGCGTCCACGGAACAGATCGTGACCCGCCGCGACGCTTAACAGCCTCACGACATCTTCTGCCGAGGAGGGCCGGTTTTGCGGGTCCTTGTCCAGCAGACTGCGAATCGTCTGGGCCAGAGCCGGGCCGTGTTCCAGCTGTTCTATCTGCCTGAGGTCGGCGCGCCCCTGCAGCTGCTTCTGGATGAGAAACCCGGCGTCTTCGTCTTCGAAAGGAAGCGTACGTGAAAGCAACTGGTAAAGGAGAACACCAACGGAATAGAGATCGGATTTCGAGCTTGCAGGCTGGCCGAGAAGAATCTCCGGAGCGGTGTAAGCCAGCGTACCGACGCCACAGTCCTTCGACCCCTGCGCCCATTGCGCGAGGCCGAAATCAAGGACCTTGAGCTTTTCTATTTGCTCGAAACCGCCTGAAAGCAGGATGTTGGCCGGTTTGATGTCGCGATGGACGACCCCTCGGGAATGGACGTGGTGAAGCACCCGGCACAGCACAGCCACCGCATGCGCCACTTGCTCAGGTGACCACTGCCCGGAAGCATCGAACAGGTCCTGGCCTTCAACATACTCCTCCACCAGGTACGGGTTGTGAGACCCATCAATCAGGCCAAAGTCGAGGATACGGATGAGATTCGGGTGACGCAGCCTGCTCAGAAGGGAGAACTCCTGTCTCAGCGTGGACAGCTCCGCCTCCGCAGGTTTCCGTGAGGCGAGGACCTTCAGCGCCACCGGCATATCACCATTGGTGAGATCCCGCGCCAGGTAGACCATGCCCAGGCCGCCCTGGCCTAGAATGCGCTCCACCCGGTAGCGATCACCAACGATCGACGCGGCCTTGAGAGCCTGAGCAGACATTCAACTCCTTGAGGTGATAGAAAGGAATGGAAGAACTAGAGGGTTGCGGAGCAGCCTCGAACACGCCCACTCATAAGTCAACAAACACATCGATCAAAGGAGACTCGTCAAGAGCAAGTACCCGTTCGGAGCTCAGGCTTCAGACTGCCGCCCGGGGGCAAGCTAAAGCCTGAACTCCGAACCGGACAATCAGTGCGCAACAGCGGAGGCTTTTCTGCAGCCGTCATTTACTACTCTCTTCAAGCGCGTACGCAGCCGGTGCAAGGCCTTGGTGCGAATCTGCGAAACTCCCGACTCTTTCACTCCGAGGACCTTCCCTATCTCTTTGACGGTCATCTCGTCGTAGTAGTACAGAGCGACTACGAGCCGTTCTCTGCGCGGCAATCGATCGATGGCGTCTTGCACGAGTTGATTAACTTCCGCTTTGTGGCACTGGAAGAATGGATCCATCTCCGGGGGGGTCGCGGCAAAATCGTCGCGTATTTCTCCAACCGAATCGTCATCCGGAGAAACCGCTTCCTGAAGGCTTCCCGGAGCGGTCATCCCGTGGATCCGGCTCGAGAGCTCGTAGAACTGTTCGAGCGTGACGTTCATTGCTTCGGCGAGCTCGGTGTCCGCCGGCGGCCGGCCGAGACTTTGCTCCAGTTCCTTGCAAAGGTTCCCAATCTCCCTGCTCTTCTTTCGCAAGGATCTGGGAGCCCAGTCGAGGCCCCGGAGGCTGTCCAGAATGGCGCCCCGTATGCGGAGCTCGGCATAGGTCCTGAATTTGACCGAACGCGACGGGTCAAACTTTTCCACGGCGTCCAGAAGCCCCAGGGCGCCGGCGCCCAAGAGATCGTCAATTTCCGCGTGCGCCGGCAACCGCGCCAGAATAGCCTGTGCGATATGGTGAACCTGTGGCAGATGCTGCAGGATAAGGTCGTCCCTGGACGTTTGCCCTTCTCCCATCATCGTGTTTGAATTCGACTCGTGCGCTACTGTATGCATTGCGTTATTACCTCAATCCCTCCGCCCCAGCGGGCTGTATCTAGTTCCCTGCTCCCTGATGTCTTTGAACGCACCGGCGCAAATCGGCCGGAAGCCTGCCATCAACGGGCAGGGCTCGGATCACCGCGAACTGTTGTAATCAGGGGAGTCAGGCCTTGCTGGCGGGGGGATGGTGGCTTGCCAAAGCACTAGGCTCGGGATAAAGCATACGAAAAGGTGGGATGACGAACAATGGCCCGGGGGTAGGGGCGGGGGTGCGACCAAGGTGCTAAGCACCGGTTCTTACGGTAGCTTATTCGGTCACCAAACAGGGCGTGCCGGTTTTGGAGTGCTGTCCCCCTTACGAGGCTGAGGGGGTCAAATGAGAGCGGGGGAGCGAGGGTCCGCAGGCCATTTGTCATGGGCCACTGACCATTTGCCATTATGTCATTGGTAATTTGCCCGTACCCTGCCGGCCAAGCTTCGGCAGGCAAGCTCCGCAGCACATCAAAGCGGCAGCAGGCTGCCGTACTCCAATACCGGTAGTGCATCTGCGAACAGAAGCGCCGAGGCAGGGGCTAGGCATTTCCTACAAGGCGGTTGTTGATGGCGAACACGGCGAGCTCGAGGCGGTTGAAGACGCCGAGCTTGTCGAAGATGTTGGTCAGATGATGTTTGACCGTCTGCTCGCTGATCGTGAACTTCTCCGCGATTTCCTTGTTGGTGTAGCCGGCCACGATGGCTTCCACCACTTCCATTTCCCGGGGCGTCAGGCCAAAATTCTTCTTTATCTTCGACTCACCCGAGGGAGGCATCAGGTCGCGCAGATACTTCACCAGGTCGGAAACGGCATCGCGGCCGACCCAGTACTGCCCCGCCATTACGCTGCGGATACTCTTGAACAAGAGCTGCGTGGCCGCCTCTTTGAGCACCACGCCGCGCGCCCCAATCTGGAGAGCCTCGACAATTTGCCTCTTCTCGATGGCGGCCGTCAGCAGGATAGTGCGGACCGGGGCGGACGCTTTCGCGAGCGCGCGCAGCGCCTCCATGCCGGACACGGGCATGGCTATATCCAGAAGGAGGATGTCCGGCTTAAGCTCGTCGGCCAACCTTGCGACCTCTCCGCCATCGGCGGCCTCGCCTACGACCTCAAACCCAGCCTCGCTTTCAAGCAGTTTCCGCAGGCCATCGCGAAACAGCGGATGGTCGTCTGCGATCATGATCCGTATCTTGTTAGCCATAAAGCTGTGCAGGAAACTCTATCTCCAACCGTACGCCCTTTCCTGGCGCCGATTCTATCACGAGTTCACCGCCAATGGAGCGCACACGTTCCTTGATGACCATGGGCCCCTTCTGGATGGCGTCCAGCTGCGCCTGATTGTAGCGCCCCGAGAAATCGAAGCCGCGGCCGTCGTCATCGATCTCCAGCCTGTAACGGCCGTTTTGAGAAGCAAACCGCACGATGACGTTCTTGGCCGAGCTGTGCTTTCGCACGTTGACCAGGGCCTCCTGGAGGATGCGGGCCACCTCCCGGCAGGCTCGAGGGGGCAATGAAATCACTTCAAGCTCGGGGAGAAAGCGCGCCGAGATCCCCGTCTCGCGCTGAAACCTATCCACCAGCTCGGACAAGAATCCCAGCAACTGTTTTGCGCCGACGTCGAGCGGTTTGATTCTCTGCATCAGCTCCCGCAAGTCCAGGACTTCCTGGCGAAGGAAGTGCTGGACGCGGCCAATCTCTTCGGCGCGAACAGAATCCCGCTCCGCGTGCCGGCGCAGAACCTCGACACGCATTTCAAGAGCAATCAGAGACTGAATGGGCCCGTCGTGCAGCTCGCGCGCAACACGCGTCCGTTCTTTGGCCCCTATTCTCGTACGTATGCGGCCCAACAAATAGACGCTGTAGACGGCCGGGGTAAGCTGGAACAGGAGCGCCTGAAAGAAACCGAGGCCCTCCTCTCCATCCGCGTCCTTGCTCGGATCCAGGATAAAGAAGCGGCCGGACCACTCTCCGCCACTGGTGAACGACACACACAGAAAAGAACGGAACGGATGAGAGTCGTGGAACTGCTTCGGAGCATCCGCCGGGACTTCAGAGAGCCTCTTGCCCTTCGTGTTCAAAGCCAGGATTTCAAAGTGGCCTCCACCCTTCCAGCCCGTCTTCTTTTCAACTCGCAAGCTATGGGCCGCCGGGACGAAGAAATACACATCCCTGCGCGGGTCCTCTACCTCGGAAGTTCGAAGCCTGACATCGTGACCTTCACCCTTACGCGTCGCCTCCCACAAAAAGACCCTGTCCGTGGCGGTCTCCCTCATCAAGAAAAGACCCTGATTCGAGCCAAAGATGCGCAGGACTTCGTCGGAAATCACGTGAATAGTCCGGGCAAGAGTGGTCTCTTCCTGCGTTTTGCGCATGATGCGCCCAATGGCCGAGGTTTCCGAACGCAGGAGCTTCTCCGCCTCGGCCACGTACCCGAGGAGAACAGCCATTACAAACAGATAAGTTCCCAGAAGGACGTACCGGTTGAGATGGAACCTCGTCTCCAGGTATTGGCCGATGTACACCGGCCAGATAGCAGGAATGGACTCGAGAAAGAGCACGAGGATGGCAGCCGCGGCCGTAAGCAGCGCCCCAGGGAATCCCCAGCGATAGGCGGCGGCCAAGAGGACAAATACGAAGAAAACGAAAAACGGGCTCGCGGGGCCAGCCGTGAACAGGGTGATGAAACCCGCCCATACGATATCCACCGCGTGGACGCCAACCCTGAATTCTCGCGTGGATTCCTGGCGCAGCCGCAGGAATAACAGGACCACCAGGCAGTACAGAAGGTAAAAAATGAGGAGCAGGTAGGCCTGCTCCGAATACTCTCTGGGCTCCGTCGGATCGAGCAGCACGGCGAACAGAGCGCAACTGCCTAGAAAGAGCCGCGCGGTCGCCAGCACCCGCTCCGTCCGCTGAGCCTCGATCGAGCTCAACGGGGCACGCAACCTGAGCAAAAAACGATGAGTACCTACCAAAGGCAGCAACAGAATTTCGCTCCACAGTACCCGGAGAAAGGACATTATGCTGTGATCAAAACGAAGTATTCAAGCTCTAGTTGCAGCGCTCCAGGGTTTCTTCCAAACCAGCCCCGAGCTCGAAATGAACAATTGCGGGGCCGCTTTGCCGCAAAGATTTGTCATTTTAGAGAAATTGCTGACTTCGCCGGTCCACCAACAGTGATCTACACTGTGGCCCGGAGAGCAGCGCTGGCACAGAACTTCGCAACGGGAGGATTACGACTAACGGAACCGTCCCCTTGACAGCCCCGAAGATTTGCTCGAAACTCAGCCCCATGCATTCCCTCCGGGCAGCCTCCGTAGCCCTGGCGTTCCTTCTTGCTGTGTCAAGTCTCGATGGCTGCGGCGTCGCCGTGCCACCCGAGGCGCCAGCCTCCGGTCCCGCAGATTACCTTGTGCGAACGGACCTCTCCGGAACCCCCGGGGGGAACCTTATCATACCTCTGGCGTCGGATCCGCGCACCTTTAACCGTCTCATTTCTTTTGACTACGCGGGCCGGGTCATTTCGGAGCTTCTCTCGAGCGACCTGGTCCGGGTCAACAGAGTCAGCTTTGATCTCGAACCGTCGCTGGCCTCGCGCTGGGAACTGGACAATGACGGGCGGACCTACACGATCCACCTGCGGCAGGGACTGCGCTTCTCGGACGGGGTTCCGCTCACGGCCGAAGACGTGGTCTTTACTTTCCAGGTACTTCAGGACCCGAAGATCAACTCGTCGAGCGCTGACCTCCTCAAAGTGGACGGGGTCTTTCCCACCGTCACGCAGGCCGACAGTCATACGATTCGCCTGGCATTTCCACGGCCCCTGGGCATGGGGCTTCGGACGCTGGATTCGCTGACCATCCTGCCCCGCCATCGCTTGCTAAAAGCCTTTCAGGAGGGGAAGCTCTCCTCAACGTGGGGACCCGCGTCATCTCCCGAAGACCTCGCAGGAACAGGGCCATTTCGCCTGAGAGCGTATCAACCGGGAGTCAAAGTAGTCCTGGAGCGCAATCCCCACTACTGGAAAAAGGACAAGACGGGACAGACGCTCCCCTATCTTGACACCCTGACATTTCTCATTGTCCCGGATCGAAATGCGCAGGCGCTTCGTTTCCTGTCCGGAGAACTGGACCTGCTCGACTACCAAAGTGTGGAACCAGAGAACTTTACGGCGCTGCGGCGAGCCTCGTCACAAGGTCAATTCATATTAAAGGACCTCGGTCCCGGTCTGGCGTTGGATTTCCTGTGGTTCAACTTGAACCCGGGCAGAACGGGCTCCGGCAAACCCTATGTGGATCCGGAGAAGCGCGCTTGGTTCGAGAAGGCGCAATTTCGAAGGGCCGTCGCGCTCGCGCTGGATCGCCCCGGAATGACGCGAGCCATATTCCTGGGACTTGGCACGCCTCAAGATGGCCCTGTCAGTACGGGTAACAGGGCATGGCATAACGATGGATTGCCTCCTGTCGAATTCCGTCCTTCAACGGCGAAAGAACTTCTGGCCCAGCTCGGGCTCAGGGATACCGACGGCGATGGGATTCTGGAATTCGGGCCGGGCCGGCCCTTCGAGTTTACCCTGCTCACCGTGCGAGGCAATTCGCGCCGCGAAAAGATGGTCCAGGTGGCCAGAGAAAACCTTGCGAGAATAGGCATTCGTGTGGAGGCGGAGCTTGTCGAAATGCGGGAGCTGATCCACAAGTTGGCAGACTCGTTCGAGTACGAGGCCATGCTCTTCGGTTTCACCCCCAGCGACGTGGCGCCGGAGAACCTGGCAGACCTCTGGCTCAGCAGCGGCAGCAATCATTTCTGGTTTCCCAACCAGGCGCACCCGCAGTCCGCCTGGGAAACGGAGATAGACCAACTGACGAGCCGCCTGATGAGGAGCCTGGATCCCGCCGCACGGAAGAAGGCGTTCTTCGAGATCCAGGAAATCTGGGCCAGAGAAATGCCCGCGATCCCGACAATCGCTCCCAACGTTCTGGTCGCCTGGAAAACAAAAGTTGGAAACGTCCGCCCGGCCATTCTTGCACCTCACCTGTATTGGAATGCCGAGGAGTTGACCGTTCGCGGGCGATAAGACCGTTCGCGATTCCTTTGCGCACTTAGCGCCTTCGCGGTAAGACCGAGGCACAGTTGACCGCGAAGACGCAAGACGCAAAGGGCCGCCAAGAATCTCGCGAAAAACTCATGAAGATCCTGACTATCTTGATGAAGCGCACGCTGCGGCTTGGGTTGTTGGCTTTCACGGTGACTTCGGCAACTTTTTTCCTGGTTTCCTTGATCCCAGGCGACTTCTTCACGACCCTCGAGGCCAATCCAAACATCCGGCCGGAAACCGTGACGCGCCTTCGCGAACAGTACGGGCTGGGCGATCCCGTATATTTGCAGTACGTCCATTGGGTCCAGCGATCGCTCCATCTGGATTTCGGGTACTCGCTGTTCTATGGCAGTGCCGTGTCGTCCGTCGTGGCCAACGCGCTCTCCAACACCTTGTGGATGGGGGTCCCTGCCCTGCTGCTGGGATGCTTTGCGGGGGCCATATTGGGCACGTTTCACGCCGTGCACCAGCAACGTCCAGCGGGATATCTTCTGGATTTTCTTTCGGCCGTCACTCTCTCTCTTCCACCACTGATCCTAGGGCTTGCGGCCCTTATGTTCGCCTCCGGCACGCAATGGTTTCCGGTCGGGGGCATGAGCGCGGTGAGCCTGGAGAGCCCCCATCCTCTTGCCTGGATTCTGGACCGGCTGCATCACCTTGCCCTGCCGGTTGCGTGCATTGGCTTGCCCGTCACTGCCATCGTAGAGAAAATCCAATACGCTGCCGCCAAAAACACTCTGGTGCAGCTCCACGTCCGCTCTGCGCGAGCACGCGGCCTTTCGCGAAGACGCATTTTACTCATGCACGTGCTTCTCCCCTCGCTCAATCCGGTCCTCTCGGTCTTCGGTCCCCTGCTTGGAGCCGTCCTGAGCGGCAGCCTCGTGCTGGAGACGATCTTTTCGTGGCCGGGTCTGGGGAAGGCAACCTACGACGCTCTGTTCAATACCGACATATACCTCCTGCTGGGATGTGTGGCTTGCGGTGGCGTCCTGCTGGCGCTGGGAAACCTTGTGGCAGACTTGCTGCTCTTCCTTTTGGATCCGAGGACACGCCACTTCTCAAATGAGGCTTTCTGACATGGCGGAGAAGCTCCTTTCCAAACGGGGTTTTGCGAGGCTTCAGACGGCCGTTCGATGGATGGTCCGAGCGATGGCAGCCCTCCTTTCGATCGGGGCCGCATGCTCCGATTTCTTTTCCGCGAATCCCCCCGACGAGCAGAATCTCTTCTACTTCTTTGGGCCGCCGACAAGCATCCACTTCATTGATGCCAGAGGGGCATTCCACCTGACCCCATTCGTCTATCGCTATGAATTGGAAGATCCCCTCAACGTGATCTACCAAGAGCAAACGGACGCGCGGTATCCGCTGCGGTTCTTCGCGCAGGGTTACAGCTACCGCCTCTTCGGTTTCATACCCGCGTCCCGGCACTTGACACGCGGCAGCGACGGTAGTTTCTTCTACCTGTTGGGCGCCGACAAGCTTGGCAGGGACGTGTTCGCGCGCGTGGCGGCCGGCGCGCGAATTTCGCTCCTGGTCGTCGCCACGGGTATCGCCATCTACGGTCTTTTAGGACTTTGCATCGGCGGTCTGGCGGGAATGCAGGGTGGATGGCCGGACCGGGCATTGATGCGCTTTTCCGAGTTTGTCCTGGCAATTCCGGCTCTTTACTTGCTGCTGGCCTTGCGCGCCCTGCTTCCTCAAAAGCTGCCGGCGTGGGAGGCGACGTTGCTCGGGGTGGGTACCATCGCTCTGGTAAGCTGGCCGCCCATGGCCAGGGGCGTCCGCGGCCTCATAATTCAGCTGCGCCAGGCGCCGTTCGTCGAAGCGGCACGTTCTCTCGGCGGCACACCGGGGCAGATCTTCTTCCGCCACATGCTCCCGGCTCTGGCGCCGTTCGTGCTCGCTCAAAGCACCTTGGCCGCTCCCTTATTTCTCCTTGGGGAGGTGCTTCTTTCTTTTCTTGGGGTCGGATTCGGGTCGGCAGACCAGAGCTGGGGCTCGCAGTTGCGCGACGCGCAAGACCTCAGAATATTGACGGATTTCAGATGGAATCTTGCCCCGCTGTTTTCTGTGTTTGCTACGCTGCTCTGCCTGAACGTGCTGACGAGCCGCCCGGACGAGCGGGAGTTCCGGAGAACTACCTTGTAGGGAAACTACAGATGGTTTCATTTTGCGCAGTATATTTGACTCTCTCAGAAACTGTGGAGAATTTAATTCGTGTTAATTCGTGGAATTCGTGGCCAGCAAAAAACGCCACGAATTCCACGAAAACGACCACTGCGATTTGGATGCCATCGGTTCGAAATACAAATTTTAAGAGTCTCACAGCCGGGCTATTGACACAAACCTGAACGGTGACGCCTAAAAATTTGACTCGCACTTCTGATTGCACCCGGAGAAATTGCGATTTCGGATTTCGGATTGTGGATTGTGAATTGCGGATTTAGGGTGGCAGGTTTCTGCTCTGCTTTTCCAATCCGCAATCCGCAATCGACAATCCGCAATAAATCTGGGGGTTGCAACGGTTCGCGACCGTGTCCTAACCTACAAGCGGTTCGAAACTTTTATCGCGGGAGAGATCGACATTTTCGAGCCTATTCAAGACACACGGTCTCCCAAGGTCCGATTCTGGGGCCTGGCAGCGAGTCTTGCGTTCAATTTCCTGCTTCTAGGTACAGCTCACGTCGCCTACGAGATTTCAGCGGTGCGGAATGCTGCGGACCGCATGACGGCTGTCCTGCGGAAAGATCTGGAAAACTACAGAATCGTTCTCCTCGCTCCAAAGGTTCAGTCACCCGAGGCACAACGAGCAAGACCAAGGAAAACCGCTTCGGAAGTTGAGCCAAAGCCCCTGGCGCAGCCGGACGCAAGAATCTTCGACCGCCTGGATCCCAGGCTGGCGGATTTCGTCAAAGAAAACCCTGCTGTAGAGAGCATCCTCACACGGGAGATAGTGCGGGACATCGATCACAGGGTTCTGGTACCGCAGAGCCTCTTGAAACAGAGCAGTCTTCAGCTGAGTTTCCAGATCGACGAGAACGGACGCATCACAAGGCGCCGGATCGAAAGATCGTCGAAAGTGCCCTCCATCGACCACCTGGCAATGGAGATGATCACCCTGCTCGAAAAGTATCAGTTCCTTGCGTCCATGAAGGGGCTCCGGCGAGTTCTGGCCTCGATCCGGGTAGACGAGGAAATCGAGGTCCGATTCGAGGGAGAGGCGTCCGACGAAACCGCAGCTGAGGGAATCAGCAAGCAGTTGCAGAACCTCCTGGTTCTGCTGCGATTCGCGATGGAGAAAGACGCCGCGGCCTTTATTTTAGACAACATCACGCTGGAAACCCGCGAAAGTCACGTGCTGGTGAGCAAGGCTTTTGAGAAACAGCCTTTGATCGATTTCCTTATGCACTACTACCGGACGGAACCGCGACCTGCCGAACCCGCCCGGCCCCCCGAGCCAGCCGACCCTCCGGAAGGGCGGGCGCACACGTCCCGCCCCCACAGGGAATTCGAAACGATTTGAATTTGAATTCCTGAGTTCCTACTTCTTGGGGGGAACCACTGCGTCCTTAAAGGCTTTGGCAACGCGAAACTTGACCACTATCTTGGCGGGAATCTTGATAGCCGCGCCGGTCTGAGGGTTCCGCCCCATTCGAGCTTTCCGATTCGACTTTACGGCCTTGCCGATTCCCGGAATCACAAACTGCCCGTTCTTCTTCGTCTCAGAAACGGCGGTAGCTGCAAGCGTGTCGAGAAATCCGGCAACCGTCGCTTTCGTAACCTCGAATTTCTCGGCGAGCAGGGTCAACAACTGACTTTTTGTCATCACCTTTCCAGCCATGCATAACCTCCACTTGGTTAATGTTGAATACTAACGCGGCGTGCCCGCTGCGATAAACACTGCCATTTTGCGAATATTCCCGGAAAAAGCAATGATGTTTTTCAGTGGTGGCGCCGTTTCCGGCCCAGTCTCTCCTTCTCTGTGTCTCGGTGTCTCCGTGGCAACAAAGCTCCATTGGCCACAGAGACCCAGAGCCACATAGAAAAACTGGCCACGGGGGAGGGCTTGCGCGTTCTCGGCACGGCTGCCATCCCTTCCAAAATCTGTAGAGATGTCAGTAAGGGACTAACCTCGCTGCAGCAGGCAAGCAATGGCCGGTGCGAAACGTCTCATGGAGTGGGTCGGAAAGTGCAAACAGAGTCCTCCAGGCAGAAGATAACGGCAGATTCCCCACCAGTCTCTCAGCGAAAAGTCATCTCCTGCCCAAGTCAGCCAGAAGTTTCTTGACTGCTTATGGATGTGCGTCGGGTCTCTGTCCAGAGCTCGAACGACCGGCCTCAAAGGCCCATCGTACACTGGAACCACAAATACAAAGCCGCCTCCACCCACCAGGCTGCTGGAGATCGCGCTCCGAACGGTATCCAGACGTGGAAGGTGTTCCAGAACATCAAATGCCGTGATCACGTCAAAAGGGCTTTGAAAGACACCCTGTTCGGCGCTCGAGACCTCAAATCGCACCCCGGGCACCTGTTCCCTCGCCTGAAGAATGGCGTACTCGCTGACATCCATCCCAAACCGCTCCCAACGCGAATCAAGCTGGGACAAGAAGAGGCCGAACGCGCAGCCTATGTCCAGGATGCGCGGCCTCGGATTGGGGCCCGCCGCCATCTCGGCGAGCCGTCGGTAGAACGCAAGTTTTCGCGGCGGGTTCTGCCTTTTGTAATCCCGGTACTGGGCCTCGAAATAAGCGCGGTCAAATTTCACGGACAGCTCAAAAGCCAAGGCGGCGCCTGAAGAGCAGCAGCAGCGTGCGGTAGGCCGTCGGAACAAGTTTCATTTTGCTCTTGCCTCCTTTCCGATCGTAGCGAAGGACAAGAGGAACCTCGCCAAACCGCAGTTTCATTCGGCTGAGCTTGAGAAGTATGTCCACCATGCATTGGAATCCATCCTGGTCGATGAATTCCCTGCGATATCGTTTTAGAGCTTGCCTCAAGACGGCGGCCCTGTAAGCCCGGTACCCGCAGGTGAAGTCCCGAACTCCGGGGACAGGGTGCACAGCCCGGAACAGAAGGGAGCCGGCATAGCTGACAAACCGGCGTAACCAGGGCACGCCCACGCAGAGAGATCCTTTTTGGTAGCGCGAGGCAATAAGGACATCGTATCCCTGGTCGATTTTGGCGACCATATCGACGATTGCTCCGGGCGTGTGGGTGTCGTCGGCGTCCATCGTCACTATGACATCACCGTCATCCGCCTGTTCGATCGCCTTGAGAAGCCCGTCGCGGATCGTCGCTCCGAGTCCGCGGTTGAAGGCATGAACCAGAAGCGTGCACGGAATGCGCCCCTTGTACTTCCTGACGATCTCCGCCGTGGGATCACTGCTGCCATCGTCAACAACAATGGCGTGAAACTGGATTCCAGTTTCCACGCCCGTACGCTCCAGGGCTTTGAGCACTGCGCCCACATTCCCGGCTTCGTTGTAAGCTGGAAGCACCACGTACACCGACCGCGGCGGCCGTTCACGGGTCATGAAAGGATTTTCTTCAGGCCCTGCAGCGCCTGGCGAGTTCTCTTCTGGTTTTCAACCAGGGCAAAACGGACATATCCCTCACCTTGATGGCCAAAGCCGACACCGGGAGAGAGCGCGACCTTGGCTTCGCGCAGCGCGAACTTGCAGAACTCCAGCGAACCCATGGCGTGATAACGCTCCGGGATCCTAGCCCAAACAAACATCGTCCCCCGTGGTCTTTCACAGGGCCAACCCAGGCGGTTCAAGCCGTCCACAAGAACGTCGCGCCGCGCCTGGTAGGCGGCCACGATCTCGCGCACGCACTGTTGAGGACCCTTCATTGCAATAATCGCGGCGATCTGGATGGGCTGGAACAGGCCGTAGTCCAGATAGGACTTCATGCGCGCCAGGGCCGCCACAATGTCCGCATTGCCGACGCAGAAGCCGACGCGCCAGCCGGGCATATTATAGGACTTGGACATGCTGAAGAATTCCACTGCGACGTCCTTGGCCCCGGGAACCTGGAGGATCGAGGGCGCCACGTACCCGTCAAAGACGAGGTCGGCGTAAGCGAAGTCATGTATCACGATGATGCTGTTTGTCCGGGCGAACTCCACCACGCGAGTGAAGAAGTCGAGCTCCACCGTCTGGCACGTGGGATTATGGGGGAAGGAAAGAACGAGATGCTTCGGCCGCGGCCAGGTCTCGTGGTAGGCATCGACAATGCGCTGGTACAAGTCACAGCCGGCCGTGAGCGGAACAGAACGCACGTCTGCCCCGGCGATGACCATGGAATAGAGATGGATGGGATAGGTGGGATTAGGCACAAGCGCCACGTCGCCGGGTTCCACAATAGCCAGCGCGAGATGGGAAAGGCCCTCTTTGACCCCGATAACAACAATCGCTTCCGTTTCAGGATCGATCGGGACATCAAATCGGCGGCGGTACCAGTCCGAAATCGCGAATCGAAGTTTGGTTATGCCGCGCGAGGCGGAATAACGATGATTGCGGGGCTTCCGGGCAGCCTCGACCAACTTCTCCACCACGTGAGGGGGTGTGGCGAGGTCTGGATTCCCCATCCCAAAGTCGATGATGTCTTCTCCTTGCGCGCGAGCCTTGCTCTTGAGCTCGTTGACAATGTTGAACACATAGGGGGGCAGGCGCTGTATCCGGTAGAACTGGTTCATGCGCCTCACTTGACGAAGGAAAACGGCAGGAACTCTTTAGTTTCGTCGTTCTGCAAAAGCATCCAAGCGCCTCCGCGGAAGAATGCCAGCGCGTCGAGGTTTTCATTTTACACTGCACCTATCGTGAAATCTAACCCGCCTTTTCGCCCAAAGGCAGAAAGCAGAAGGCGGAAGGCAGAGTGAGATCGCTCGCGGCGCCCACTGCCTTCTGCTTTCTGCCTTCTGCTTTTCCCCGGGTTTGATTTTGCATCGCGCGGCGCGCGGTGATAGGCTAGGAGAAACTAAGCAGAACTTGAGATCACTACTTTACAGCGAGGTGTTTCGATGAAAAAGACGGCAATCGCCCTTGGAATTCTCGCGCTGTTGGTAATCTCGTGGCGCTGGTCCAACAGAATCCAGCAGGATCTCGATCCTCTGAAAGTGGCCGCTGACACCCACAAACTCGTGCTCGAAAACCAATTCGTCCGGGTTCTGGAGGTTCGTGTCCCACCAGGGAAAACCGAAACGTGGCATCAGCATGGCCGCCGCGTCGTAGTGTATCTCTCGGACTTCCACACGCGCACCACAGAGCGTGGCGGAAAACCGCAGGAGAATCTCAGAAAGTCCGGTCTAGTTCGCTGGAGCGAGCCTGTCATCCATCAGGTTGAGAACATCGGCCAAACGGAAGGTCACGTCATAAGTGTGGATCTGAAGTAACGAAGGAGATGCGCGCTATGCAAGTAATCCGACAACCGAATGTCTACGATGCCGTTATCGTCGGGTCCGGTGCAGCGGGAGGGATGACCGCTCTGGTCCTGTGCAGAGCAGGGGCCAAGGTCCTGCTGCTGGAGGCGGGCGCAAACTTTGACACCGCCAAAGACTCCAAGATGTTCATGTGGCCTTATGAGGCCCCTCTTCGGGGAGGCCCGACGCCCAAACACCCTTTTGGTTACTTCGACGCCTCGTACGGAGGATGGACCGTCGAAGGGGAACCTTATACGACCGCTCCCGGGGAGGAATTCCTGTGGTGGCGCTCCCGCATGCTGGGCGGGCGAACCAACCACTGGGGACGTATCAGTTTGCGCATGGGACCCTACGATTTCAAGCCGCGAAGCAGGGACGGGCTGGGTTTCGACTGGCCCATGACCTACGACGACCTCGCACCATACTACGACAAGGTGGAAAGTCTGATCGGAGTTTTCGGAACCAAGGAAAACATGGAGAATGCGCCCGACGGGGTTTTCATGCCGCCTCCAAAGCCGCGGTGTTACGAGCTGATGATCAAACAAGCTTGCGACAAGCTGGCCATCCCGTGCATACCTTCGCGCCTTTCCATCATCACGAAAGACCACAACGGCCGTGCCGCCTGCCATTACTGCGGACAGTGCGGCCGCTCCTGCGCCACTGCCTCGAACTTCTCCTCGCCGACGGTACTGCTGCCCCCGGCGAAAGCGACCGGGAACCTCGAGATCCGGACCGATGCCATGTGCCGCGAGGTCCTGACAAATACCGAAGGACTTGCGACCGGTGTTTCGTATGTGGACCGGCTTACGCGAAAAGAGATCCAGGTGCGCGCGAAGATCGTAGTCCTTTGCGCAAGCGCCTGCGAGTCCGCTCGACTCCTTTTGAACTCGAAATCCTCGCGCTTCCCCAACGGCCTCGCAAATTCCAGCGGCACGGTCGGCAAATACCTCATGGATACTGTCGGGGCCAGCATGTCGGGTTTCATCCCCAAGCTGATGGACCTGCCTCCCCACAACGAAGACGGAGTGGGAGGAATGCACCTGTACGTGCCGTGGTGGAATTATCAGAAGAAGATGGACTTTCCCCGGGGCTACCATATCGAGATCGGCGGCGGCCGGCGGGACCCGCCGGGAACCGGCATTTTCCGCAACGCCCATCGGTTCATCGGCGGAGGATACGGAGCCGAGTTAAAGAAGAAGTATCGAAAACTTTACGGGGCTTTTGTCGAGTTCGCAGGCAGGGGAGAGATGATACCCAACGACAACTGCTGGTGCGAGATCGATCCCAACGTGGTGGATCAATGGGGCATCCCGGTGTTGCGTTTCCATTGGAAGTGGGCCGACCACGAGATTCTGCAGGCCAAACACATGCGGGAAACGTTCCGCGAAATCATCCACACAATGGGAGGCCAGCCTGTCGAAGCGCCCGTGTCCCTCAAGGACTACGGAATTCGAAAAGGTGGTGAGATCATCCATGAAGTCGGAACGACCCGGATGGGAGACGATCCCACGACCTCCGTTCTGAACCAACACTGCCAGGCGTGGGACGTCAAGAACCTGTTCGTGACGGACGGCGGCTGTTTCGTGTCCAACGCGGACAAGAACCCCACACTATCGATCATGGCAGTCGCGTGGTGGGCTGCCGAATACATTGCGGACCAGGTCAAGAAAGGGAGCCTGTGAGGATAACCGGCCTCGTTTGGAGTTCAGGCTTCAGCCTGCCAGGGCCGTGGGAGCCTGAAAGGCTGAACTACATGCCCTGATGACTGAGAACCGCGAAAAATTCATCTACGGCTCGCTCGGAGTTTCAAGCTTTAGCTTGCAGCCTGAAGGCTGAACTCCAAACACTGTAAGGAGGGAATCATGGCTGACGACAAAGGCAGGAACGGCGGGATACCGCGGAGAGAAGCTCTCAAGGTCCTGGGGAGTATCCCAGCAGCGCTTACGGCTTCCCAAATCGAGGCCCGTACGGCGGATCATTCGCACGTGCCTGCGGCTCAGATCCCGGCAGGCGTCAAAGCTGCGTACAAACCCAAATTTTTCACCGAGCACGAATGGAAGACGGTCAATCTGCTGGCGGACACGATCATTCCCCGGGACGATCGGTCCGGGAGCGCCAGCGAGGCCGGGGCCGTAGAGTACATCGATGAGTACGCCGACTCTCAGGGGGAGACCCTGCAGACGCAATTGCGAGGCGGCTTGATGTGGCTCGACCGCGAATGCGGCGCGCGCTTCGACAAGAAGTTTGTCGATTGCAGCGAGGAGCAGCGCAAACAGGTCCTGGATTTGATTGCTTACCCGGAAAGAACAAAACCGGAGTTTTCTCAGGCCACCGCCTTTTTCAATCGCTTCCGCGACCTGACAGCGGCCGGTTTCTACACGAGCAAGATGGGGATCGGCGACTTGGGATATCTGGGGAACCGCCCCTTCGATTGGAAGGGCTGCCCGGACGAGGTCCTCGCAAAGCTGGAACTGAAGAAGGCCTAGCTGTAAGGGCAGAGGGGATGGGGGGCGGAGGGGAATAGACATTCCGTCCTCGTCGCTCCCCGCCTTCAGGTCCGCTCCCCGGCCCCTCCGCCCCTCTGCTCCACTGCCCTCGCTCCTCCGCCCTCCGCTCCTCCGCCCTCGCGGAAAGATAAGCGCCTGCTCGGCTAACCCATTGGCCTAGAACGTTCGGGGGATTGAAAATTGCGCGGTAATGCGTAATCTTGAGGGTTAATTCTTCTAGTCTGCGAGGCTCTTGGCGCGGAATCCGTAAAGCGCTCAGATACCGCAAAAGACGCGGGTCACAAAAGAATCTACTGGACGTTAGCCGAGAGAGGTGGGCGTTGGATCACGTTTGCGGGCTGCAAAGTTGCGTACTCCCCGGGAAATCTCCAATTCGCGTGCTTTTGATGAGCGATCATACGATCGTGCGCGCCGGGGTTCGATCGCTTATCGACGAGCACCCAGGGATGACAGTCGTCGGTGAAACTCGAAGTCGCGTCGAGGACCTCGGGAGCATCCAAGACCGCCCAGACGTCATCCTGATCGATCTGGACTCGAGCAACGGCAACGGCCATGAGTATCTGGCAAGCGTAATCAAAACGATGCAGCCCGCCTGCGTGCTCGTCCTGACCAGCAGGCGCGATCCCGAGCTTTACCAGCGCATTGCCCAGCAGGGCTGCATGGGTGTCGTGCTTAAAGACGAGCCGATAGAAGTCTTGCTGAAGGCTATCGAAAGAGTTTCTGCGGGCGAAATCTGGTTTGACGGTTCGACGATGGCGGGAGTCCTACGCGACATCAAGCACACGAATGGGTCCAAATTAGACGGCGAAGCTGCCGCCAGAATCGCCACTCTCACGAAGCGAGAGCGAGAAGTAGTCATCCTGATGTCCGAAGGGCTGAAGACAGGGCAACTCGCCGAGCGGATGTTCATTTCCGAAACCACGGTCCGTCACCACTTGACCTCCGTCTTTGACAAGCTCGACGTCGCCGACCGGTTCGAGCTCGTGTTTTATGCCTACAAGCATGGGCTTGCCCCTCCGCCACCACGGTAGTGCGCTGTGGGCTTGAAGGCTGAACTCCAAATCTACCGGCTGCGATGGGCGGTTTCCCGCACGAGTCCGTGGTATTCCTGCAGGCTTCTTACGGTGAGTTTTTCGCGCTGCAGCGCGCGAATGGCGTTCACCGCGGCCGCGGCTCCCGAGAGGGTGGTGATGCAAGGAACGCCGTGCTGGGTTGCAGCGCGGCGTATGGCCTTCTCGTCGAAACGGGATTGGCGTCCGAGCGGCGTATTCACGAGCAGATCGATCTTTCCGCTTTTTATGAAATCGACAACATGCGGCCTTCCCTCTCCCACCTTGAAGACAAACTCCGCCGGTATGAGATGCGAGCGCAGGAGCTGCTGGGTTCCGGCCGTGGCAACGATTCTGAACCCAAGATCCTCAAAGTCCCGAGCAATCGAAATCACACCGGGCTTGTCGTTGTCGTTTACGCTTATGAAAACCGTTCCGTTGCGCGGCAGTCGAACGCCGGCGGACATCTGAGCCTTGGCAAAAGCGCTGCCAAAACTGTCGGCCACACCCATTACTTCGCCGGTGGACTTCATCTCCGGGCCCAGGATCAGATCGACTCCGGGAAATTTGTTAAACGGAAAGACCGGCGATTTCACAAAGCAGTGGCGGACCTTCAATTCTTCCGTCAGACCCAGTTCTCGAAGTTTTTCGCCGGTCATGACTCGAGCAGCCACTTTGGCCAAAGGGACGCCGGTCGCTTTGCTGACATAAGGAACGGTGCGCGAAGCCCTGGGATTTACTTCGAGGACGTACACCGTGTCCCCCTGCACGGCAAACTGGATATTCATGAGCCCTACGACCTCCAGGGCCCTGCCGAGCCGATGCGTATAATCGTGCATACGTTCGAGCAATTCGCGCTCGATCATGATGGGGGGAAGGATGCACGTGCTATCGCCGCTGTGAATACCCGCCTCCTCCACGTGTTCCATGACTCCGGCAATGATGACCTGCTCGCCGTCGCACAGTGCGTCCACGTCATACTCGAAGGCGCGCTCGAGGAACTTGTCGATAAGAACAGGGTGCTCCGGTGAGGCCTCGACCGCGGTGGCCATATAGTGATCGAGTGATTCCTGATCGTAGACGATCGACATGGCGCGCCCGCCAAGCACATAAGAAGGGCGCACCACGACCGGGTAGGTCACCTTCGAGGCCACCTCGCGCGCCTCCTGCGGCGAGCGGGCGGTGCCGTTCACCGGCTGAGGAATTCCCAACTCATTCATCAGCCCGCCAAACCGCTTGCGGTCCTCCGCCAGGTCTATCTTGTCCGGGGAGGTGCCGATGATGGGAACGCCTGCCCGCTGAAGCCTTAGGGCGAGATTCAACGGCGTCTGGCCTCCGAATTGCACGATGACGCCGTCCGGCTTTTCGACCTCCAGGATCTCGATCACGTCTTCGAAGGTAAGAGGCTCGAAGTAAAGCCTGTCCGACGTGTCGTAGTCGGTAGAGACCGTTTCGGGATTGCAGTTGATCATGATGGTCTCATACCCGGCTTCCTTCAGCGCGAACGACGCGTGGCAGCAGCAGTAGTCAAACTCGATCCCCTGGCCGATCCGGTTGGGCCCGCTGCCGAGTACCACGATCTTCTTCCTGCCCGTCGGGAAAGCTTCGCATTCACCCTCGTAGGTGGAATAGAGGTAGGGCGTGAAAGACTCAAATTCCGCGGCGCACGTATCGACGCGCTTGAAGACAGGGCGGACGCCCAGAGACTTACGCCGCTGCCGCACCTGATCCGAGGTGACATGGGACCGATTCTCGCAGACCAGAAGCTCCGACAGTGTCTGGTCCGAGAGGCCGGCTCGCTTCGCTTCCCTGAGCTGTTCACCGCTAAGATCCAAGAGACATCGACCCTGCAGCCGTTTCTCGAGCTCCACGATTTCAAGCAGCTGATTCAAGAACCAGCGGTCGATTCTGGTCAACTCGTGGATTTGATCGACAGTGTACCCTCCGAGCAGCGCGAAGTGGATGTTGGCCAGGCGCTCGGGCACCGGTGTTCGCAGGTTACGGGTCAGGCTCTCGGGATCGACCTTCTCCGAAAGCAGGCTCTTTCCTCTTTCCAGCGAGCGGACACCCTTGAGCAGCGCCTCTTTAAAAGTTCTCCCGATCGCCATGGCTTCGCCCACCGATTTCATCTGCGTTCCGAGAGTCGTGTCGGCTTCCGGAAACTTTTCGAAGTTCCACTTGGGGATTTTGACCACCACGTAGTCGATGCTGGGCTCGAAGCTCGCCGGCGTCTTTTGAGTGATGTCGTTGGGGATTTCATCCAGCGTATACCCGACGGCGAGCTTGGCCGCGATCTTGGCAATCGGAAATCCGGTGGCTTTGGAAGCCAGGGCCGAGCTCCGTGATACCCGCGGGTTCATTTCAATGACGACAAGCTCTCCGGTGAGCGGGTCGACCGCAAACTGGATGTTGGATCCACCCGTTTCGACGCCCACCTTGCGGATGACGCGAATCGCCGCATCACGCATCTTCTGGTATTCTTTGTCGGTGAGCGTCTGGGCCGGGGCCACCGTGATCGAGTCCCCCGTGTGGACCCCCATCGGATCGAAGTTCTCAATGGAGCAGATGATCACGACGTTGTCTGCCAGGTCGCGCATCACCTCCAGCTCATACTCCTTCCAGCCCAGCAGAGACTGCTCGACCAGGACTTCATGAACCGGAGATGTATCCAGCCCGCGCGCAACGATTTCCTCAAACTCTTCGCTGTTGAACGCGATTCCCCCGCCGGAGCCTCCCAGTGTGAAACTCGGGCGAATGATCGCGGGAAGCCCGACCTCGATCAGGAATTCCCGTGCCTGCGCCAGATCCCGGGCTACACGCGACCGCGCCGAAATGAGGCCTATTTCGGTCATGGCCTCTTTGAACAGTTGACGGTCCTCCGCTACCTCCACGGCGCGAAGCTTCGCTCCGATCATCTCCACACCGTAATGATCCAGCACGCCGGACCGCGCAAGTTCCACCGATAAGTTCAGCCCCGTCTGTCCGCCCACCGTCGGCAGCAGGGCGTCGGGCCGCTCGCGGTCAATGATGGCGGTCATCGATTCAGCCGTGAGCGGTTCGATGTAGGTGCGGTCGGCCAGTTCCGGATCGGTCATGATGGTGGCGGGATTCGAGTTCACCAGCACAACCTCGAACCCCTCGGCGCGCAGCGCTTTGCATGCCTGGGTGCCTGAGTAGTCGAACTCGCAGGCCTGTCCTATGACGATAGGTCCCGATCCTATGATGAGTATTCTTTTGATGTCGGGGCGTTTGGGCATGGGTTATTTGCGAAAGCCCGCCATAAGCCGCTTGAATTCCTCGAAAAGGTAGTGCGAGTCATGAGGGCCCGGGGACGCTTCGGGATGATACTGCACCGAGAATGCGGGCAGGCTTCTATGGCGCATGCCCTCCAGCGTGCGGTCGTTCAGATTCAGATGCGTCAACTCGACGTGGCTCTGGTCCAGCGAATCGGGGTCCACGGCAAACCCATGGTTCTGCGCGGTTATTTCTACCCGCCCGGTGAGAAGGCTCTTTACGGGCTGGTTCCCCCCTCGGTGGCCGAATTTCAGTTTGAACGTTCTCCCTCCAAAAGCCAGGCCCATGAGTTGGTGTCCCAGGCAGATGCCGAAGATCGGCACCCTGCCCATCAGGTTTCGAATGATGTCTACGGCGTATTCGAGCGGTTCCGGATCTCCCGGTCCATTGGAGAGGAAGACGCCATCAGGTTTCAGGGAGAGAGCATCCTCTGCGCTGGTCCGCCCCGGCACCACGACTACGTCGCAGGCCGCGCGGGTGAGGTTGTTAAGTATGTTGTGCTTTATACCGTAATCGTAGGCAACCACCTTGAAAGGGCGCTCCTCGGGCGCATCGGCGGGACCACTCCAGCCATACGGCCTGTTGCAGCAGACGGAGGATGCCAGATCGGAACCCAGCATGCTTCTCACGGCACGCGCTCTCTCCACAAGGCGTCCCGTGTCGAGATCCGCAGAGCTGATGATGCCGCGGAGAGCCCCGCGAGTCCGGATATGCCGGACGACGGCCCGGGTGTCAACCTCGGAAATAGCCACGATGTTGTGCCGGAGCAGGTACCCCTCGAGGGACTGCCGGGCGCGCCAGTTGGAGTGCACGGTGCTGAACTCGCGCGCCGCAAATCCCTCCACAAACGGCTTGGGCGATTCCTCGTCCTGCTCGTTTGTGCCGTAGTTGCCAATATGGGGATAGGTCATCACGACGATCTGCCCGGCGTACGAGGGATCGGTAAGGATTTCCTGGTATCCGGTCATGGACGTATTGAACACGACCTCGCCGGACGTTTCCCCTATGGCGCCAAAAGTACAGCCCTCGAAGGTGCGGCCGTCTTCCAGTGCCAGAATCGCTTTCATTTTTCAGGCGGATTTCCCACGGAGTTGAAGACTACTGCAGTCAATCCACCGGCCCCACGCGGGATACGGGCCAGTAGCGAAAGATCGCCTTGCCGTAGATAAGCTCTCTTGGGACAAATCCCCAGTTTCGACTGTCGTTGCTGGAGTTCCGGTGGTCTCCGAGAACGAAGTACTGCCCGGCGGGTACGCGCACCCTCCGGAAGGAGTCGTGATCTCGAAACTCAGGTTTGAGATAGGGCTCAACTACCCTTTGGCCGTTTACGTGGACCGACCCGTCGCGAATCTCGACGTCGTCGCCCGGGGTGGCTACGACTCTCTTTATGAAGGATTTGCTGGTATCCCTAGGGTACCAGAAGACCACGATATCGCCCCTGTGGATGTCGGAAAATCGGTAAATGAAGCGATTTACGAATATTCGCTCCTGATCGACGAGCCTTGGCTGCATGCTCGTCCCCTCGACCTTTACGGGCTGGATCACGAAAATGACGATGAAAATTGCCGTGGCAAAGGCGAAGAGGACGTCCCGAAACCAGGATTTCAACTCGTCGAAGGCCTTCGACCTCGGAGCAGGAGAGGTGTTCGGATCGTGAGCGTTCCGGCTTTCCTCAGAGGAGGTTATTTGTTCTTCCATTTGTAGATACGCTCCAGTACTATCCCTTCCGCTTGGAGTGGCCTCGAATCAGCAAGGAACCTACCAGAGGGCTCCACAAAACTCAACAGGTTTATGCCGGAGCCGACCTCAGTTCTCATCCCTGCCCTCAACGAAGAGCAATCCATCGTCAAGGTGCTCGAGGAAATACCGGTAGAATTATGCCATCAAATCATTGTCATCGACAATGGCAGCAGTGACCGCACACCCGAATTGGCTCGAACCGCGGGGGCGCAGGTCTTGGTTGAACCTCGCAGAGGTTACGGTTACGCCTGTCTTTTAGGCCTCAGACACCTGCGCGCGGGAACGGAAGTCGTCGCATTCCTGGACGCGGACCATAGCGACCATCCGGCTCAACTTCCGCGTCTCACCCACCCTATCTATATCGGCCAATTTGACCTTGTGATCGGATCGCGCACCCTGCAACGCGAGAACCTCCGATATCTCCATCCTCACCAGCTTTGGGGAAATCACCTGTCGTTAATCCTGATCTATCTGTTGTACGGCTTCCGCTTCACAGACATGGGGCCGTTCCGCGCCATCCGTTACGACGCTTTGATGAAACTAGACATCAAGGATCCGACGTGGGGCTGGAACGCGGAGATGCAAATTAAGGCCATCCAGGCGGGTTTACGGATCAAGGAAGTTGCCGTAAGTTACCGCGAAAGAATTGGCCGGTCCAAAATTTCGGGCACCGTTTGGGGGAGCCTGGCGGCCGGATCCAGAATCCTCTACACGATCCTCCGAAATTGGAGGCCTGCAGTTCCCGCGCGTTAAGCTCTAGCGGGAGGTCGCGCAAGCAGCCACGGAGACACGGAGACACAGAGATCGAAGATAGAGAATCGAGAATTGAAGATGGAGGATAGACTGTTTCGCCATCCTCGATCCTTACTTCAGCCTGCCGGGAGAGACGATCTTTGTAATTGGTATTTCAGTTGCTATAATCGGTGGTTTGTTTACGTGCGCTCTATGGAAATTGTCGTACTCAGTGCAAGCAGGCAGAAGAACTGCACTCTCAAGGACGTGGCCGGAGGCTTTGGCACCGTCTTTACTGTGGCCAATTCCCCCTTCGCAAAGCTTTTGGAAATTGCGAAACGAAGGATCGCTTCGATCTCGAACATCACTCTTGCATATCTCGATTCGCTTCTGTCTTCCCACGGAGCCAATGTGCGCGTTCTGGAAATCCGCCGCCGCGTGGGACCGCTTCCGCGGGCGGACCTTTACCTGATCGCTTCCTACGGAAGAGCTGCACCGCCTGCGGAAATTCGCCTACGTGTCTTACCATCTGCGCCCGCGCTACGTATGGAGATTCTTGCTCTCTACGCTGCTTTATCCGCTTTTCTTCCCAGAGCCTCGGCATTCGTAAGCGAACCAGAGGAGTAAAGTGCCAAACATCCGCGCAGGAGTATTGTTGATCCTGTGCCTCGGGGGTCTGCAACCGCGCCAAAGAGGTCCCGTCTATGTAACCGCCAGCTTCGTCGATAAGAATAACCTGTTCATTGAAAGCCTGAGCAACGATGAGGTTCAAGTCTTGGAAAACGGCCAGGTTCGCCGAATCGAGTTCATGGCCAGGGACGAGATCCCGGTTGTCTACGGCCTGATTTTCGAGCGGGCCCTCTTCTCGGAATTGCAGGCGGACGATAGATCCCGGTACGGAAGAGTTTCCGGCTCCACATCCGCGCGTGAGATTGCATATCAACTGATAGACAAATACCTTGGGCGCCAGGCTATGTGGGTTGGGGCGTACGATCAGGGACTTGAAGTGGTGCTCGACGTGAGTTTCGACGGCTCGAAAGTCAAGGAAACGATCCAGCAACTCCAAGGATTGCGGCGGCCCCCGCAATCCTTGCTCCACGGCGCCTTACTGTCGGCCGTAACCAAGATGAACGATCGCCCGGAGAAACGGCGCGTGCTCCTCGTGTTTTTGGACGTCCTGGACGTCGACAGCGGCGGGAAGATCAAGTCGCTAAAGAGTCTCCTTTCCGCGTCGAACGTGGAGGTCTTCTTTGTCAGTCTTGCATCTGCTCTGGGCAGCACGCGGTCCGCCCTGCATCCGCAGATGAGCCAGGCCGGCCTGAAGGAGCTCGCTACCGCAACGGCGGGAGACGCGCTGTTCGCTACCTACTATCGCGAGCATTCCGAAGATCTGACGCAAAAGATATACAACCAAATCCGGACCTTCTATACCTTCGGGTTCCAGGCTGAATTCACAGGAGAAAAGCCGGGCTCGCTCCTTGTCAAGTGCACCCGCACGGGCTCGAAGGTGCGACATCACCCCGCAGTTCCAGCGCTTCCTTAGTAACCTTCAGCCTTCAGGCTGCACTGCGCCCGGGCAGCCTAAAGCCTGAGATCCGAGCCAACCGGCCGGCGCAGTTCCGGATAAAGTTTGCTTCCCTGGAGTCGATGAGTTACGTAGCCCGAAGAGGCTAGGTATGCAATCTCGAAGACGGAATCTATGGGTAATCGGTGGCGGCAAGAAAGGTGTCGGGAAGACCCTTGTCGCGGCGTCCATCAGCATGGTTCTCGCCAGAATGGGCAAGCCGGCAATCGCCGTAGATGCCAGCACGGAAGGTACGAATCTCCAGAACTACTTGGGGATCACACAGGCTGGCCCCTCCTTCGCGGACCTTCTCGAAAACAGAGCTTCGGAGAAGGACGTCCTGAAGAATACGGCGGAGCCAGGACTGCGATTAATCGCCGGTGCGAGCGGCATGTTAGGGATGGCAAACCCGCAATCCGGCCAAAGAGAAAGAATCGTCCGCTTTCTTGCCGGACTGGACGCGGAATACGTTGTAGTCGACCTGGGTGCTGCGACTTCGCCTCATACGCTGGACTTTTTCAACCTGTGCGACGAAGGAATCCTGATAGTCACACCCGACCCGCTCTCCATGCACCATGCCTACGATTTCGTACGACGCGCGCTATACCGGAATATCCAGAGGAAATTCGCCTCCGTGCACTCCGTCCAGGCAGTCTTAAAGGAGTTTGTCGAAAGTCCCGACGCGTCCAGGCCCAGGACGATGATGGATTTCTACGAGCAATTGTGCTCGACAGACCCGTCGAGCGCAGATAAGGTCGCCGCGCTCGTCGACAACTACCGTCCTCATATTCTGGTTAACATGGCAAGCAGCGAGCAGGACCAGCGAGTCGCCGAGATCATACAATCGGCAAGCAAAAAGTTCCTGAACGTGGACCTTCACTCTTGCGGACTGATCCTTTCTGATCCCGGTGTGGGCGGGACCGCCAGGCAGACCGTGCCGCTCGAGCCTGACGGCGCACTCGCAAAGCAGGTCCGCCAGTCCGTGCAATCCATATTGAATCGCACACTACCCGAAGAGTCTTCCCCCGCTGCTGGCGCGGAGAGACCTCCGCTCACGACCCCGATTATGGGGCTGAACCACAACTTGTTCGTGCGGGGCAGCGCCCTCCACGTGCAGACCGAAGATATGGGAAATTCGGGCAAGTGCGTGATCACGCAGGTGTTCTCCGACGGAGAGATCGTATTTTCGATAAAATCGGAGTACCCCACAACAAACACCGATCCGGGGACCCGTACCCGGCTGGCGGAACTCATGCGGAAGCAGCACTTCGACGTAATCCGGGATATCGAAAACGGCCGGATAAGCGCACTACGCCCCGCCTAGAGGTTTCCAGCAGTGCGAGACTATGTCTTACCGAGCAAAGCGAATCCCGTTAAGATACTGATTGTGGACGACGACGCAAACGTTCGCTCGATCCTGGCGCAGCATTTGTCCCACGAAAACTGCGCGTGTATTACTTCGGAAAACGCTTTCGATGCGCTCAACAAGATAAAGCACACAGACTTCTCCCTGGTCATAAGCGACGTAATGATGCCTGGCATGGCCGGCACCGAGCTGCTCCGGTTCATCAAGCGCCAGGACTCGGCCACTTCCGTCATCATGATTACCGGAGTTCTCGACATAGGGACAGCTGTGGATTGTTTGCGTCTCGGCGCCTGCGACTACATCACCAAGCCATTCAACCTGCCCGTCGTCCGGAGGGCTGTGGATCGAGCCCTCGAGCAACGGCAGCTTCTTATCGAGAACCAGTACTATCAACAGGAGCTCGAGAAGAAGGTCCGCGAGCAACTTGGTAAGCTCAACGGCGCTCTCAAAGAAGTAGAAGAGAGTTACAAAATCACTCTGGAAGCCATCACGACCGCTCTGGACGCACGCGAACACGAAACTCAGGCCCATTCCCAAAGGGTCCGCGAGTTCACGTTGACTCTGGCGCGGCAGTTGGGTCTCGAAGGCGAAGATCTCGTCCACGCCGGTCGCGGCGCCCTGCTGCACGATGTCGGCAAGATCGGCGTTCCGGACTCCATTCTGTTGAAACCAGCCAAGCTCACCGTGGAAGAATGGGTGGAGATGAAAAAGCACCCGCAGATCGGGTACGACATTCTCCTCCCCATCAAGTTCCTCTCGCCGGCCGCCGAAATCGTTTTGTCGCACCAGGAGCGCTGGGACGGCAAGGGGTATCCCAACGGCCTGGGAGGAACAGACATCCCCCTGGGGGCCCGCATATTCGCGGCGGTGGACACCATGGACGCCATGCTCAGCAATCGGCCCTATAGAAAAGCCCTGCCCATCGAGGCTGTGACCGAAGAACTCCGGCGCTTTTCAGGCACTCAGTTTGATCCACAGGTCGTTGAAGCTTTTCTCAGTATACCCTGTGAAACGTGGCTCAGCATCCACGAGTCCGTAACTCTCCTTTACAAGAGCCAGGAATTCCAGGACCTATTGTGCAGGAAGTAGACTTCCGCACTTCGTGGTCCCTTTCTTCGCGCCCTTCGTGTAACGCTGGCCTGGACTTTCACCGTGAGGGCGCGAAGGATGCCACGAAGGGTGTTTATTTTGGTTGCGGCCGAATGCCCTGCGCTGTGTTTGAACACGGCGCTACGCGGATGGCGATTTCTTCACAGCTACGAGGGTACGAAAATCAAAAGGAGGATTCTAAGCAAAGCCTGACTCAAGAACGACAGGTGCGGAGGATTTTGTCCGCTATCTTTTCGGCAGGCACCCAGTATGTGCCCTTGGCTATGTTCTTACGAATCCGTGCGACCTTCGCCGCGCGAGTGCTCGAATTCCATCGCGGGAGATCCGGCCGGAGCAGCCAACCATTCGAGCCTGCCGAGCGATCTCTGCCCTTTATCGCCATAAGTTCCCAAGCGGATACGCCTGTGTTATGTGTATCGACCGCATGGGGATAGACTTTACTTATTTTACGGACGTCAAGTCAAGAGCCCCGAACCGCCTTGGGGCACCAGTTTATGCCGGATCAGGCTTAATTGACGATGGGTTCCTTCGTCTTCTTCAGCTTGGTCCGCAGTCTCAGCATGGCCTTGGTGTGCAACTGTGAGACGCGAGACTCGTTTACTCCGAGGACCTTTCCGATCTCCTTCATCGTCAGTTCATCGTAGTAATACAATGAAACCACGAGACGCTCTTTCCTGGGTAACGCATCTATTGCGGTCGCCAGCATGTCTCGAATCTCTCCTTTGTGGCACACAAAGAAGGGATCCATCTGCGGGGCATCCGGAATGTACTTAACCAAGGGCTCGCTGTTTTTGTCATCATCCTGCGACGCCAGATCCTGGAAGCTGCCGATATTCAATCCTTTGATCTGGTCCACCAGCTCATAAAACTCGTCGAGCGTCATGTTCATCTCATCGCAGACTTCCTTCTCGGTGGCCGGGCGACCCATGCGCTGCTCGAGCTCTTTGTGCACCTTTTCCAGGTCTTTGCTCTTCTTGCGCAAAGATCTCGGGGCCCAATCGAGATTCCGGAGGCTGTCTAAAATGGCCCCTTTGATGCGGAGCTCAGCGTAAGTCTTAAACTTGACAGCGCGACCTGGGTCGAACTTTTCAATGGCATCCAGCAGCCCGAGCACGCCCGCCCCAATGAGGTCGTTGAGCTCCACGTGGGAAGGAAGTTTGGTTGATATCCTCTGCGCGATGTACTTGATCTGAGGCATATGTTCGAGGATCAAGTGTTCACGGGCCGCGTGTTGCTGTGCAGTTGGATAGGATCTCATGTTGTGCGCAAATTCTTGCATTTAGTGTTACCTCTCGGAATGCAGAGCCGTTGTGCCGAACGGCAACAGGACCTGCAGGCTATTAGAAGAAAACGTGAGCTGGAGTCGAGATGACAGAAAAAGACCGTTCAACGCGCCGGGGAGGAGCAGTGACGGGGATGCTGTGAGATAGCCCGGTTGCAGAACATTTGTCGAAGGCAGCGCGAACAGGAAACCACTCAACACGGTAACGGTGACCATGATGAGCAGCAGCCCCATCACTACCAAGGAGAACAAGCCGTGGTCCAGACTGCGGATCTTTGAACAATTCGAGGTGGCAATTTCTACAATGCTCATTGCTTTCTCAGGTCTCCTCATCGCACATCAGCTGCTCGACGCTATATACTTCTGCAAATGCCATACCAACTGCCGGCGTTTCGTGCCCTTGTTTCCCGCAGGACCTTCAAAATGGTGGAGGTTCGGTGAATTTGGGACAATAATGCCTGGGAAAACTCAAAGAGAAGCTAATTGAAGCGGCTTTTTCAGACGATATGAGACTCAAGCTTCGGGAGTTGGCTCCCGGTTTCCGGTAGAGCGTTCCCTGATTGACCTGGAAGACCAGGGGGTATACTACCAAAGTGCCACGATTCCATGACGCTCCCCCAAAAAATGCGCCAAATCGCTGACAAGGACTTCTGGCATGGATCTTGCGCAGCCAGCGACCGGCCCGGAACCATCTCTCAACGGCGCCCTAAACCAAAGATGGGTCCGCGAGATACAACGCAAGTGCCAGTCCTTCTCGACCAAAGTGCCCCTCGGCACGTACATCTGCAGCTCCCAGACTGGCAAGGCTGACATCGGACGGGCCCACACCCCCAGTCAATATTCCGACGTTTGACCTTTAAGACACCGAAAGCACGATCTTCCTTGCCGAAGGAATGTCAAAAATTTGTCGGTTTGCGGTTGACAAATATGAAAACCATGGGATACAAAGGGTCCAGCGTTCCCCTCGCGTGGGAGATCTCATTTGGCCTCGATCCCTGGAGAAGAGATAAGAATCCTGTTGGTAGACGATGAGCCGTATGTTCGCGAGATCATTCGCCAAGGGCTCGAGGACGCAAATTACAAGGTAGAAGAAGCGGGCGACGGCAAGGTTGCCCTTGAAATGATTCGCCAGCACGCCTATGACGTGATCATCACGGACCTCCGCCTTCCCGGGGTCCCTGGGGAGAAAATCCTTCAGGAGGCGCTTTCGATATTCCCCGAAACGATCGTGATTATCATGACTGGTTTCGGAAACATTCAAACCGCTGTCGATGCGATCAGGATGGGGGCTTACGATTATCTTCCAAAGCCCTTTCAGCTTGATGAGATGGTCATGCGGGTCAAGAAGGGACTTCACGAACGCCGGCTCAAGTCCGAGAACACATTGCTGCGGTCCGAACTCCAGGGAAAGTATCAGTTTTCCAATCTCATCGGGAACAGCTCAGCCATGCAACAGATCTACAGCGTTGTCTCTATGGTGGCACAAAAGACCAGCACCATTTTGATCACGGGCGAAACTGGAACGGGCAAGGAGCTGATCGCGCGCGCCATCCACTACAACGGGCCCCGGAAAGACAACCCCTTTGTCGGAGTGAACTGCGGCGCGATTCCTTCCAGCCTCCTGGAAGACGAGCTGTTTGGTCACGTCAAGGGAGCGTTTACAGGGGCGCATCAGCACCGCATAGGAAGATTCGAGCAGGCAAATAATGGCACCCTTTTCCTCGACGAAGCCGGTACGATGCCGCTGGATCTCCAGGTAAAGCTTCTTCGTGTTCTCCAAGAGAAGGAGTTTCAGCGAGTTGGCGGGACCACGACGGTAAAGGCGGACGCTCGGATTATTGCAGCCACGAATATGGACCTGCTTGACAGAGTTCGCAAGGGGGAGTTTCGAGAAGACCTGTATTACCGGCTCAACGTTATTCCCATCCGGGTAATGCCTCTCCGCCAGCGACGGGAGGACGTTCCTTTAATAGTCACTCACTTTGTCAAGAAATACTGCGCAGAGCAGAACCTTCCTCTCAAGCGCGTATCCCACGAGGCTATCAAAGCTCTCGTCGGGTTTGAATGGCCGGGAAACGTACGCCAGCTGGAGAACGCGGTAGAAATGGCTGTGGCTCTTTCAGGCGACCGTCAACTGCTCGACCTGGTGGATTTTCCGATGGTTGGCGCGACCGCTGGGGAAGAATCACTATTTCAGAACATCGAGATACCGGAAGAAGGCATTCATTTCAATTCGCTTGTAGAAGAGCTCGAAAGGCGGCTCATCCTCCAGAGCCTTCAACTGGCTGCGGGGAACAAAAGAAGGGCCGCTTCCCTGCTTCATCTAAAACGAACCACCCTGGTCGAGAAGCTTAAACGCATGGGTCTGGAGAACGGATCCTAACGACGGCAGGGGGGCGAGGGGCGGAGGAGATCTTAATCCTCAGTAAAGCCCCAATAGGCCCACTTCCAATTTGTCTTCGAGAAGAGACCGCTATTGTCTGACTCGCGGAGCCTCGATGATCCCATCAATGAGGCACGGCCTGGCGGGGGGTTTGCTCCTTCTGTGCTCTCTTGCGTTTCCCGGAGGCAGTTACTGTCAGGAGCCACCGTACATTTACCGCTTCGGCGTCAAAGTGGAAATGGTGAGCATCTTCGCCACCGTTTTGGACCGCGCGGGCAGGCTCGTGACCGGTTTGAACCGGGATGACTTCGCCGTGTATGACAACGGAGAACGCCAGGCCATCAGTCAGTTCAGCAGGGAGTACATTCCGGTGAGTGTCGTCATACTGCTGGACACGAGCAGCAGCATGCTATCGGGCAAGAAACTGGACAACGCCAAGAAGGCGCTGGCGCAGTTTCTAAAACGGCTCCATAAAGGAGACGAAGCTCTGCTGATGACCTTCCGCACGCGGCCGCGAGTTGTGGTGGGCTTCACGCAAGACCTGGAAAGGCTGAGGCGAGAAATTCGCCGTCTTGACGGAAATGGCTCCACGGCGCTCTATGACGCGGTGCTGGCGTCTTTGGAGGAAATAGGCAAAGCGCGAAACCCTCGGCGCACGTTGCTCCTTATCACCGATGGGCTCAACACCTACGGCAGGGCGCAGCTCCAGGAAACAGTCAACCGCCTCCAGATCGCCGGTGTGGAACTATTTGCCATCGGCATTGAGAGCAGCCTTCCGGAGGATTTGCAGGATAAGGCGGTGACACGATCCATACTGGAACAGCTGACCAAATCCGCGGGAGGGGAGTCGTTCGCTCTCAGCGATCCGAAACACCTGGGAAGTATCTGCGGTACCATCTCGGAACGGATTCACAACCAGTACACGTTTGGATATTATCCCTCGCCTCTGCTCGACAGCCGATGGCACGGGGTGCGCATTGAAACCAGAGTCCCAGGGCTGAGGGTCGTTGCCTCCAAGACCGGTTATTATCCCGTGATCGATCGCGAGGCGCGCTCCCGTTAGGGAAAAGATTGCGGCAACAGCAAAGTCGTTCCACGCGGGCCTTGGACACTTCACACTCAGAGCAGATTTCGAGGGCTCCCAGAACACCACCGAACTCGAAATGACCAATGACAAATGACCGATGAGATGACAAATAGACCGGGGCGGTTTGCCCCTGGGATTTGTCATTGGTCATTCGTCATTGGTCATTGGTCATTTTCAAACGGATGCCGACTCTGCCGAGACCCTGAAATTTAGGAAAGGAGTGGATATTGACCTCAAAAAAGCTTTGGGGGGGGAGATTCTCCTCCGAGGCCGATCCTCTCTTTGACCGGTTCAACGCCTCACTTCCCTTCGATCACGTCCTGCTGGAATCCGACATTCAGGGAAATCTTGCCTACGCGCGCGCCCTGGAGCGCGCCGGCGTCTTTACGGCAAGGGAGAGGGATAGAGTGGAAAGGGGCTTGCGGAGCATTCTCATTGCGCACAGGAAGAATCCGCGGCTCGTCGTCGAGAGCAAAGCTGAAGATGTCCACACCTACGTCGAGCAAGAGTTGGAGAAGAGGGTAGGCCGGCTGGCGTTGAAGCTTCATACGGGCCGGAGCCGAAATGACCAGGTGGCGACCGACCTCCGCTTGTTTCTTCGCAGCCGGTGCGAGGAGATTGAAAAAAGTTTGAACGATCTCCTGCGAGCCATTGGCGGCATGGCAGACCAAAACCGCGAGGCGATTCTGCCGGGGTACACGCATCTCCAAAGGGCGCAACCCGTGCTTTTCTCGCACTATCTCCTGGCTTATGGAGAACAGTTTCTGCGCGACAGGGAAAGGTTGCGCCAGACTTCCGCGAGAGCCAATGTCTGTCCTCTGGGTTCCGGGGCCGTTTCAGGGACGGTGTACGGGATTGGCCGGGATGAGCTGGCCCGGGACCTCGGCTTCGAGATGTCATCAGACAACAGCGTGGATTCCGTATCCGACCGTGACTTTCTGCTGGATTTTCTCTGCTTTTCCAGCACGCTGATGGTGCACCTGAGCAGGCTGGCCGAAGACCTGATCCTTTACAATTCCTCCGAGTTCGGTTTCATCCGTCTCGATGATTCGGTTGCCGGGGGGAGCAGCCTGATGCCTCAGAAAAAGAACCCCGATGCCCTGGAGCTCATCCGGGGAAAGAGCGGCCGGGTGTACGGTCATTTGATCTCTCTGCTTACGGTGCTCAAGGGTCTTCCAGCGGCTTATAACAAGGACCTGCAGGAGGACAAGGAAAGTTTCTTCGATGCGGCACAGACGGTCGACAACTGCACCCGAATGATGAGCCTGGTGCTGCAGCGTACCCGAATTCTGCCGGAACGTATGAAGGAAGCGTGCCTGCGCGGGTATCTCAATGCAACGGAGCTTGCCGACTATCTCGTCGCCAAGAAGATGCCGTTCCGGCCGGCACATGAACTTGTCGGCAGAATTGTGCTATGCGCCATGGAGCTCGATGTCCCACTCGAGCAACTCCCGCTGGAGGAGTATCAAAACTTCTCTCCCCTCTTCGAATCGGATCTGTACCAAGCCTTGAAGCTGGAGACGTCCCTCAGCCGGCGTGGCGAAAAGGGGGGTACAGCTCCCGCGCAGGTTCGCAAAGCATTGCAGGCTTTCCGCAAGAAAATCGAGAGGTAGGAGGTAGGATGAAAAGCCCAGTACCCGGTTGCGTTTTCTTCGCGTCCTTCGCGTCTTTTCGGTGAATCCTGAGCTGGACCTTCACCGCGAAGGCGCCAATAGCGCGAAGAAATTCTGCCAAACAGTCACGGCTAATCTTCGAGGTAGGTGTAGCTGTTGAGCGTGGCCTCAAAGGATTGGGAGAGGGCCTCTTTCTCCTCAGCAGTAATCTTGGTCTGGGTTTGTGCGCCTGTGAGCACCTGCCCGAATCCTTCGAGAAGAGTCTGGGTCGGGTACCCGGCGCTGATTAGCACCTGGGCCAGGGATTCGCCCCGAACTACCTTGTCCAGATGAGGCCTGCCGGTGTCATCGATCAGGAAGTGCGCTTCGTTGGCAGAACCGAGGAGGTTGTGCTTCATGCCCAGGGATTCTTGATAGCCTCCCACGAGGGGTATGGCTAAGTAATAAGGCTCCGAGTTTACGCTGTGGAGCTCGAGAGCCTGCTTGACATCCCGCAAATCCACGAATTTGTCAATCTGACCATCCGAGTCGCAGGTAATGTCGCAAAGCGTGGCGTGCTCGGTAGGCTCTTCGTTAAGGCGCGTGACGGGAAGAATGGGAAAGAGCTGATCCAGCGCCCACGTGTCGGGTGTAGACTGAAACACGGAAAAGTTGCAGATAAACTTGCTGGCAAGGATGTTTTCCAGGTCGGCAAACTCTTCGGGCCGTTGTTTCATGGACTTCGAGAACTTGATCGCCTTCCTGCAGATTTCCCAGAATAGCCATTCTCCGTGGGCGCGATTCTGGAGATTGAGGTATCCCAGATTGAACAACGACTGCAGTTCCTCCCGGTGCTGCAGAGCATCGTGGTAGTATTCGCGAAAGTTCTTCGGATTGATATCCTTGTGCAGGTCCATCATCTCGCGAACCACTTCGGAATCGACTCTGGAACCCGGGATCTCCGTTCCGCCCAGGCCCGGACTCAGGGTTCGGATGACGTTTGTGACAAATACGGCGTGCTGCGCGACGACCGCGCGGCCGCTCTCGGTCACGATCGTTGGTGGAGGTACGTTCTCCGACTGACAGATCTCGTTGATGGTATAGACGATGTCATTGGCGAATTCCTGCATGCTGTAGTTCACACTGCAGTCTGAAGCGGTGCGGCTGCCGTCGTAGTCAACCCCCAGGCCCCCTCCCACGTTGAGATACGCCACGGGGTACCCCATCTTCTGCACTTTGGCGTAAACGCGGGCCGCTTCTTTGATCGCGGTCTTGATCCGGCGAATATCCGTGATCTGCGAACCGATGTGGAAGTGGAGCATCTTCAGTTGCTGCGCCAGATGAGAGTCCGAGGCCAGTTTCAGGCAATCCAGCAACTGAATGGTGTTGAGGCCGAATTTGGAGGTTTCTCCGCCAGACTCTTCCCACTTTCCCGTTCCTCTGGAAAGAATCCGGACTCTGACGCCCAGTGTAGGAGTCATCTGCACGGCATTCGAGACCTCCAGGATCTTCTTCAGATCCGACATCTCTTCCATGACAATCACCGGGTTCTTGCCGATCTTGGAGGATATCATGACCCACTCCAGGTACCGGCGGTCCTTGACTCCATTGCACACGAGAAGCGCGCCAGGATGCATCTTCAGGGTGAGGGCCGCCGCCAGTTCGGCCTTGGTCCCCACCTCCAATCCGTATTCGTATCGGTGACCCGCTTCCAGAAGCCGTTCCACCACGCTGCGCTTCTGATTCACCTTCATCGGGAATACCCCGCGGTGGCGCGCTCCATAGTTATACTCGGCGATCGAATTGCGGAAGGCCTCGTGGAACTCTTTGATTTGTGTGTCGAGGATCTGCGGGAAGCGCAGCAGATAGGGGGCCGGCACCTTCCGCTGAGCCAGCGTTTGCAACAGAGCGACGAACTCCACTCCCATCAATGGATTGCGTGTGGGATGCACTGTGAGGCAGCCCTGTTCGCTCACGCCGAAGTAACCCGCACCCCAATTCTCCACGCCGTAGATGCGATGAGGAATCTCGCTTGGAGACATCCGAAGAACCTGGGTCAGCTCTTTCATTTATCTTTTCTCTTAGACCGTCTCCTTTGAGTCGCTTTATCTGGTTAAACTCAAGAACTTACCAGACGCGCCGTATGAAATCAACAATCGATAGAATTCTTTGCGCCCTCGCGTCTTTGCGGTGAAATCAGCCCACGCCACCTTCACCGCTAAAGACGCGAAGAATCGGCCAAGAGGATTTTTGTTGAGGCTCCCGCGGTGCTCTGAAAATTCGCGGCAGATTTCCGCGAGGATTCAGCCCTTGACTCTTTCAAGGTACTTGCCTTCCGCGGTGTCTACTCGAATCATCTCGCCTTCGTTGACGAACGGCGGCACCTGGATCACCAGGCCGGTTTCCAGAGTCGCGGGCTTGTTCACGTTGCTGACTGTCGCTCCCCGAAGGGCGGGCTCCGTCGACACCACCTTCAGCTCCACGGAAGCCGGCAGTTCCACTCCGATGGGTCTGCCCTCGTAAAACTCTACCTGGATCTTGATGTTCGGAATCAAATACGGAACGGCGTCCTCCAGAAGCTCCCTGGGAAGATGGATCTGCTCAAACGTCTCGGTGTTCATGAAGTAGTAGTCTGAGCCATCGGAATAAAGGTACTCCATCTCGTGAGTCTCCAAGAAAGCTTGTTCCACGCGGTCCTCGGAGCGGAAGCGGTGCTCGACAATGGAACCGGACTTTACCGACTTCAACTTGGTCTGGACCATGCCACGCCAGTTGCCCGGAGTGATGTGGAGAAAGGAGAAGACCCGATACAGCTCCCCATTCAGCTTGATTGTCATTCCACGTTTTATCTGTGTTGCGGCTATCATCCCAATGTCCTCAAGTGAGAATTGAAAAAACGCAGTCTTACGGGAACCGATCAGGCCCTTTCGTACTACTGCTTCGAAAATCCTTGCCCGGTCGGACAGAATTTTCGCGCGTTCTCCTGGCAGCGTCCCACGCAGCGGGACCCGGGGGGAGGGGCGTCGCGGAGTACGCTGGAAAGCGTGCGCTTCCCAGGACGGAACTTCGGTTGCGGCCGGCCTGCTCCGTGTCTATCTGTGTTCATCTGTGGTTTCGTTCATGGTTTTGGTGGCGGCGATGCCGCTCCGGGCAACTTGTGGACTTCCGAGAGTATTTCGTCCTCCGCCAGGACCCGATCCGAGGCCTTAGCTTTGGCGAAGATGCACCTGACCAGCTCTTCGTCAGCCGGAATTCCACGCTTCTCCAGCCAGTACAGCACATTGGACCTCCCGCTGACCGGGCCCACTTCAATGACCTGGTCCAGGCCGAACCAATGGGAGGGAACTCCTGAATAAACCATATTGGCAAGTTCCACGTCTCCCTTTCTTAAGGCCTTGATCACGGCGGCGGCGTGCACACCCGTGCCGGTCCGAAAAGCATCGGACCCCGTGACCGGGTAGTTTGCCGGGATGGGCACTCCGGTGGCCCGCGAGACTGTAAGGCAGTAGTCTTTCAAGCGGGACAGGTCTCCGGAGACATACCCCAGGAGGCGGAGGTTCACGAGCAGAATATCCATGGATGTGTTGCCCACGCGCTCCCCAATACCCAGGGCCGCGCCGTGAAGCTGATTCGCGCCCGCTTCATACGCGGCGATCGCGTTGATCACTCCCAAACCTCGATCGTTGTGGCCGTGCCAATCCACGCGGATGCGTTCCCCGCTCGGCCGTACGACTTCCTCCAGAACAAACTGAACCAGATTGCCGGCCCCGCCCGGTGTCGCATGTCCGGCGGTGTCGCAAAGCACGATCGCACGGGCGCCCCAGGCTATCGCCTCAGAATAGATGCGACGAATCGCTTCGGGGCGCGAGCGTGTGGTGTCCTCCGTCACGAACATAACGGGGAGACCTTCTTTAACCGCAAACCGCACTGCTTCCTCACACTGCCGCAGAATGCCCTCCAGACTCCAGTCTTCCGCATATTGCCGGATTGGACTCGTGCCGATGAAGGCCGCTACTTCTATGGGCATTCCGGCCTTCTGGGATATCTCTGCAATGGGGCGGATATCGGGAATCACCGTCCTCGCAGCGCAATAGGGACGTATGCGCATTCTCTCGCCGGCTATCTCCCGAGCCAATCGCTCCGTATGTGCGACCGCCTGCCCCCCAGCTCCCGGGAGACCGATGTCGGCAGACTGGACGCCGAGATCTTCGATGAGGTGCAGGATCTTCAGCTTGTCCTCGATGCCAGGGTTAATGACGGAAGGCGACTGTAGCCCGTCGCGCAGCGTTTCGTCGGCAATCGAGACCGCGCCTCGTGGACCGGTTTTCCCGGTTACCTTGTTCCAGTCGTAAATCAAGTCGCAGAGGTCGCTCACGGCAGCCTCCAACCCCAGGGTCCGTGATGAAATAATATGGACGCTTTCGCGCGAGCGCCGGGCGGGGCAAATACGGGGCGCCGCGACGCAGGCGATGCCGGAGCGTCGAGGATCCCGAGCGAAGCTCGAGACGCACCCCTCTCCCGCGCAGCGGGACAGGCCCGCTGGCTTTGTTGCTCGCTCCTTACATATCGTTGCGGGTATGCTCGTCGCCCGCGTCGCGCCAGCGGGCTCCGCTTTGCGGGACGGCAAAGTGCTCACACTTATTTCGTCGCAGACCCTTAGATTTCGAGAATCTCCGCTTCCTTCTTCTTCAAGAGGGCGTCCACCTTCGTTATGTACTGATGCGTGAGATCCTGGATCCTCTTGAGGCCTTCCTTTTCGTCGTCTTCAGAAACGGTCTTGCCTTTGAAGAGGCTTTTCAGTTCGTCGTTTGCGTCATGCCGGATCTGGCGTACCGCGACGCGGTGCTGTTCCGCGATGTGTCCAATTGCTTTCGCGAGTTGCTTCCGCCTTTCCTCGGTCAAGGGCGGAATCGGCAGACGAATGACCTTGCCGTCATTCGCTGGCGTCAGTCCGATATCGGAAGCCTGGATGGCTTTTTCAATATTCGGAATTGTGGACGGGTCCCAGGGCTGTATCACGATCAGCGTCGGATCCGGAGTCGACAGGGACGCCATCTGATTAATCGGTGTGGGAGTGCCGTAGTAATTGGCCTGTATATGGTCCAGCAGACTCAGCGAAGCCCTTCCCGTCCGGATCGTGGCCAGGTCCCGCTGCATATCTTCAACGCACTTCTCCATGCGCTTTCTCGCCGTCTCAACTATGGGTCGAATCATCGGGTTCGCGCTCCCTGTCGAGGTTTTATGAAGCGAGTTGGCGGTCCCGTGAGAAGGACCTCGTGTTACACCCGTATGACAGAGCCTACTTTCGCCCCAAATACCACATCTCTGATATTACCATGGCGGAGAAGGTTAAAGACTATTATAGGAAGGTTGTTTTCCATGCAGAGGGTTACGGCGGTAGTGTCCATCACTCGCAGTCCCTTCTCCAGGACCTGGAGGTACGTAAGCTCTCTCAGGAGGCGCGCGGAAGGGTGCAGGACGGGATCCGCATCATAAATGCCGTCGACCTTTGTCGCCTTGAGTATTACCTCCGCGTGGATCTCGATGGCTCTCAGCGCCGCGGCCGTATCCGTGGAAAAATAGGGGTTCCCCGTTCCGGCGGCGAATTTGCCAGCATGCCCATATAGTCACCGCTGACCCTGTCCATACCGGCAGCGCTGATCGAGATTCCGCGTATGATGTTCCCGCCTCCAACCGTGGCGGCCACATGGACTCCCAGGCTGTGAATTTCCTGGATCTCCGCGGCGATCCTGTCGGCCATTCGAGGATCCACACCAAAACCTTGATCACCCATCAGAGCTTCACCGCTCAGTTTCAGCAGGACTCGCTGGTATCGCGGCTTCCCTCGGATCTGTTTTCTCATGAGTGTCCCTGCCATGAGGCGTCGCGCATTCACTTGCCGCTGAGATTATAAATCAGCGCGGATAAAAACGGACCCGCGGGGATTTGGATCCACGCGCATCCGCGCCGCTCCGCGTCCCCCTCATCTGCGCCTGCTCCGAATGTGGAGACATCCCCTCAGAAGCTGTGAAAAAAATCGAGCAGGCCCAAGGGCCGACAGTAAATAGCGCCGCCCGTGAGGGCGGGGTTTCAACGTCGTATGGAAAGGGGGTCTGAAGGACTGGCACAATAAAGAGTCCCGCTCCTTCGGACCTCCGATCCAAATCGTCCGATCTACCCCGCCCTCGCGGGCGGGCTCACAAACTATCGCCTCTTCGAAGCTTTTTTCACGGCTTCTCAGTCGCAACGTGCAAGAATCTATTCGCCGACCTTATAGCGGACAAATCGCCGAACCTGGATGTGCTCCCCGATCTTCTGAACATACGAAGCAATGAGATCTTTGACCGTGATATCAGGATCCCTGATGAAGGGTTGTTCCAGCAGACAGGTCTCGGAATAGAATTTCGACACACGCCCTTCCACGATCTTGTCCAGGATGTTTTCCGGTTTTCCCTCAGCGCGAGCCTGTTCCTTGTAAATCTCGCGTTCTCTGGCCAGAAGCTCTTCCGTCACGTCCTCCCGGCGAATAAAGCGTGGATCGCTGGCGGCTATGTGCATGGCAATGTCCTTGACCAGGTTTTGAAACTCCGCGTTTCGTGCCACGAAATCGGTTTCACAATTGACTTCGACCATCGCACCCAATTCGCCGTGATGCACGTAAGTTCCGATCAACCCCTCCTTGGTTTCCCGACCGGCCTTCTTGGCGCTCGCGGAGAGACCTCTCTTGCGCAAAATTATGATCGCAGTCTCGACATCGCCCTTGGCTTCCTCAAGGGCGCTCTTGCATTCCATGAATCCGACGCCAGTCTTCTCCCGGAGTTGTTTCACAAGTTCCGCGGGTATGCCCATATCAAACTCCCTGTAATTGTCTCTTGGCCGAACGGCAGTCGTCGCCTGGTATGCCCGGTTACAGGCGAACCCCGCGCTGCAGATGGTCACCGCGATCTTCGCGCCCGCGCAGAAATAAATTCACATTTTGGGCGAGCGTCCCGAGCTTCGCTCGGGATCGTCGAAAGGCGCGACACGCGCCGGATCGGCGTCCGTGATCCGGATGCGAGGCGCCGCGACACAGGCTTGGCGGCGCGCGCCGTCGTCGGGGAGCGGCAACGAAGCCGATACGGGCACTTCGTCGCCGCCCCGCTACGGGCTGCGGCGCTCGGACCCGCCGGCTTTCTTTGTTGCCCGTTCCTCACACCCCGGGCATTGCTCGCCGCCCGCGCCTCGCCCCAGTCCCGCTTTGCGGGACAGCAAAAG